>OGZT01000118.1_pt1 | contig 60712 bp, 39 predicted proteins | sample 1576891 | NCBI WGS metagenome assembly OGZT01 (sample SAMEA3541521, study PRJEB24748) | human gut metagenome | biome: human gut; feature: human-associated habitat; material: faeces | place: China | collected 2012 | reverse complement strand
CCCACCAGATCGCCAATGCCCATACGTTATTCAACGTCTTCAACACTATCATCTTCCTGCCCTTCGTCAAGCCGTTCGCGGCGCTCATTCGCAGGCTCCTGCCCGACAAGGCCCATAAGGTCGTCGAAGGGGCCCAATATCTTGATCCCAAGCTCATCGAAGCCACTCCCGGCATCGCTGTGGAAGCGGTCAAAAACGAATGTGCCTATATGGGTTTTTTGGCCATCCACCTTCTTGATTCGGTTCAGGAAGTATTCTTCAACGACAAGAAAGACCTCATCCCCAAGATCGAAGAGACCGAAGCCAAAATCGACCAACTGCACAAGGCCGTCAAAGCCTATGCCGAAGACATCATGCAGGCCGGGATCTCCGATGACGCGGCCCGCATGCTGACGCTGTATGTGGCCAGCTCCGGGAACATCGAGCGCATCGGCGACTACGGCAAGAAGCTCCTTGAGTACTACGCGTACCGCCAGAACAGGCCGAAGGATTTCTCCCAGCAGGCCATGATGGAGCTCTCCGGCATGTACGCCGAAGCCCATCACGCCATTGTGACCGCGCTGGACGGCTTCATCAACGACGACCCCGACAAGGCGCGCGAAGTCGCCCCCATCGCCGGGAAGCTGCGCGGCCTCGAAGTCGAACTCCGAAACCGCCACATCCAGCGGCTGGACAAGCAGGAATGCGACTCCGAAACGGGCCTTGTCTATGTGGATATTCTCGGGATCATCGAGCACATCGGCTATCACTCGAACAACGTCGCCAAGGCTACTATTTCCTCCTGCACGGCGGAGCACAAGGCGAAGGCGTAACAGATACCAAGAAAGGAGGGGTCCCAAAAGCCCCCCCGCCCTCCCCGCAAGAATTGCGACAGGGAGGCCGCGCGGCAGGAGTTCCGCCGCAAAAAGGCTCCGCACGAACACACGTGCGGAGCCTTTTTGCGTTTTCCACAATCCACTATGAGCATGAAAGGGCGTTTCCGTACTGTCGATTGCCCTTACTGGAGTTTTTTTCTTGGCTTGTTCAGTTCGTTCAATTCATCAGTCACCCTCTTGAAAAACTCCAGAGGAGAAAGGCCAAGGGCTTCACAGATGGAATAGATCGCGGTGATGGTGGGATTCCTTTTTCCTTTTATGATTCCACGGACATAGCAATCCTGCAAATCCGAAAAGTCCGCGAGGGCCGTTTTGGTCATCTTTCGTTCTTTTCGGATTTTTTCGATTGTAATGCCAGTGGCTTCCAATAAATGAGGATAGGTTTTCATTCCATCAAGGTACACAATGTATTGACAGAAATTCGATACGATAGTACCGAAATAAACAAAATAAGATACTATCGTATCGCTTTTATGCTTTCACGTGTGAGGGAGGAGCGTGTCATGACTGACATGGTGCAAGACAATCTCTGTTGCAGCCGCAGCGTGGTTGATTGGCCCAAGGTGACACGTTCACTCCTAGGCGCGGTGTCCTTTCTGGTGATAGGCCTGCTTGTCCTGTACGGCATGTTGAAGCAAGGCATACATGATATTTTCCCCTATTTTTTCATCGCAATAGGCATTGTGAACCTGCTTCTCTTCAGAGTGAACGCCAAAGGATACGTCATCGACACAGAAAACGGTATGCTGGAGTTTCCGGGCGGCGGCATCAAAGTCCAAAACTGGACGTCGCACTTCAACCCCCTTTATCTGTTTCAGGAATTCATGAGGCATAAAATAGCTCTCGCCGAGATACGCGAAATCCACCCGCCTCTAAACATGAGGCAAACGGTCTACGGCAATGGCCGTTCGCGTGCGAGCGTACCAAGCAGGATCGAACTCAACGGCGATTTTGGCACCGTTTCGCTTTCCTTCCGATCAAAGGAAAAACGGGATGAGCCGTATCCGTCACCCCAAAAAGCAAGGAGGTTTCCTCCCATAGCCGAATATACGCGCTTGAGGGTAGGAAGCCACTATTCCTGCATCAATCATGCACTATCACAGGCCTTTTCCCCCGTTCCCCTCCTGTCGGCAGGGATTCAATAAAGATGAAAGCCTTTGAAGCGGGAGAGAAGGGGGTTTGGGGGAGGGAGAAACTTTCTTCAGAAAGCTTCTCCCTCCCCAATCTTCCGTGTGCCTCCCCTACTCCAGCGGAACATTGGGATGCATCGTCCAAATGCCGCAGGGGCAGACGCCGGAGCAGATGCCGCATCCGATGCACCGATCGGGATCGGAAACATACTGATACGCGCCGCCCGCCAGTGTTTCCCGGCTGATGGCCCCCTCCGGGCAGGATTCCAAGCACATTCTGCAATCCCGGCAGGTCCCGCAACTGACACAACGGTCAAAATCCCGGTTCGCGGCAGGCAGCTCACCATGAGGGCAACGGATGAAATACGCTGTGCTCAGTTGCCCTGAGGGTACCGGTTTCTTCTCGACGGGCGCATAGGCCACACCGCGAAGCGAGGCGTCAACGGCCTCAGCCGCCTTGATTCCCGTTCCGATGGCGTCCGCCAGCAACCCGGGCTTGATCACGTCGCCCGCCGCAAACACGTTTTCAAGAAGGCTCATGTCCGCCCCGGGAATGACCCAATCGCGGAATTTCCGCACGCCTTCAGGCAGGTAGCCCAAATCCGGGGATTCGCCGATGGTGATGATGACCATGTCGCCGGAAATGAGTGTCCCGTCCGCCGTGATGAGTCCGCCATCGGTTATTTCCTTGGTCATCACCGGCCAGAGCAGCTTGCCGCCCAGCGCTTCGATGTGCGCGATTTCATGGGCAAAGGCCGCCGGTTTCTGCACGTCGATGCAGGTCACGCTTTCCGCGCCCATCGCATAGGCCCCGGCTGCGGCATCCATGCCAGCGTTGCCGCAGCCGATGACGATGACATTCCGGCCGACACGAGGGTTCTCGCCCTTGTTGATGGCCTTAAGGAAGTCGATGCCCGCCACAATCCTCTCCTGCCCGGGCCACGGGAACACGCGGGGGATATGCCCTCCGGTGGCGACGATCACCGCATCGCTTTCCCGCCGGAGCCGCTGGAACCCGTCCGCGTCAACCCGGCTGCCGGTCACGAAACGGACGCCCATGTCCTCAATGCGCTTCAGTTCCTTTTCCAAAATCTCATGCGGAAGGCGGGCGCGGGGAATGACCTGCTCCAGCTTGCCGCCCATGCGCTCGTCAGCTTCGTAGACGGTGACCTCATGCCCTTTCCGGGCAAGCCGCCATGCGGCGCTCAAGCCTGCGACCCCGCCGCCGATCACGGCCACTTTTTTGCCGGTAGGCCCGGTGGGACGGGGCAGGGACACATCAATGGAACAGCGCCCGAGCGCTCCGATTTGGACGGCTTCGTCGATGCCGCCGCGCGTGCACCCTTCCATGCACGGGTTGGGACACACGCCGCCGCACACTGAGCCGGGGAACGGCGTATAGTCGAGCACCAGCTTGTAGGCTTCCTCCACCTTGCCCGCGCGCAGCAGGTTGTACCGTAGCTGTGTAGGAATGGAAGCCGGGCAACGGAACTCACAGGGCGCGGCACAGGCGGCGTTGTCCCACGAGGGGACGCGCTGGCGGTACAGGCCGCGCGCTACGGTGGCGTTCACAACGAAATCATCACGGCATACGTCGCTGAAAATGCCGCCCTGTATCCATTCCTTGGCCCGGAACGCCTTCATCGGCATGGGATCGGTCCCAGGGGAATGTCCCCCCAAGGTGAGGGGATAAATCTTCCGCCACTCGTTCCAATCGCTGAGGACGGCGTACAGTTCCGGCCTGCCCACGGCGGACAAAAATGTTTCCAGCCCGGCGTCAAGGTAGGCGATGTCATCTGACTCCAGCCCGGATACGGCGAGATCGTCCGCGACGTCCTCGGAAAACGCGCCGCGCACATACACTATGCCGCCGACCATGCCCACGCAGGGACGTTCGCCAAGGACGGAAGGAAGCCCTTCGCAGTCATAACCGCAGACCACGGCCTTGCCCCCGCCCATGAACTCGAAGGAAAAACTGCCCACATTCTTGAGCACCCACAGTTCCGGGGGCTCATAAAGGGGATCGTGTTTCATGAGCGAACCGGATCGCGCCCCTGCCCGGCCGCCGATATGGATGACGCCCGCCGCCGCGCAGTGCCCGGCGGTGTCGCCCGCATCCCCGCGCACGACAATGCGGCCTCCCGCGTTGAGCCAGCCTACGTCGGCGGGCGCGGGGCCGTCCACAAGGATTTCCGTATTGTCGAGGCACATGGAACCGACGCGCTGGCCGGGGTTGGTCACATGGAACCGCAGGGCCTTGCCTTCCCTGTTCCACAGCGGGCCGCCGATGTCATGCTGGCCCGACGCTTCGATTTCAAACGATGTCTCGCCGTTGCCGACCGCTTCCTCAACGGCGAGAAGCAAGTCCTGGGTCGACATGCGGTGCGTCCCTTGCAATGTCTTGATTGTCAACATGTCGCGCCCTCCTAGCACACGTATTGGATGCCGAGCTTGTCGGCCACGGCCCTGTCCGTCGTCACAAGGGCGTCGGAACGGCCCACCGGCAGCGAACTGTTGCCGATGGGGGCCATCAGTTTGCGCAGTTCGCCGTCCAGCGCCAGCATATAGTCGACAATGTTCTGAGCGCCGCGATCGACGTCCAGCCGATGGACGAGACGCGGGTCCTGCGTACAGATGCCGGTGGGACATCTGCCCGTGGAGCAGGCGTTGCAGCGGCCCTGCTCATTGCCCACGCATCCCAGAAGCTGAATGAGGATCTTGCCGAGGAACACGCCGTTCGCGCCGAGGCAGATCATCTTGAAGGCGTCGGCCGCCGCCGTCCCGGTCATGCCAATGCCGCCGCCCGCCCACAACGGGATCTGCCCCTGCAGCCCCTGCCGCACGGCGGCGAGGTAGCAGTCACGCAGTTTGGAAACCACCGGATGCCCCGTATGATCGAGCGAAACCTCATTCGCCGCGCCGGTGCCGCCCTGAATGCCGTCGATAAAGAACCCGCCGCAGATTTTGTATGGATCGCGGAGCAGGTTGTTATAGACCGATACGGACGTTGCCGAGGCCGCGCACTTGATGGCCACGGGAACGCGGAACCCGAAGGCCGCGTTCAGGGACAAGTGCATCTTCTGGACCGATTCTTCGATGGAATAGAGCCCTTGATGGTTCGGCGGCGAATGCAGGGTCGTCCTCGGCACGCCGCGGATGGCCTGAATGTGCGGGGCCACCTTGGCGGCGGGGAGCAGGCCGCCGTCGCCGGGCTTGGCGCCCTGCCCTATCTTGATCAGGATACCCGCCGGGTCCGCCTTCATACGGGGCATGGCCTTGATGATACGGTTCCAGCCAAAATGCCCGGAAGCGATTTGCAGGATCATGTACTTGAGCCGCTCGGATTCCAACAGCTTGACGGGCATACCGCCCTCGCCCGAACTCATGCGCACGGGAAGGCCGCATTGCTCGTTGAGGTAGGCCGTAGCCAGTGCAATGGCCTCCCACGCCCGCGTGGACAGCGCGCCGATGGACATGTCGCTGAAAATGACCGGATAAATCCAGTGCAACGGGGGCGTTTTCCCCTCAAGCCTGAGTTCGCCGCCCTCGGCGCGCAAAGGAAGCTCTCCGGGCAGGAGCACACGCCCGAACGGGGCCAGAATGTCAAAGGTATGCCGCTCGGAATCCAGCGCCGGGTCGGTCATCTGGCTGATGCGGCCCACGACGATGTGATCAAGGGTGCGCTGCGCGTTCAGATTGGTCCGTCCGCCGCGCTTGGTGGGGCCTTCCGTCCGGGCCAGCAGCGCATATCGGCTGTCAGGGTTACGGACGGGGCGGATGGCCTGATTTGGGCACACTTTTTCACACATGCCGCAGCCGACGCACGATTCGCCAAGGCTCGCCTTCTGCCGGATGACGGGACGGGCCAGGTGCTCCCGAACCGGTTCCGGCCGGCTCGCACGGGAGACCGTCAGATCCTGCCGCATGACCGTGACCTCAAGCGCGTTCAAGGTACACCCCGCCACGCAACTGCCGCACATGGTGCAGCGCTCGGGCCTATAGTCGATGATCCACCTCAAATCGTTGACGCCAATATCCTGCGTGGTCACTGATTCCATCTTTGCACCGCCAAATCATTATTGATGAGCACAACTTCCCGCTCGTTGGGATAGATGTCCCGCGAGGCATCCCGATCGGGCAACACCGCATTCAACCCGCAGACTTCGGAGGAAATCGCCATGGTCGTCCCGTCGCCGCCCACAACCACAGGGCGCAGCTTTTTGGAGTCGCAGCACGTCATCATGCTTCCGTCAGGGAGCACGGCGATGATCGTGTTGGGACCGTTGATTTCCAGATGGGCGAGGGATTCGCGGATGAGGCTCAGCACCTTGCGGTCGCCGCGCCGTTCCGCTTCCGCAAAGGGCAGCGGCGTAATGACGTGCTTGAAATACTTGAGGGGCCACTTCAGTTCGCGCAGCACGTAATGCAGGGTGTAGAGAAAATTCTGCGAGTCCGACTCGAACCCGACGTATCCCCGGTGCAGCGACTTCTGGTACTCCGTGTTCTTCGTATAGAACGTGTTTTCCCCGTTGGCGCACAGGGTATAGCCCTGAAGGAAGAACGGATGCGCCGCATACCGGACGATGTCGTAGTTCGTGTTCTGGCGGCACTGGGTCACGATGCTCTTCGCCCGCAGGGGGCCGTCCTCGTCCCACAGCCGGAAATAGGCGGCGATGTCACGGGGATCGCCGATTTCCTTCAAGGTCAGCACGTCTGGCCAGAAGGAATAGACGAACCCCTGCCCGTCCTTTTCCAGCATCCGGCGCAAGGCAAGCCGCGTGTCGAGCAGGAGTTCCTCACGCTCGGCCTGCGGGCGTCCCCTGTAGGCTTCGGGATACTCATAGTTACGGAACACATAACAGGGCATGGCCTTGATATCGAGGCCGGGGCGCCGATCCACGTCCGGAAGCCACTCCATCATCTGCTCAAACCCCTGCTCCGCCATATACGCATCGACCATCCGGACGCCGCGCGACGTGCAGGCCAGCGATAGCAGCGGCTTGTCCTTGTGACGCTCGAACTCGCCGTACAAATCCTGCATCACCATGGCATAACCCGAGTTGTCATGCCCTTCCTGTTGGGGAAGCATCAAATACAACGCTTTCGCCGGTTCGACCGGCACCTTGCTTTTGATCGCTCCGATTCTGCACATAGCGTCCTCCATCCTCATACGGATTGCCCGCCACGCGCGGCGGGACTTCATGACGGCGCGCCATCCCGCGCTTTCCGTGCGTACGGCGATTGCCCGCAGCAACACGCAAAGGGGGGAAAGGACTTTGGCGGGCCGTTTTCGGCCCGGCGACACGCGCTGTTATACAAAATTGTTATTTTAAATACTAAAAGAAAAACATACACCTTGTTTGACGATTCAATGAGCAAATAACATACTTATTTTTAGGTATCAATTCATTCATTTGATTTTTGTTCTATTTTTACAAAATTGTAATATCTATTTTTTCATCGAAGCGTCTCCCCCATTCCTCTTTCCTCACGTTTCCCAGTGCAACGAGGCGGCAACGCGCTCGCACGGCCTCCCTTCTTGAGGGCCTCCGCCACACGGCGCGGAACCGTCCCATTCGCTTGATCAGCAGGCTAAATGGCCTTGCATGGCCTGACGCTTTGCCGTATGAGACGGGAACATCTTTTCGGGTTGATAAAGGATAGAACACCATGTCCCTGCAGCATTTTTTCACACGTTCCACGTTTGGGCGCTTCGCTCTGTTCATGATGGCCGGGCTTCTGTGCGCAAGCCTTTCCGCGCGGCCCCTGCTCGCCGCTCCCGACAAGGACGCCCCCGCCGCGTCCGACCAGAAAACGTCCGCTAAAGAAGAAAAGGCCAAAACGGACAAAGCGGCTGACGCGTCCTCCGACAAAGACGCCCTGACGGACAAGGAAAAAGCCAAACTCGAAGCTGAAGAGAAGGCCAAACAGGAAGCCGAGGAAAAGGCCCGCCTGGAGGCCGAAGCCAAAGCCAAGGCCGAAGCGGACGCCAAGGCCAAGCAGGAGGCCGAGGAAAGGGCTCGGCAGGACGCCGAAGCCGCGACGGCCAAACTTCAGGCGGAAGCCGAAGCCGCCCAGCAGAAAAGCGAGTCCACCGCCTCCGACGACGCCGTGTGGGAAGAGGCGTTCAAGCAGAATCAGGATGAGCTGAACGCGATGGAAATCGAGATCGACGGCTTGGCCGGGGGCCTCAAGGCGATCATCAATCCGCTCCGCAAGAGCCTTCCCGGCATGGAGGAAGCCGCCCAACGCCTGTTCTCTCTGGCCGGGACGCACAAGCTCGATCCCATCATGCTGGAATCCATCGATCAGCGCGGCGTATTGCAGGCTTCGGGCCTGCGCCAGCAGATGCAGCCCGTCCTGACCGCGCAAAACGTGGTCAAGGACAAAATCGCCGCGCTGGAACAGATGAAGAGAAGCCTCCCTCCCCTTCCGGAGAAAGGCAGCAAGGAAAAGCTGAATCCCGATCAGCAGCAGACGTGGAAAAACATCAGCCGCATCGAGAACAAACTCATCAAGATGGATCAGCGGCTGACGCTTGAGCTTTCCTCCGCCACGGACCTGCTCGGCAAAATCGAGAGTATGCACACAGGCGTGACCGGCTACCTGCCGGGCCTGTGGCAGACCTATTATTTTTCAGTCCCGAGCCGCTTCTTCGACCCTGTGGCCTGGGAAGGGATCACCGAGCGGTGGGAAAAGACGCTCCAGAACATGAACCTGCGCATGAGCATCGAATTCCCGCGCAACCCTTCCGCATGGAAGGGCGTGGGGCTGCGGTTCCTCAACGTGCTGCTTCTGGGCTGCGTCGTCATCTTCTTCGTCAACCGCCGCATGGTCCGAGCCGAAAAGAAGGGCACCATGCCCACGGCCGCCCGCTCCGGCATCCTGCGCAGCCTCCTGTGGCAATTCACCGGCCTTGCGCTGGTCGGGGCATCCTTCGGGAGCCAGGGCGAACTCTTCCGGGGGCTGCTCGTGCTCGGCAGCATCCTTGTCATCGGCGGCGAGATGACCCTCGCATGGGGTATGCGCTGCTTCATCCTCGACAAGAAGATGGGCCTCACCCCGCTCTGGCCCATGTATCTGGCCTCAAGCCTCGGCATCCTGATCAGCTACCCCAACCTGCCCGGCGGCATCCTCTCCCTGAGCTGGATCGCGGCGGGCCTGATTTCGCTGTACATCCTCAAAGAACTGCACGCGCGCGAGCTTCCCGGCATCGAAAACAACCTGCTGCACGTCCACAGGCTGACCGTCTGGCTCAGCATGGCCGTCGCCGCCATCGGCTGGCCGCGTATGGCGATCCTCGTGCTCATCCTCGTCGACTGCCTCGCCATCAACACGCAGTTCATCATCGGCCTGCTCCAGATCCTCAACCGATCCTCGGACGTGCAGGACAGTGAGCAGCACGCCCAGCGCAGCGTGCTCGCGGGACTCGTCGCGGCCTTCATCGCGCCCATCGTGCTGCTGCTCATCCTGTGTGGCATGGTGCTCTGGGTCATCGCCATGCCCGGCGGCGCGCTGCTCCTGTGGCACTACCTCGGCACCGGCGTGCAGGTCGGGTCCGCCTCGTTCAACGTGGTGCACCTGATTCTTATCGTCAGCGTGTTCTATATTACGAGGGCGGCCATCACTGCCTCCCGCTCGTTCCTGAACCGCGTGGCCTCCCAGTCCTACAAGATCGACAAGACCCTGATCCCGCCCATGCAGACGGGCATCACCTACGGGCTGTGGACGCTCTTCGCCCTCTTCACCCTGAAAGCCCTCGGATTCGGGCTGGAAAACCTCGCGGTCATCGCCGGCGGCCTCTCCGTCGGTATCGGCTTCGGTATGCAGACCATCGTCAACAACTTCCTGTCGGGCCTCATCCTGATTTTCAGCCGGACCCTGCACGAAGGCGACGTCATCGACGTGGGCAACCTGCAGGGCGTCGTCCGCAAGATCAGCGTCCGCGCGACCACGGTAGAAACGTTCGACAACGCCATCATCTTTGTCCCGAACTCGGAATTCGTCTCCAACCGCCTGATCAACTGGACGCGCAACGGGCGCATCGTGCGCCGCGAAGTGGCCATCGGCGTGGCTTACGGGACCGATCCCAAGCTTGTGGAACGTCTGCTGGTTGAAGTGGCGCAGTCCGTCCCGCAGATTGTGCGGCGGCCTCAGCCCTTCGTCCTGTTCATGGATTTTGCGGACAGCACGCTGAACTTCGTACTCCGTTACTGGTCGGACATCGGGACCGCCACGGACGCCGCCTCGGCCATCCGCCACCGGATCGTGGAGGTCTTCGCCGAGCATCAGGTGGAAATCGCCTTCCCGCAGCTTGACGTCCACGTCATCCCTCAGACGCCGTCCCTGACACGAGCTGAAGGGTAAGAAGGCTTGACTCGCCGCATTTGAAAGCATCAAACAAAACAGGCTCTCCCGACGGCATCGGGGGAGCCTGTTTTGCAAACAATACGTATCTAAATCCAACCCAGCGAAACATTAGAGGTACTTTTTACTTTAACGTCAATGAGCTCCGTGTTACGTTTCCTCCGGTAAAGAGCTCTTCATAGAACGGAAAAGGCCGGAACTCATTTTTTGGCAATGAGTCCCGGCCTAGCCTTGTTCCTGTGGAACAACTTCCACTAGAAAGGATTAAAACGCGTAGTTCAAGTTCAGGCCGACCTTGTACGCGGTTTTGTCGACGCCGCTGAGCTTGCTCCCCCAAACATCCTTATCCAGATCGAGTCGGACAAAGCCCATTTCGGCCGCCAGCGTCAGGTTCTCGTAGATCTTGTACTGGGAATCGAAGTTGACTTCCCACGCATGGTCTTTCGTCGTCAGGTAGACGTTGCCGCTCTCGACGCCGCTGACCGGGCCGGAAGTGACCATCCGGGTATTGTTCGTACCCGTATAGAAGCCCACCGCCAACGTGTGGGTGAGATTTTCGAAGAACGAGATGTCGGCAAGGCGGGCGACCACGCCCCACGTGCCCGTGGGAGTCTTGCTGAGCACAGCGCCGTCCGAAATCCCATAAGCGCCGTCCCAGCCAAGGGTCGTGGCGCCCCAGCCGGGAGACAGCGTGGGCAGGCGTTCCGAGCCGTCCATCGTATCGGAATTGTCGCCGGAGCCGTACCAGGCGATGAGGCCGGGGGTCACGTAGTCGAGCTTGTATTCGGCAATACCGGAAAGCAGCCAGCCCTGCCGGGTCAGATCCTGCCCGTTGGCCGCCTTGCCCCAGTCGGCCTTGCCGTAAGCGAAATCAAAGGCGAGGCGCAGCGGATCAAACGTCGTCAGCTCACCGCCGATGCCAAGCCACCATGCCGGGTTGTTCGAATCCTTGGCCACGACGGAAACGCCGTCCTGCCCATAGGGAAGCAGGCCGACGATCAGGGATTCGCCGTTCTCGCCCACTTCATTCAGGCTGTTCTTGCCGAGATTGCCGTACATGCCCCACGGGTTGAGCTGCCAGCCTTCCCCGGTCAACGGGACGCTCAGGCCCACAAAGTCCATCGCGTTGCCCACGCCGCGGTCAATCGTGGTGTTGTCGTTTTCCGCGCGCATCCAGAACAGGGACATCCCGGCCATATCGTTAAACTGATAGGACAGGGTGATGCCCGCACCGTCCGAGTCGTCGCTCCCCATGATGGGATCGCCAGCTACGAAGTTCGGCAGGCTGAACGGCTGCAAGCCCATACGGACGCGCAGATCCGTCTGGGGCACAACCCAATCCACGTACGAGTACCGGACTTCGACGACCTTGCCGTCCGTTCCGAGCGCGCCGCCTTCACTGCTGTTGCCCCAATTGGTGTCCCCGACTTCAAAGAACACCGTACCCTTCAGGGATTCGGACGCGATGATGTCCACCTGCGTGCGCAAGCGCTGGCGGGCATGGAACAGATCGTCGGTCTTTTCCTTGGCGAAGCCGATATTGTTCCATTCGGTGTTGAAATCCCATTCTCCCGAAACCTTGATGTCGGCGGCCTGCGCACCCTTGTGCGCCGCGCCGAAAACAAGCCCTGCTGCCAAAAGAAGGACGGCTACTTTCTTCATGCTACTTCCTGAATTGAGTCTTTGAGGTTCACGAAAAGGGCCGATGGCCCGTTTATGGTTGACCGCCCGCCGGGATGAAGACGCAAGGCATGACCTCGGCTTGCGGAACACCGTCGCCAGCTGAGCGTTCCCGAGAGCGGAAGATCCCGTCTTGGAGGCTAGAGAGCCTTTCTATAGGTATAGAGGTGAGCGAGGTTGAAGAGCAGGAACAGCCCTCCCGCCACGACATGCCCGCGTTCCCGTCCGGCAAGGCCGAAGGCGAGAGACGCGCCGAGCGTCGCCAACATGCCCCGGTTCGTGAACCGGATGGCCCTGGCCCGGTCGAAGCGCCGCTTCCGGGGTGCCGCCTCATCTTGAGCGGAGGCGAAATCCGCCCACTGCCCGGCAAGGGCCAACAAGTCCTCCCGGCTGATCTGATCCGGATCGTATTCCAGCAGCAGGGACCCGGTACGGCTGTTTACCGTCACGCGCAGCATCCCCGGCAGTGAGGCCAGAAATCCGCGGACCTGTTCGGCGTCCTCCGCCCGTTTCAAGGAAGGATGGCGCAGGCGCACCCGCCCATCCACAAAACTCGTGATGCACGATTCGATTTCGCTCATGCCGAAACCTCCTCAAGTTGCGGTTCCGCGCCCGCTTTGAGCATCGGACGCATGGCGTTGAGGGACACGCCCACCGTCGTCAGATTGTGCAGGAGCGCCGAGGGCCCCGGCTGGAGGAAACCGGCCAGCCCGGACGCGAGGAACACGGTATTCAGGGTCATGATCAGGCCGAAGTCAGTCCGGATGCGCCGCATGGCGGCCTTACTCAGATCGACGGCGGTGACGAGGCCGTCAAGACGGCATTCCGTCAGCACCACGTCCGCCACTTCCCGGGCCAGATCCGCGCCGTCGCTCAGGGTCACCCCCACGTCGGCGGCGGACAGCGCCGGAGAGTCGTTGATCCCGTCGCCGAGCATGGCCACAGTGTGGCCTTCCGCCTGAAGACTGCGGATGACCGCCGCCTTGTCCGTAGGCAATACCTGCGACCTGTACTCGCTGATTCCCAACCGCTCGGCCACAGCGGCGGCCGTGCGTTCGTCGTCCCCTGTGAGCATGACGACACGGATTCCCCGCCCGAGCAGCTTGCGGATAACCGAAGCCGCCTCGGGACGCAACGGGTCTTCAATGGCAATGAGCCCGGCCAGTTTCCCGTCCACCGCCAGATAGAGGATCGAGCGGCCTTCGCGGGCCAGACGCTCGATGTCGTCCTGCATACCGTCCACCGGCACACCCTCGTCGTGGTGGATATAATGACGGCTCCCAAACAGCACGCGCTTGCCGTGCAGGCGGGAGGCTATGCCGTGCGCCACCACATATTCGACTTCGGTATGTTCTTCCTGATGGTGCAAGCCTTCCTGCTCGGCCTTCCGAACGACGGCCCGGGCGACAGGATGCGGGAAATGCTCCTCAAGACAGGCCGCCGTCCTCAGGATGTCGTCCCGTTCGTAGCCTTCGCCGGGTATCACCTCCGCAACGCGCGGACGGGATTCCGTAAGGGTCCCGGTCTTGTCGAAGACCACGGCGTCAGCCGCCGCCAGCGATTCGAGGAACCGCCCGCCCTTGACGAGGACGCCGCGACCTACCCCTTCCTTCATGGCGGCAAGCACCGCCAGAGGGGTGGAAAGTTTCAGTGCGCACGAATAGTCGACGAGAAGGACGGAAGCGGCGCGGGCGGGATTGCGGGTGACCAGCCAGACAAGCCCGGCCAGCAGGAAGCTGAACGGCACCACCGCATCGGCAAGCCGTTCGGCCTTGCCCTGCACTCCGGCCTTGAGCGCTTCGGAATCCTCGATGAACCGGACAATCTGCCGGAGGCGCGTGCCGTCGCCCACGCCCGTGGGCCGGATGGCGATCTCGCCCTCCTCAACCACGGTCCCGGCGTATACCGACGAACCGGGAGAGCGCAGGACACCGAGCGGTTCTCCGGTCATGGAAGCCTGATTGACGGAGGCTTCGCCTTCCGCCACCACGCCGTCCACCGGAATGGCGGACCCCGTGCGGACAATGACCAGATCGTCTTCGCTCAGTTCGCTGATGGCGACGTGCATCTCCCGGCCTTCGCGCCGCACCCAGACGGTATCGACATCAAGCGCAAGGCTCTGGGCGAGGGTATCCAACGACTTCTTGCGCGTCCACGCTTCGAGCGCTTCACCAAAACCGAGCAGCAGAGTCAGCAGGCGCGCAGTCTTGAAGTCACGGCGCAACAGGGAAATGCCGATGGCGGCGGCATCAAGGACATCCACACTGAGGCGCCCGCGGCACAACGCGGCAACCCCTTTGAGGATAAAGGGAACGGAGGCCGCCACCGCCGTGGCTACCCTGACGAGAACCGGCATGAACGGCCGGACAAAGATATAGCGGAGGAAAGGCCCCCAACTCGGCCTTCCGGCTGGCTCGGGGAGGTTTTCGCCGCACACGGCGACATCCCCGGAAGGCTGTTCCGAAGCGGCCACAGCCAGCAACAGGAACGCGGCCCGCTTGGCTTCGTCGTTGGCATACAAGAGGAGTACACTCCCCGTACGGGGATTGACGCGCACCCCTTCGATGCCGCCGACGGCGTCGAGCCTGTCCGCAAGGACTTGCGCCTTGCGGAGGCTGAAACCGGACCGGGCGCGCAGGCGGACCCGGCCCGGCACGTCATGGACAATAAAAAACAGCATGGGAGTTCCTTTTTGGAGGAAAGGCGGGAAGGACCGCCCGCCTTCCGGGAGCGGCATGAAGCCGTCCCGGAGGCGTAAGAGAGGGGAGCGTTCCGCTTCCGAAGAGGCTTCTCCCTCTTTCAAGGGAAAACGAAAGCCTACCGGAAACATCGGCTAAACGCTCGCGGGGAACACCGGAGGACTAGGCCTCTTCCTTCGCTTCCCGGCGCTGTTCCGCCGCGTGGCGGGCTTCGGCCACCATGTCGTCCATGTTTTCCTTCACGGTTTCCACTTTGGCGAGTACCGCGTCCTTGACGTCCATACCGCGGCTCAACAGGTCAGCGGCCATCGGCTTCAAGTCAAGCTTGCCCTTGCTCACCGCCACCGCGCCGATTGCACCAAGAGCCAAACCGCCAAGGAAAAACAGGCCGTACTTCATGTTCTCGTTCATGTCATTCTCCTTCGATGTGGAATTTCATTCTCAATTAAGGGTGAAAAAAAGAGATCTACAAAACAGCCATGCAGATTCTATAGGCTGCCGCCGCCACGCCGTACGCAAACACGGTGTTGAATATCATGCTGAACGCAACCCAACCCCAGCTGCCCGCCTCCTGACGGATGACCACGAGGGCCACGAAGCACGGGGAGTACAGCAGCACGAAAAGCATGAGAGACAGCGCCGTCGCCTTGTTCCAGTTCGGGTCCTGTGCGAGACGTTCCGCCAGCGATGTCGCTTCTTCAGGATCCTGCTCGCCAAGCGAATAGGCCGTGCCGAGCGTGGAAACAATGGCTTCCTTGGCCGCGATGCCGCCAATCAGGGCCACGTCCGTGCGCCAATCAAAACCCACGGGCTTGGTCAGGGGCTCAATGGCCATGCCGAGACGTCCGGCCCATGAGTGCTGCAAGGATTCTTCAGCGAGGGTCGCCTGTACAGCGGCCAGTTCTTCCTCCAGCGGAGTGCGGGCTTCATCCCCTTCGGGCAAGGCGTCCACCTTCTCCTGCAAGGCGGCGATCTGCGTTTCCAGCGGCGCGGCCTGCTCAGGATCCAGCGTCGGGAAGGTCATGCTCGCCCAGATCAGGATGGACACGGCGACAAGCACGGTCCCGGCCTTCTTGAGGTACATCCATGTGCGTTCCCAGCAGTGCGTGACTACGCTGCGCAGGGTGGGGACGCGGTACGGGGGCAATTCCATGACGAACGGGGTGGATTCGCCGCGGATGATGGTCGAGCGCATGAGGCGCGCCATGAGAAGCGCGGCGGCCCAACCGGCCAACGTCAGCAGGAACATGGTACGGGCGGGGTTTTCGGGGAAGAACACGCCCACCAGCAACAGAAACACGGGGAGTTTGGCTCCGCACGCCATATAAGGAAGCGTGAGCAGGGTCGCCAACTTTTCCTTGGGACTGCGCAAAGTCCGGGTGGCCATGACGCCGGGGATGGCGCAGCCGCCCGCGATACCGCCCGCGATGATAAACGGCATGACGGAAGCCCCGTGCAGGCCGAAGGCGCGGAACACACGGTCCAGCATATAAGCCATGCGGGCCATGTAGCCGAAGTCTTCGAGGATCGCGACCAGCGTAAACATGATGATGATAAGCGGCACAAAGCTCATGACGCCGCCGAGGCCGTCGATGACGCCGCTGACGATGAGCGACTTGAGGAAGCCGTCGGGCATCAGGGCGCTTACGGTCTCGCCAAGCCAGCCGAAGCCGTCTTCGACCCATCCCTGCGGGTATGCGCCGATCACGAAGGTCAGCTGGAACATGGCGTACAGCACGCCGAGCATGATAAGGGGGCCGAACAGCGTGTTGGTCAGCACCTTATCCAGCTTGTCGGACAGCTCAAGGCGGTCCTTGGCCGATTCGCGCCGGACGGCCCCGCTACGCAGCACGCCACGGATAAAGCCGTAACGGTAGTCGGCGATGATGGCTTCGGGCGACGTCTGCAAGGTATCCCGAAGATGATCGGCCACGGTTTCCCGGTCGGCGCGCAGCTGCGCGGCCACATCGGGCATACGTTCCACCTGCCTCAGGATTTCGGAATCGTTTTCCAGCACCTTCAGGGCAATCCAGCGGGCGGGATAGCGATCCGTCAACAGCCCTTTCTCGGCAAGGAGCCGTTCCATCTTGGTGAGGACCGGATCGAGATCCGGGCCATAGGAAATGTTCAGCGGAGCGCTCCCCCGGCGGCCAAAGGCGATGGCTTCGCGCAAGGCGTCCTTGAGCCCTTCGCCGGAACGCGCCACAGTCGCCACCACGGGGATACCGAGCTGTTTGCCCAGCTCCTTCGTGTCCACCTGAATGCCCGCTTTCCGGGCTTCATCCATCATATTGCAGGCCAGCACGACCGGCAGGCCCATCTCCATGATCTGGACGGTGAGGAACAGGTTGCGCTCGAGCGCGGAGGTGTCCACCAGATCCACGACCGCCATCGGCTTTTCCTCGGCCTTTTCGGGCGCGAGCACGGCACGGGTGACGATTTCCTCCTGCGAGTACGCCGTCAGGGAATACGTGCCGGGAAGGTCCACCATGAGGACTTCGACACCGTCGATGGAGACGTAGCCTTCTTTCTTGTCGACGGTGACGCCGGGATAGTTCCCGACATGCTGATGGGTTCCGGTGTATTCGTTGAACGCCGTGGTTTTCCCGCAGTTCGGGTTCCCCGCCAGCGCAATGCGGACCTCTTTCAACGCGATGTGCTTCGCCTCGCTGCCGTCCTGGCGGCAGTGCGGGCAATCGGCATGGGCCTGACTCATGCGACCTCCACAGTGATGTAATCGGCTTCGCGGTTCCGCAGGGCCAGCGTGACCCCGAAAAGCCGCAGTGCAACCGGGTCACGCAGCGGGGCGCGGCCCACAATTTCCACATCCGTACCGGGGATGAGCCCCATGTCGCGGATACGCCGCCCGAGCTCGCCATCGGCATCCACGCTGATGATGCTGCCCTTCTGCCCCGCCTGCATCTGGCGCAAACCTATCCTCCGCATACAGTCCTCCAAATTGATTTTGATTTTCTTTATTAAGAAAACCTGACGACACTCTACTTCACCCTCGCATACAGTTTGCTGCGTGCGTTATGGTTTTCCCATGGGGCGCTTCAACAGAGCTCCGTACCGCTCTGATACAAGCCCTCCCGGAACGGGTGAAAGATGCCATTCTTGAAAAGTATTGTCAATATAAGTGAGAAAATCTTTCAATTGCAACATCTGTATCTTTCTATAGCGTACGATTTCCGTGTGTTAGAAACCGATGAAATGTCACTTTCACAACCTGAACAACACTGCGTGAGCCGCTCTGGGGAAAAAAAGCTCAAAGATTGATTCATCAAACTTTATTTGACAAATACTCACTTTTGACCTACTCCCCGGCTCTGGGGGGAATCCATGCTCACAAACGCCGCGCCGAACAACGCCCTGCCGACCGCCCGGGAACTCGTTTCCCTCACCGTGCCGCAGCTCGGCATGATGCTGTGCCATCTTGCCGTTTCCATGACGGATCTGTGGGTAGCCGGACGGCTGGACGCCTCCGTTCAGGCGTCGCTCGGCATCGTTTCGCAGGTCTTCACCCTCCTCATGCTGATCACTTCCCTTGCCGGAAGCGGTTGCCTGACGACCATCAGCCAAGCCCTCGGAGCCGGGCTCGAACAGCGCGCCCGCCGGTACGCGGCGCTGATCGCGGGACTTGCCGGTCTTACGGGCACGGTCATCGCAGCGACAAGCCTCCTTTGCCTGCCGCTGACGCTCCGGCTCATGCACGTCTCCTCCGAAATGGAGCCCGTGGTCAGGACGTTTATCATTGCCTACAGCTGCCAACTGCCGTTTTATTACACCCTGATCATGCTGAACTCGGTGTTCCGGGCCTACAAGCTGGTCCGCCTCCCGCTCATCGCCATAGCCGTGGTCGCCGTCGGCAACCTCATCGGCAGCGCGGGGTTCGGGCTGGGGCTGTGCGGGTTGCCCGACTACGGGTATCAGGGGATCGCGTGGAGTACCTTTGGGTCCGCCCTGCTCGGGCTGGCCTGCAACCTGTACGCCATCGTCCGGAACGGCATCCTGACCCGCGCATCCCTCGCCCCGTGGCGGTGGGCCCGGCGTGCCATGCCCTATCTCTTCCGGGTGGGCGGACCGTCCGCCCTCGGCGCTCTGGCGGGACACATGGGGAACCTCGTCATCCTGTCGCTGCTCACGGGGCTGCCCGGCGACATGGTGCCTGTCCTTGCCGGGATGACCCTCGGCTCGCGGGTGGAAAGTTTCCTGACCTTCCCTACGGCGGCGCTGAGCATGACCGTCACCATCCTGAGCGGGCATCTGATCGGTGCAAACAGGCTCGAAGCGCTGTTCCGTTTCGGCCAACGGCTCGCACTCGCCGCCGCCCTCGCGCTCGGATTCGGCGCGGGGCTGCTGTTTGTGTGCCGGGTTCCGGTGGCGGGGATGCTGTCCACACAGCCCGAGGTCGTCCGGCAGGCCGCGCAGTTCCTCGTCTTCGCGTGCGCGGGCATTCCGCTCAAGACCTATTCCATGCTTGTGAACGGGGCTTTCGCCGGGGCGGGGGCCACGCGCGTCTCCTGCAAAGTCAACTGCGCGACCATGTGGGCATTCCAGCTTCCGCTGGCGTGGGCGCTCGGCAACGCCTTCGGCGCGCCCGGCATCTACGCCGCCATGCTCTGCGCGAACGCGGGTTCGGCATTCTGGTACGCACGGCTCTACGCCGGGAAAAAATGGCTTGAATACGGTATGCGAAAACGTCAGAATGCCTGACGAGCCGAAAGAGGAGAACGCGGTATGCCCGAAGAGCGAAACGACGCCAGACAGCTCTCGCCTGTGCTGGAAAACTACCTAGAAATCATCTTCCATCAGGAAATCCGGGAAGGCGCGGCCCGCGCCAGTTCCATCGCGGAAGCGGCGGGCGTGTCCCGCTCCACCGTCACCAGCACGCTGAAGGCGCTGAAAAGCATGGGGTATGTGGACTATGAGCCCTACAGCCTCGTCCACCTGACCGAAGCGGGGATGCACATCGGGCGGGATATCGCCCACCGGCACATCGTCATTCAGGAATTTTTCCAGCATATCCTCCAGCTGGAGCCGAACGTCTCCAACGACGTGGCCTGTGAACTGGAACACGTGATCCCGCCGGACGTCATACGGCGTCTGGGGCAATTCGTCCTGTACCTGCGGAGCCGCGAGGACGACTGGAAAAACTGGCAGGAGGACTACAAAGAAATCCGGCTGGAGCATATCCAGTCCAATACGGACAAGGATCTTGTCCGCAACGCGCCGCCCATGCTCGCCATGCGCACCCAGATGATGGGGCAGGACGAACTGCGGAAAAAGTACCGTTAGCGGGTATTAGCCTACGCGTCGGCAGAGCCCTCCGGCTGCGCGAAAAACCATGCAAGACCTCCGAAGCGAACGCCCTCCGCGTGGCCTCTCCATCAGCCGGAAAGCGTGGAAACGTGAAGCCCTATAAGGCTTCCGGGCGAACATCCCCGGCTCTTCGGGATGGATCGCCCCATACGTTGCTCCCGACGTCTTGGGCCGCTTACGGGGCGGAATCCGGGCCTTTCCTTGCGACAAGGCACAACGCCCCGCCCTCTCCGCGAACATCGGACCGGACATCGGCAAATCCGACGGAGCGCAGCCATTCCGCCAGCGAGTCCGCCGTATACGTCCGCATCCCGTCCACTATGGCGCACCATCGTGAATCCCCGGACTCCTCGTTCACGATCAAAAACACGCCGGACGGTCCGAGTACGCGGTACACCTCTGCAAAGGCGGCGGGCACATCCGGCCAGAAGTAGACCGTCTCGAAAGCGGTGACGAGATCGAAGGACGCATCGGCATAGGGCAGCCGGGAAACATCCCCCTGCCGCACTTCGCAGCGCCCGGCGGCGACGGCTCCGGCGTTCTTCCGGAGGCTGGTGGCGACGCTCTCAGCGGAAAAATCGATCCCGCAGACATACCCCTTCGGGCAGAGTTTCAGAAATTGCGCCAGATTCGCCCCGCCGCCGCATCCTATATCGAGCACCCGGGCGTCGGGCTCCGGCGACACATGCGACCGCCCCCACTTCGCCAGCGAAGCGTGCCCCCAGTTCATGGCCCACAGCATGATCCTTCCCGATAGGCCGCCGGGCTTCCGGGCGTTCTGAAAAAACGTCCGCAATACATGACGCATACGCTCTCCTTGTCTATCCGGCTGCGTTCCCTCGCTCCACATCCAAAGTAAAACAGACTGGATGAGGAACGACTGGCCTCCTCTCCAAAGGCCTGAGAAGTGCCTAGAAACATTGTCCACAGAAAAAACCCGGCATAGCCGGGCTGAGATCCGCCACGAGCCGGGAGCGCGAAACCGGGGCCTTTCTCACCAGAGCGGACGCCCCCAATCCGGACTACCCCAACGTTTCCGAATACGGACTTTGCGGGAGCGGCGGCCCATACGTCAAGAGAAGCACCCACATCGGGCGCTCCCGTCCGGCGAGGACAACAGGGAGGCTACGTCACGCATCCTTGAGCGAATAGCGAACCGGCACCACAACCTGAAAACCTTTTCCCCCACGGACCGAGGGTATATCAAGGCCGACAAGCTTCTCACCGAGCCGTTCGGTGGCTGTATCGAGCACGCCGAAGCCGCTGCCCTTGCCGAGCGAGCACGCGCTGACCTTTCCGTCGGCGGAGATCGTCACGAGAAGCTGCACCGTCCCTTCAGCGCCGATCCGCCGCGCCTGCTTGGGATACCGCTTGTGACGGTTCAGGGCGTCAAGGATGGTCCCCAGCGCCTTGCTCTTGTCGTCCGGCCGTTCCTGCGTTCTCCCGACCGGGGCCGGAGGCGCGGCCGCCGCCACGGAGGATACGCCCGTCCCCGCCGCAACCGGGGGAATCTCCGCCTGTTGGCCTACGGGAGCGGAAGGCGGTGCAGTTTTCTGCGGTTGCCGGACCATCGGCCGCGTTTTTTTCACCGGAGGAGCTTTCTTGACCGGTTTCGGCTTCACGGGTTCGGGGGGCACCGTTTTGGGCGCCTCCTGCGGAGGCTTGGGCCGTTCGACGACCGGAGGCGGCACGGGGATCGTCACTTCCGATTCCGGGCTCAACAGCTTGCGCATGGCGTCCGGCTGAACGGGTTTCGCCTCGGGCGTCGGCTCGGGGCGGATCACACGCATCAGCATGGTGGATGAAGGGGCTTTCGGCGGCGTGAGGAGCTTGACGGAGGGGGTCATCAGACACACGGCCAAGGCCAGCAGGACAAGCCCCCCGGTCATGCCGCCCGCCATGCTGCGGCTCTTGCGGAATTCCTCCACCCCGTACAGGGGCCTAACGCTCACTTGGCTGCGTGCTGATAACAAAGTGTCCTCCTCTCTTCAGCCTGGCGATGTCTATGACGCCGACAAATGCTTCAAAAGGGGCCTTTTCGTCGACGTACAGATTCAGCAGGGCTTCAGGCCGCGTCTCAAGCACGGCGGCCAACGCCTCTTTCGTCAATTGCTGATCCTGATAATAGATAGTCCCATCGGCCTTCACCGAAATCACCAGTTCCGCATTCTTACGGCTGGATTCCTCCGCCGTCTCCGAGGCCGGAAGCACGATATCCAGCACCGGTTTGCTGAATGTAGTGGTCATGATGAAAAAAATCAGGAGCATGAAGATAACGTCGATGACCGGCGTCAGATCGATGCTGGCATCCTCGTCGAAATCATGCATGGCACGTCCTCCGGGTTTCGGCCCGGGCTTCCCGCTTCGCGCCGCCGCACAGTTCCAGCGCACGGTAGCTGTGTTCCACGGCCTCGATATGGAAGCCCTTGAATTTGAGCATCAGATAATAGTAGAACATGAGCATGGGGATAGCGACGCACAGGCCCATGATCGTGGTGATGAGCGCTTCCCAGATGCCCGCCGCCAGCTGCGCGGCGTTGGGGGCGCTGTTTTCCGCGATGGTGCGGAACACCGTCACCATGCCGAGGATGGTCCCGAGCAGGCCGAGCAGCGGCGAGACCACCGAAATGAGCCTCAGCCAGCACAGCCCTTTCGTGACCTGCTCGAAATTGCGGTGGAACAGATAGGCGACCTCGGCCCGGATGTCTTCGGAGTGGCCTCCGTGGGTCTTCACGACATCGCGGATAATGGCGATCAGCGGATTGTCGCTCTTGTCGCACACATCGCGCATACAGCGGCCTTCCTGATGCTCGATGTCGAGAAAGTCCCGCTTGAAGTCGCGCCAGACGAAATGCAGATACAGAAGGTTCCGCAGCGCGAGGTACAATCCCGCACAACCGACAAAAACCAGCGCGATGCCGGACGGGCCTATGGACGCATAGATTGAGGCAAGATTCATGAGCGTTTCCTGAACACGACGTATGGGCGGCAGAGCCGCCCTTCCGGTTTCGGGGCCGAAGCCCCGTTGATCCTTCTGGCCCGTCAGGCCACCTGTTCCGCGAACCCCTTGAAGGCTTCCTGCGCCCGGAGGCAGTCGGCTTCGTCGGGATGTTTGGCCGCTTCCTCAAGGCGCGCCTTGCGTTCGGGCGTCATGGGGTGCACGTCGGACGCCATTTTCTGCATCATGGCGACGATCTTCGGATCGACCTTGCCCTGACACAGATACGTGCCGATCACCCTGTTCCGGCGTTCCGGAGCGTTCACCAGCGCTTCGCCCTGCGCGATGCAGTCTCTGGCGTGATCGGAATCCGGCCATGCGCCCAGCGTGCCGAACAAAGCCACATTCGCGTCCCATACCGTTTCCAGATAGGCCTTGGCCTGCGCGTCGGGCATACCCTTGTCCACCCAGTAGCCCACGGCAACCAGATCGTAGCCCTCGGGCGCGGGAGCGGACTCCACAGGATGGATCTCACAGCCGGGAAGAACGGCGGCGATGGCTTCAGCGATTTTCCGGGTGTTCCCGGTCCGGGACGAATAGACGACAAGAGCTTTCATGACGGTTCCTTTGCGCCCACGGCCTCGCGCAGCGCGAAGAACGACTCGCGCGCGGCCGGGATAAGTTGACGGTTTTCGCGGCCCACGTACACGGAGAACAGGACCGTGCCCGCCGCGTTGAAAAACTGCACGGAATGGCTTTCCAATCCCATAAAGGGTAAAGACAGGAAACAGATGTGACCGAGATCATCGATCTTGAGATGTCCGCCGAGTCCGCTGCCGCCGGACAGGTTGAAATAGCCGTGCCCGTGCCTGCCTTCCGGTATCTTTCCCTTGATTTCGATGACGGAGCCCAGATGTGCCATGATAAAGGTGGCGTTTTCCCATGAGGCCAAGGCCTGCCAGACCGTATCGAAGGCGTCCTTGCCCGCGAAGGCCCGCGCCTCGTCCGGCAGGGCTCTGGCGACTTCCAGTTCCGAAACGCCGAAGCGTTCCGCAAGGCTTGCCAGCATCACCGGCTTCTTTTCCCGCAGGGCCGCGGCGATGGACTCGCCCAGCGTTTCCGTCGTCTGACAACACGATGCCGTCATAGTTCGTTCTCCCGTTTGGTTTCCGTTTATTCCCTCCAACAGCGCTTCGTCTGTTCGAGACGCCCCGGAAAAGATGACTCATGCGGGTGCCGCTCTCCGGAAGGTTTCCCTTCCGATCCGCAGCATTCCCTCCGTACGCACTCGCTATGAAAGAGGCAGCCGCAACGCCCGGGCGCAGGACAACCCCATCAGTTCGAGATCATGGGTGATCACAAGGACGCAGGCCCCCCTGCCGGCCAGCAGCTCCAGCGCGTCGGCGATGCGGCGCATGTTGCGCCCGTCAAGGCCGCTGGTGGGCTCGTCGAGGATGAGCACGTCCGGGCGCTTGGCAAAGGCGCAGGCGATCACAAGCCTCTGCTTTTCGCCGCCGGAAAGCGATTGCGGGTGACGTTCCGCAAGCCCTTCCAGCGCGAACAGCGACAGCAGGCCGGGCACATCGTCCGCGCCGCACCCCGCCAGCGACAGGCTGACTTCAAGTTCCTGCCGTACCGTCTTCATGTGAAGCTGGTGATCGGCGTTCTGGAGCACAATGCCCACTCTGGAAAGCAGTTTCGATGCCGGGACCGGCTGCCCCGCGATGGCGAACCGCCCTTCCTGCGCGGCGTTCAGGCCGGTAAGCAGGCGGGCGAGCGAGGTCTTGCCCGTGCCGTTGTCCCCGATGAGCGCGGTCACGCCCGCCGGGATCGACACGTCCACGCCGTCGAACAGGGCCGGTTTGCCGGGGTACGCGAACCGCAGGCCGGAAACGGCCAGCCCGCCTTCGCCCGGCTCCAGCAGTTCCGCCGCGCAGTCCGGCAACGTGCGGCGGGGATCGTCCACCCGGGCGGCGCGCAGCCCGCACCGTCCGCGCAGGGCGTCGTCATACAGCAGGTCAAAGCCGCCCCGCTCCGCAATCCGGCCTTCCCGCATGACAAGCACGCGATCCGCTACGCCTTCCAGCCAGTACAGCCGATGATCCACCACAAGGATCGCCATACCTCGCGCCTTGAGTTCGGCGAGCTTGCGGGCCAGATCCTCGGTAGCTTCGGGATCGAGATTGGCGCTCGGCTCATCAAGGATAAGGGCCCTCGGCCCCTGCGAGAGGATGGAGGCCAACCCGACCTTCTGCTTCTGCCCTTCGGACAGTTCGTGGATGGAGGAGGACAGGATCGGCCCGAGCCGGAAGGCCCGCGCCGCCTCATCGATTTTGGCGGCGATGGATTCGGGCGAAACGCCCTGCCATTCATGGGCGAACGCCAGCTCGTCCTCGACATTCAGAGCGAAAAACTGCTGTTCGGGGTCTTGAAAGAGTGTTCCTACCTCCCGCGCAATGGCGTTGATGGGCCGGGCGTCCGTCGGCTCGCCGCCGATCAGGACACAGCCTTCCAGCGTCCCCTGAAAATAGTGGGGGCACAGGCCGTTGGCGAGGCGCATCAGCGTGGACTTGCCGCAGCCGCTGGCCCCGGTGCACAGCACCAGTTCGCCGGGCCGCACCGAAAACGAAATATCCGAAACCGCCGGGCACGTCTGGAACGGGTACGTGTAGGTCACACGTTCAAAGCGGATCATCAGCGCATCCCTCCTTCCAGAGGGGCCCATCCCACGGCATGTTGGCACAGCACCGCCGCAACCGCCACGAGGCAGGCCGCGACCAAAAGCCATGTGTCGGATGCCTTCCAGACCAGTTTCCGGTAAGGGCGCATCCCTTCGCCGTAGCCGAGGCCCTTGAGTTCGGCGGCGATGCCGAGCTCTTCCGACGTCTTCAGCGAACGGAACAGCAGCGGCGTGAACACCAGCCGGATCAGCAGCACGGGATGGCGGAAGGCGTTCCACGGGGTCATGCGCCAGCCGCGTATCCGAAGCGTTTCCGAAACCTGTTTGACGTCATGCAAAAACGTGGGGATGAAACGGATCATCACCGCAGCCGGGAGATACAGGCAGAACGGCAGGCGCAAACTCTTCAGGGCGGTCAGCAGGCTCTGCACCCGGCAGGAAAAGGCCAGCGGCAGGATCACGTTCAGCATCGTCGCCATGCGCAGGAACGGCACCACCAGCGACACCGCCGAAAACGCGGGCATGGACGGGATCAGCAGGCTCATCCCGAACGCGCACCCCATGGCCAGCAGCGACATGCCCACAAGGACCGCATACCCGATCAGCAGTATGCGGAACTGCCGCATCCCGAGGGCATACACCAGCGACATGCCGAAAAGCACCATCTGCGGCTCGACCCCCGACAGGGCCACCGTAGCCACGGACGCCAGCAGGCTGACGAACATCTTCGCCCGCGTATCCGCCGCGTGCAGCCCGCCGCCACAGCCGGAACCCTCAGTTACGGACAATGCCTGCATGACGCAGCTCCCGAACGGCGCGGACGCCGGAAAAAAGCCCGCACAGCGATCCCACGTAGCCGATGACCACAATGGGAACGATGACATACAACAAGGCCGGACTCTCGCGCATGAACAGCCACGAAACGCCCAGCGAAAAAACTTTCGACGTGAGATCGTACACCGCGACGCCGAGCACGGGCGCCCACGGCTTCCGCATCCCTCCGGAGCAGGCCATCGCCGCCTCAGCGCAGCCCGCCGCCAGCAGCATGGCCGGGAGGAGCGTCACGCTGCCGCCGAGCAGAAGCATACTGATGAGCATGTTCACGAGCACGAACAGGGCCAGCGTCCCCGGCTTGCGTACCTTATAGAGCATGACCACGAGCAGCGTGGTGAAAATGAGGTTCTTGGCGAGCAGGCTCACCGGATTCATCCCTCCCCCCACCAGCGCGACCAGCAGGGTGGAAAGCTTGGCGGCGGCCGAGAAAACGCCGAGGACGACGAGTTCCCGCGCACTCCAGTAATGACGGTTGAAGACCTGTGACGGCATCCGTGTTCCTTCCCCTCCTCCCCGACGCCGCACGGGATTACCGTGGGCGTCCGCCGCCGTGCAGCGCGGGGAGATTTTTTGATAATATAAATGAAATTCAATTTCAATACTGAAACACAGACTTCCTCATGAAATCAGAATCTCATGCCGACCTTGATGTTGGCGTGCAGGCCGGGCTCCAAAATGCTGTCGTCCTGACGGTACCGCTTATCGAAGAGGTTCAGGACTTCGGCGGCCACGGTATACTGCTTTTCGTCGCCAAACTCGAAACCGAAAGCCACGTTCGCCGTCTGCCAGTTGTTGTAGTGGGTCGTCTCGCTCTCGGCCTTCTCGACGGAATTTGAGGAGAACCGCCCGTAAATGTCGGCGTTGAAGTCAACGGTTTCGCTCAGGGCGTGCTTGAAGCGCACCCCCGCCCTGCCCGACCATTCGGGTACGCCGGTTTTCCATGTGGTCAGCGTGCCGTAGTCGAACTTGCGCCGCATCCATGTCGCGGAAGCGTACGGCGTGAGGCCGCATTCGAAATCATAGCTCGCGGCCAGCTCCACCCCGTGGGTCTTCGCCGACGAGACGTTGATGTAGCGCGAAGTGTCGGTGTCCGCGTCAATGGTGGGGTTATAGATGTAGTCGTCCGCATCGGAATAGAAAGCCGCGACGTCTACGGACAGGCCGTCATGGACATACCGCGCCCCGATTTCATAGCTGTTCGAGGTCTCCGGCTTGAGGCCGGGGTTCGGCAGGATCGTCCCGCCGCCCATTGCCGACATCACATACTTTTCCTGCAGCGAAGGGACGCGGAATCCCTGCGCGAACGTAGCCCGCAGCGTCAGATCCGGGATGCCCGACCACATAAGGCCCACATTGAAGACCGGCCGGGAATTGTTCGAGGAGCTCTCCGTACCCACGTCATACGGGACCGTGCCCTTGGAATTGGTCTTGCTTCCTTCGGCATGTTTCATCTCGGACTGGACCCACGTATACCGTACCCCATAGCTCAGCGTGAAGTCGGCGGGCAAGGTCGATTCCATCTGGGCATACAGGGCGTTCGTCAGCATGTCGCCCTCGTGGTAGGCCGTGGAAGTGTACGGGATGCTCTTCGCCATGGACGCCGCCGCGATCTGTTGCGCGAAGGGGGGCGCACTGGCCAAGATGCCGGTGGCAAGGATACGCTCCACGGAAGTGGAAGCCGAAGCCCTCGTATCAGCCTTCAGCGTATCATAGCTGATGTCGTATCCGGTGATCAGATAATGGTTGTCGCCGATGGCCCAGTCCATCTGCAGCGAGGAACCGAGCTGCTTGTTCCGGTTGTCCGCATTGTTGGTGACGACCAGCGGCATTTTCGTGATGGCCGGGTCCGTGTTCACGTCGTTGGTCATTTCCTTTTCATTCTTCTGCCAGAATGCGTCGAAGCGCACACGGGGAAGCCACGGCGTCACGTTTTTGGCTTCGGCGAAGGCATAGACCTTATCGCGCTGCCACTTGGGGACGTCCACGGCGAAATTCTCATAGCCGGGCTCCATGCTCCCGGAATGGATGGAACCCTTGAAGCTGTCCAGCCCGCCGCCGACCGTGAACTTGTCGGAAAAATCGTAGCTCAGGAACGCGCTGCCTTCCTTCTGGCGGAAGGAGGTGTTCGGCGCTTCGCCGTCAGGCGTGCGCAGGTTCCCCTGATCGCTGTATGATCCGGACACGCGGTACTTGAATCCGTTCATCCCGCCGAAAGCCGACAGGGATTCGGCAAAACCGTTGGACGCGCCGTTATAGGCCACGGACGCCTCGCCCTGAATCGGCTTGTCCCCGCCTTTCTTGGTGATGATGTTGACCACGCCGCCGATGGCTTCCGATCCGTAGAGCACGGACGCGGGGCCCTTGATGACTTCCACGCGCTCCACGTTGGAGGGATCGATCAACAGGGGCGTGCCGTCCATCGACTTGTTTTCCACGAGCTTCTGCCCGTCGATGAGGATCAGCACGCGGTTGGGATTCTCGCCGCGGATGGATATGCGCTTAAAGCCCTGCCCGCCGGAATTCCTGATTTCCACGCCCGGCACGTCCTGCAAAAGCTCGCCGATGGTCCGGGCGGGAGAACGCTTGATGTCCTCGCTCGTCATGACGGAAACGCTCATGGGAACGTCCTGCAATTCCTTCTCCACCCTCGTGGCGGTCACGTACACGTCGTCCGCCTTGACCGGCTCCTCCACGGCATAGGCGGGGCACCACGCCGCCAGGCCCAGCGCCGTCAACGGCAAAGCGCGGGCCAGCATCTTCCTTACAAACATCAGGCCTCCAAAGAACGCTTGAGATAATCAAGCAACAGTTGTGAAAGGTTCACCTGCCAGAACTGCCCGGCGAGCGTAAGCACGATGAAGGCCCCGTCCCGTTCGACAAGACCCGCCCGTTCCCATTGCTCAAGCACGGGTTTCCACACCTCGCCCAACGGGATGCCGTAAGCCGCTTCCAGCCCCGGCATGTCCAGCCAGCCCTGCTCCATCCCCTCGGCGATGGCCTTGAACAGCTTGCCCTGCGGGAACGGGCGGAACAGCATGGCGATGGGCTTGCGTCCGGCCCGGACTTCTTCCTGCCACGCGCGGTAGTCCGACTGGTTCAGATAGAAGAACCCGTCCAGATTGCCGCCCGCGCCGGGACCGAACGCCAGACAGTGGGCGCGGCCTTTGACATACAGATTGTACAGGTTGCGTTCCCGCGACGTCCGCGCCCAGTGGCTGATCGACAGGCGGCGGTAAAACCCTTTCTGCATGGCCTTCACCCCTGCGGCGAACATGGCCGACTGCATGGGGACGTCCGCCCCGGCGGGAAGGCGTCCGCTCTCAATGGCCTTGGCGAGCGGGGTGTTCCGGTACACGTTGAGCTGGTAGCAGTCCGCACCGTCGAGCTTGAGCGACTGGGCCGTGGCGATGTCCGCCAGCCAGCGGTCCATCGTCTGCATGGGGAAGCCGTAGATGAGGTCCACGATGACGGCGGCCTGATCATAGCTCTGCAAAAGCTGGAGCTGCCGGATCAGCGTGTCGCGATCGGACACGCGGCCCATCGCCTGCCGGATCTCCGTGTCAAAGCTCTGCACCCCGAGCGAAAAGCGGTTTGCCCCGCCCTCGAAGCACGCTTCCATCTTGTCCGGGCCGAAATTCGACAGACGCCCTTCCACCGTGATCTCGCAATCGTTGGCAAGCGGCAGCACGGCGCGGACTTCCTTCAAGATGCGCCGGAGATCGTCCGCCTGCATCGCCGTGGGCGTGCCTCCGCCCATGTATACGGCATGGACCGGCCCGGCATCCTGTCCGGGGCGGCCCCGCCACAGGCGCAGCTCCTGAATGAGCGCGTCGGCGTAGATCCGGCTTTCGTCTTCGCGGTACGCCTTGTTGTAGAAACCGCAGTACAGGCAGTGCGTCTCGCAAAACGGCACATGGATGTACGCCACGGTCTTTCCCGTCCTCGGTTCCGCCAGCAAAGGTTCCAGCGTCGCCTCAAAATCCTGTTTTTCCACGCCCGCACCGCCGAGGCCGGGGTGGACGGCGATCTTGCCTTCAAACGCGTACGGCAGAGGATCGACGCCCTCCCTGGCGAAGTAGCGTTCGAGCCCCTCAGCCGGGACGCTTGGCTGCCCTACCCGCTCCTGCTCGGACGGAAGGCTTTTTTCCAATCGGATTTCAGTCATGACCCCTCCGGGTTCTCATCAAAAGTACATTTAATAATATTAAGTTTTATCAATCAAACTTTATGGCCGCAGATGTACACAGTCCGCCCCGGCCTGTCAACCGTTTTTGCCAAAAGGCGGAATGCTTTTTATTACAGCCTATTTTGAAGGAGATTGCCCAGCGAGGCAGTCCGGACAGACGCCGTACAGATACAGCCTGTGTTGCGTGGGCGTAAACCCGTATTGGCGGACAAGGCGCTCCTGCAGGGCTTCGATCTGAGGATCGACGACCTCAATGCTCTTGCCGCAGCACTCGCAGATGAGATGATCGTGGTGCCAGTCGCTGGCCTGCTCATACCGGACGACGCCCCCGCCGAAAGAAACTTCCTTGGCAAGCCCGGCCTCACACAGCAGCTTCATCGTGCGGTATACCGTGGACTGCCCCACCGTCGGATCCTGTCGCTGAACCCGGCCGTACAGATCGTCAATGGTCAGGTGCCCCTCTTCCTGAAAAAACACGGAAACGATGGCTCGCCGCTGCTGCGTGTTGTGACAACCTTTTCCGCGTAGGAAGCGCGTGAACACCGTCTCCGGATCAATATGGACTTGTCCGCCTGACATACCTCACCCTTACATAACGGTTCAAGATGTATTGAAGCGCGGGCCCTGCACTCCGGCCCGCGCTTCAGGCATAACGGCTACGGAGTGCCTATACCGCCCGCAGTCTATTATGATTGAATTTCATTTTCAATATATTCGCATAAAAAAATATGGTTAAAGAGCCGCCAGCAGCCGGTTGGCCCAATCTTCCACGTCGCTCTCGTTCGACGAGAGATTGCCGTCGAGCTTCAAGCCTTCCAGAATCTGAATGCCGCCGAGTTCGCTCAAACGCGCCTCAATCACATCCACCGCCCCGCAAAAATGCTCAAAGGAGCTGTCCCCACTCGCAAAGCACGCGGTCTTGACGTCCTTGACGCCAATACGATCAAAGGCTTCGAACAACGGCTCGAAATCCGTCTGCAGCTCGACTTCATCGGTCCCCCACGCGGAGCACCCGAACAGCGCGACATCCCGGCCTTCGCACAGGCCATCCGGGGAAACGTCGGCGGCATCCCGTACATCGGCGACATGCCCCGCAGCCCGCAGACGCCCGCCGAGGTATTCGGCAATATCCGCCGTGTTGCCGGTGGTGGACCCGTAAACGATAAGCACATTACTCATGAAAAAGCTCCACTTGGAAAAAAGTTAATGATCGTGATTGTGTTCGCCGCGACATGCGCATCCTCCGTGCCCATGCTCATGCCCGTGTCCCCCGTGGCATGTGCAGTGCGCGCATTTTCCGCAGCATCCGCTTTTCTTCTTACGGGGCGGTACGATAAGCACACGGCTCCCGGAGGGCGCCATGTTGAATCCGTTTTCGCCCTTGAAGAACAACTGCGACGCCGGAACGGGCGTCTGGCACAACCGGGCCTGCAACACCTTGCTGCCGAACGGCAACACTTCGCTTACCCCCGCCGTATCGACGAACACCCTGCCGCCGCACCTGTACTCCCTCAGAAAGAGATTCAGCAGTTCGTGGGCGGAGTTGCCGTCAAAAATGCCCTGCATCTTCACGTGCAGGTTGTCCTTGTTGTGATGGTAGTTCATCTGAAAATCGGTGCTCATGCACGTTCTCCTTCTTGCCGTGCGGATTCGCTCCCCAAAAGACGGGAAATGGTGCTCAGGCTCCCGTTCGGCAACATATAAAATGTCTTGTTGTGTTTCTTCGCCAGATTTTTGACTTTGATGCAGGCGCCGTGGCTGTTGCAGTTCACGGGGCAGAGGATGATGTCCGCGCGCCTGAGGCTCCGCTCGAGCTGGCGCGTGCCGCCCTGCAGCGAGCCGTTGTGATAATCGAGGACGCCGCCGCCCCCTTCAATAAATTCGCGATACAACGACTCCATGCGCTCGACGCCGCCGACGATGAGCACCCGCTTGCTGCACAGATCGAACGAAGGACAACTCTCGTCGCAGTCTCTGCCGCAACAGGTCCCGCAGGAATCAGCCGCCATGCCAGACAAGTTCCCCTGCTCAAAGCGAGCCCTTCCCTGCTTGAGCAGCGAATTGACCAGTTCGCGCTGGCCCTCGAAACGCTGCGTCAACGACGCAAGCGCCTCCCGCAGGTTCTCGTTTTCCGCTTCAAGTTCCGGGCCCCTGATTTCCCACAGCGCCGTGGACGCCTCATACATGGCGTCCAGTTCGGCTTTCAGGCGGTTGCGTTCGTCCCGGAGCGCGGCGTTTTCCTGCGCAAGCGCACGCCTGCCCTCTTCCGCCTGATCCATGCCGCCGCGCGAAGCCGCTTCGCGCTCCTTCAACAGCCGGATGCGGTTGGCCTGCTGCTCGTTCTTGCGTTCCAGTTCAGCGATAAACCGCCGGATGCGCGTCTGTTCCTCCGCAATGCCGTGCATGGCCATGTGGACCGCGCCGTAGACCGTGCGACGGGCTTCATCCGAAAGCCCGCGTGTGCCCGCCGCCCACAAAAAGCCCACATACTGGCCGGCGGAGAACGCCTTCTTCCACTGCGCGAGAAAATCCTCTTCACTCAAAAGCCGCAACGGGGCGGCCTCACGCTCGTACTTCCGGCGGAGCAGCTGGCTCATCTTCCGGGACAGGGGGTTTTCCGTAGCGGCGGCATTGACGAACAGCTCGTGGATTTCAAACGGCGTCAGTTCAACCGCCGGAAGCGACATTTTCTTCAAGAGATGCTTCTGTTCGGCAAGCGTGATCCCCATGCCGACAAGCGGACATTTGAACAGTTCATCCGCCTCCCATATGCCGTGAACAGCCCGTGAAACAGGCGACGCAACGTCCAACGCGGGTTCCGCGTTCGCTGTCTGAGATAACCAACTCATAGCGTTCCTCCATTCCGTTCTGTTGGAGACAGATCTGCCGTATATGAAAATGAAAGTCAAGATCAATAACTATATTTTTTCTCTTTTCCGTCCTCCCTTTTTCGGCAAAACAAAAAGGAGGCTGTCCGGAAACAGCCTCCTCATGTCGCATAACATATCTTACTCTCTACCGATGCCCTTCCTTATATGCGATGACGTTCGCCTCGCTCATCGCCGCGGCGAAAGCCTGCACCTGCGACGCCGGAACATGCAGATAGGCTGTGGCGGCGTCACCCTCGGCATGGAACGGAAGATTACTTGCCCTGAGCAGATCGTTCACCGTGGCCCGGGCCTTGGCAGGGTCCCCAGAGACGGCCTGGAAGATATAGCCGCCCCCGCCGTCACGCTGGATATGCCACTGCTGGCGGCCACCTTCCACCACTTGCAGATGCTCCAACTGAACCGTTCCGTGCGGGGACGTCCGCGTGGTCCGGGAGGTCAGCTTTTCCAGATTGCTCAGGTTCTCCAGAATGGGCGGATTGTCGTCAAGGAAAGGAAGCCGTTCGCCGAACACATCGTTCAGAATATAATCGCGCCGGGCGATGAAGGCATCACGCATCGTTTCTACCTGATGCCTCAGCTTCCGAAAATCGGCGATCTGGTCTCTCTTTTCGTTCTCGCCAAGACCGGGATCCCCGGCAACCCGTTCCTCCTCTCCACGAAGCCATCCGATATAGCTGGAGAAAACCTTCAAGTCCCCGCCGGAATCGCGCATCTCCTTCAACTGCCGCACGCCCTCCATCTTTTCCATGTAGGCGCAATCGTCAAACACCGTGTAGTTCTTGAATTTGCTGAACCGACCAGGCTCGGAGAAGGAAAAATCGGAGCGGATGTTCCTCGCATCCATAAACTCTTCCAATGAGTGCCCGGGATCAATGGCGGCAAAAGTATTGCCCATACGTCCCTTGTTGTCGCCGCGCGAGCCGAGGGCGTCGCGGTCGGACAAGGCAAGCATGAGGATCTTGTTGCGCCCCAGCTGCGCCATACTCGTGTCGCTTCTGCCCCGGTCATCGTCCCGCACCAGAAAGCCGTCCACGATGTGCCCCGCGAAATCCCTGAAGGACTGGACCTGCCCGTCAGCCCCGGTTTGGCTCATGTGCTCGGCATCGATGAGCAGCTTCATCTTGCCGTCGGTATATTCGCTGCGCACCAGTTTCGCCTTTTGCGACTCGATGCCCATCGCCCGCATGAGGTCGCTGGCCAAAACTTCCTTAATGGCGTTGAAATTGGCTTCATTGCGGGTATGCGCGGTAAAAAAGCGATGAGCGCCGCTTTTGGCCGTACGTCTAGGGATGCGCACGTTCCCCAAAATGTTCCGATCGGATTCGTTGTAATCCAGCTTGACATAGTGCCGGGTGGAAAATTCCGGAATGCAGCCGCGCAACGCGGTCTTTACTTGAGCCAGGCATCCGGGATCGTTCAAGAGTGCTTCCTTAAACTGTGCTCTCATTTCAGGATTTGGAAAATCCGCTTCGCCGAGAGCCGGGAACGTTTCCCTTTTGACGTCCTGCGCCAAAGAACGCAACACGGCGACGGCTGGATTCAGATCCGGGAGCCCCCGGAACGGCCCGGCATTTCCGGACAAGCAGTGCTCCAGAAACGCGTCCGCCGTCTGATGAAGGGGGGTTCCCGGCGCGCGCATCTGCGCCATATGCTCATCCGTGAAGGCTTTCAGGCCGACAAACCCCGGCTCCACGCCCTTTTGTTTCAATTCCACAAATTCGTAGCCGTTGATGATGTCCCCGGGACGAAGCTCCCCGGCCTTGCTCCGATCCTCCACATCAAATCTGTCCCAAATCCGGCCCGCATCCCGCACGCCCAGCGCCCTTTCATCGGCGATGCCCTGCACTGCCGTTTGCAGCTCATCAGAGAGCCGCATCAGGTCCGAATCGGACAAGCGGGACGTTTTGGCCGCGGGCTCGTTCGCAAGCAGACGCCCGGCCACTTCGTTCACAGCGCGCCGATCCCGGAACGCCGGATTCCTCATGTCCGAACGCCCTGCGAAAACGCTCAAAAGGCGCGTCCGGTTCGTCTCCAGATTGGCTTTCTTGTCGTGGGAGCTGAGCTCCCCGGCCTTAGCGATGATGCCTCGGATTTCCCGGCTGGACAGGGCCTTGGTTGTGGAAAGCTGAGAAAGGAACCGTTCCGCCACCCCCACCCCGAACTGCCTGCCCAGAGCGTTGAGCAAAACCTGCCGGGTCATGAGGTTCTGATCAGCCTTGTCGGCACGGCTCAGGCCTCTGCCCGACTGAGCGGAGACGCCGAGCTGTGAGTCCGAATCCAGAACGACCCGGCTGGAGGAACCGTAAGATAACGTATTGAACGCTTGCAGCTGAGGCATAGAGTCATCCTGATTGTTGCGGCGGTCCGGTTTGCATCCGGAAACGGCCGGTTACACCCGAAACAGCATTTCGGCGGGGGCGGGCGCCCCGGTTCCCACGGCCTCCCGGTTGAGTTCCCCCAAACGATTGGCCCAGTATTCTGCCTGCCGCATGACGGAATCCATAATATCCAGAAACCGTTCATGGCTCAGCTCAGTCAACCCGCATTGATAGCTGTACATAACCTTCCGTGATTCCGGCTCCATGGCGAGCACGCCTCCGCCGGTGCCCAGCCCGAAGAGATTCCCGGCCAGCAGTTCCGGGGCGACCTTTCCTTCGCCTCCGGCCACAATCCTGCCGATTTCAAAGTAGATGTAGGCGGCGTCCGCAGGCTCGATGTACTGGATGTTGCAGATCAGTGCGCCGTCGACTTCCAGGCTGGTGTAGCCCGTGTCGTCGACGGGCAGGGAAAACCCGCAGGCGCGCCCCAATTCTGCCATCATATTCTGATACGTTTCCAAACTCATAGATTCCCCTTTCAGCGTCCTTCGCTTTTCCGAAAAAACCGTGAACCCCGCCCCACTTGATGCGGCACAACCCCAAATCGGCGGCACTGCCAAAAACGTTGCAGGCTCTCCCCTCGCGTTTTTTCTTTGCATGAAACGCGCCAGAAAAACCGTCTTCACGGGACAGCACCGCCGAAAGCCTTTTTTCCGGCAAAACGCCGAATGGCGGCCCCGAAGAAATCCTGAGCCGCCATTCGCTTTTACCGTCCCCCGGTGGCGTACACAAGCCCCGGGGCATTCAATGCGCCTACGGAACTGAGGGGAGTTCCGAAGAGATCCGGTTTATCCCCACAGGACCAGCCGCGTCTCCAGCGGCGAGGCCAGCCCCGGTGTGACGGGAAGCACTCGCACGCCGTAGACATGCGGCCCGCTCCGGGACGGACTGTAGGCGCAGGCGTACACAAGCCTGTCCGCCGTGCTCTCCTCCGTGCGCGCCATATCCACGACGTCCGGAGTGTCCGTAAAACCGTTGCCGTCGCCCGGTCCGGCCACGAGCTGGACGAGCAACTCCTCGGACTTCATCCCGCCGGGCAGGACGCCGATCTGTACCTGCATGGGCTGGGTGCCCATCAGTTCCTCACCCTTAAGCCCTTCAATACGGATCTGCTCGATCCGAAGGGAGCTGAAGCGGGCGTTGACGTCCTGCTTCCACCGGGCGAGGCGCTTGGTGAGGGCGTTGTGCTTGTCGCGCAGTTCCGCATACCGCTGCGCCGCCGGGATGTAGTAGTCGTTGAGATACTCCCGCACCATCCGGTTGGAGCTGAACCGCGCAATCAAGGACTGCATGGACTGCCTGACCGTCAGAAGCCAGTCGTGGGGCATCCCTTCGAAATTGCGCTCGAAATACAGCGGCACGATCTTTTCTTCCAGAAGGGCGTACAGGAACCCGGCGTCGTCATAATCGCTCTGTTCCCCGCACAGATATTCACGGGTGACGGCGGGCCCGATGGTCCAGCCGTTCTCGCCGTTGTACCCTTCGCACCACCAGCCGTCGGAGATGCTGAGGTTGACCCCCGCGTTGACGGGCACCTTCTGGCCGCTGGTCCCACAGGCCTCGTAGGGACGGCGGGGAGTGTTGAGCCACACGTCGCAGCCCTGAACCATGAGCCGCGACACAGCGAGGTTGTAATCCTCTATGAAGAATATCTTTCCGAAGAAGCGGGGATCGAGCATGTGGCGGATCACTTCCTGCAGCATGTCGATGCCCTGCGTGTCGGCGGGATGGGCCTTGCCGGAGAAGACGAAGATCACCGGGCGCTCCGCATTGCCCACGATGCGGGCCAGACGATCCAAATCCGCGAAGAGCAGCGTCGCCCGCTTGTACGGCGCAAACCGCCGGGCAAAACCGATGACCAGAGAAGACGGCGTAAGACGGGCCGCCATTTCCTTCTGCTTTTCGTAGGGAATGGCAAACTTCTTGAAAAATTCCGGCAGCGAAGCCCGGAGATAATCCAAAAGCTGCTTCTTCTGGAGCTGCCGCACCGCCCAGAGGCCCTCGTCCGGGATTTCGTCTATCTTGCTCCAGATGGACGAATCCGGGCTCTGCTCCTGCCAGCCGGGGCCAAGCACATTATCCAGCAACGCCCGCATGGGCGCCCCCGTATACGACGGCACATGGACGCCGTTGGTGACGTACCGGATGGGGATCTCCGCCTTGGGCACGCCCTTCCAGCCTTCCTGCCACATATGGCGGGAAACGTATCCGTGCAGGGCGCTCACGCCGTTGGCCCGGAACGAGTAATTCAAAGCCAGCACCGTCATTTCGAAAACATTGCGCTCGCTCCCTTCAAACCGCCCCATCCGCACGAATTCCGGCCACGGCAGGCCGATGCTCTGGGCATACGGCAGGAAGTACGGCTCCATCCGTTCCAGCCCGAAACGCTCGTTCCCCGCGTCCACGGGCGTATGCGTCGTAAACAGGCTGCTTCCGCGCACGAGTTCCCCCGCTTCGGCGAAGGAGAGCCCCCGCTCCTGCATAAGCAGGCGGATACGCTCAAGGATGAGGAACGCGGAATGCCCCTCGTTCATATGATACACGGAGGGCCTGATGCCGAGGGCGCGCATGAGCTGGACCCCGCCCATGCCGAGCAGGATTTCCTGACGGAGGCGGCAATCCCTGTCCGCCTCGTACAGCCGGGCGGTGATCTTGCGATCGTCGGCGGTATTGCTGGGCGTGTCTGTGTCCAACAGATACAGCTTGACCCGCCCCACGCGCACCAGCCAGATCTGCGCATGGAGACGCCGTCCCGGAAGCTGCAACAGCACCTCAAGCGGCGCTCCGCCCTCATCCTTGACCAGCTCCAGCGGCAAGGTGGAGAAATCGTTTTCGGGATACTGGGCGATCTGCCGCCCATCCCTGTCGATCTGCTGCCGGAAATATCCGCTCCGGTACAGCAAGCCCACGCCCACGAGAGGGATGTTCAGATCGCTTGCCGATTTCAGGTGATCGCCGGACAGGACGCCGAGCCCGCCCGAATAGATCGGCAGGCACTCGCTCAAGCCGTACTCCGTCGAGAAATAGGCCGCCGGGCGCTCCGGCGACAACGCGCCGAAGTCCTTTGCGGAAACGCCCATGTAGGCGTCAAAGGCCTCCATTGTGGACTTATACAGCCGCAGGTAGGACTGGTCATGCGCCACGATGAGCAAACGGGCCTTGGTCGCCTTTTCGATGACCGACACGGGATTGTGTCCGCTGCGTTCCCACTCCGCCGGGTTGAGCGCGGAAAACAGCTGATGGCATTCGGGATGCCAGCTCCACCACAGGTTATGGGCCAGCTCGCGCAGCCGCCCGATGGGCTCCGGCAGCGCGGTGACGGCGGTAAAGGCGTGCAGGGTCGGCGTCGTGGACATCGTCGCCTCAAGCACCCGCGTCAGGGATGCGCTGCTCGGCGCGTCACGAAGCGCCCCGCGCTCCACGGCCTTGTCCAATGCCTGCGTATACGCCTGAATATAGTGGGGGAAAAACCGCTCCCACGAACACGCGCCGGACAACGAGCGGACGGCCGTGCGCCGCTCGTCGAGCTGCGCCGACGGCAGGGCAGCGTAGTCCAGCAAAACGCCCCGCAAGGCCGCTACCGTACCCTCATACGAAGTCTGCTGGCGGTGCAGGATCGTAACGCCCTGCTCCTGCCCCTGCGTGTCCCGCACCCACAGGCCGAAGCCCGACAGGTCCGTGGTCACGGTGGGGACGGCGTGCGCGGCGCTTTCCTGCGGCGTGTAGCCCCACGGCTCGTACCACGAGGGGAAAACGCCCAGATCGCAGGCCGCCAGCACTTCCTCGTACGGCATATTCAGGAAGCCGTCGTTGCCGTCCAGCAAAGCAGGATCAAAAATGACCTGCACATGGTTTTCCGGCCTGTTGTCCAGACCGAGCCGCTTGCAGGCGTTCAGGATGGGGTCCTGCGGCTGGTTGTATACGTGGTGGCTGCTGATCCAGTACGGCCCCTGATCGGAGATTTTGGAAGGATCGCCGCCCACGGCATCGGGATTGACCCCGCTGTGCCCGCCCATGACGGCGCACAAGGCGAGCACGTTGGTCTGGGACTGGCGCAGCGCCTCGTTCACGCCCGCCAGCGCGTCGAGGAACACGTCCACGCCCTTGTTGTGGTATTCATACCGCCCGGAAATGATGAAGATCCGGGTATCCGGCGCAAGCTCGCGCCGCAGGAGGCGTCCCGCCGCGCCAAGGAGTTTGGCCCGCGCCCCGGCCGGAACATCCCGTTCGGCGCTGTAGTCGGGGATGACCCGCATGTCGAGGCCGTTGGGCGTTACCACGTCCGGGGAACGGCCCAGAAAGACCGTGGCCTCGTCCGCCGTGATGCGGCTCACCGTGGTAAAGCAGTCGGCTTCCCGCGCCGACGCCGTTTCCATCGAGCATTTGGCGGTGATGTTGTAGGCCCCGGCTTCCATTTTGGGGTTGATCTGGTTCATCTGCTTGTAGATGTCGAACCCGGACCCCGCCATCGACCGGCCGAGCATGGTCGCGTGCGTCGTAAAGACCGTGCCGAGCTTGGGCGCGCGCTCCTTCAGGTACAAGAGGCCCCCGCCGCACATCCATTCGTGGAAATGCGCAAGCACCGGGCCGGACGCGGGCACGGCAAGCGTCTGGCACGCCGCCTCGATCACCTCGCCGCACGCGGTACTGAACATGACGGGCTCCACATAATCCCACCCGCCGGAAATGGAATCAATGCCGTAACGATTCCACAGGGAAAACAAAAGCTGTCCCTGATTGAACCGATCCCGATAGCCGACAAGAATGACCTTGGGCCGCCCCGGAATATCCCAGCGCCCGAAGCGGCAGGCCAGATTCCGCCGTGCCGTGATCGCGCGCAGCTCCTGCCAGCAGGCTTCGTCCGTTTCCTCGAATTCCGCGTTGTTGCCCAGATCCGGGCCCAACAGATAGTAGTTGTCTCCAAAAAGAGCGGCGGCCTCCAGAGCCTTGCTGCTCACGACGGCGTAAATGCCGCCCACTTTGTTGCAGACTTCCCAACTGACTTCAAAGAGCGTGGTGCGGGACATATCATACTGCATACGGTTCTGCTCCCGCGCCGCCACGGCTGGCTTCCGGGGTTCCCCGGCAAGCCCAAGCGCCCTCAGGCGCTTTTCAGGACGGCGCTTTTCGTTCCGGGGTCAAGGGGGGACGCCGCCTCAAGCGTAAGCCTGAAATCGGCGAGCACATTCATATAATTGATGTAGGCGTCGTACGGCGTGCCGTAGGGGTTGAAATAGCTGTGCACATCGCCGTCCGAGAACCACTTCGTGGACATGTAGTAAAAATGGTCGGAGGTCTGCAGACGCCGCCATGTGCGGAGCACGCCGGGATCGCCCGTGGCCTTGACCGCCTTCTCCAGACGATAGACGGATTCGATGGCGTCGTTCTGCATGTCGTTGCCGAGCCATGCGGTGAGATCGCGCTCGGCGTCCGCCCACGACATGAAATGCGGCACGTCGAGGCTCGCCACCGGCTCGAACCGGGCCGCCGCTTCCGAAGGCGTGATGAACGCGAAACCGGGCGTCCGCAGCATAACCTCGGGCAAGGCTTCCATAAAGGCGAAAATGCCGGTGGATTCCCATTGATGCTCCCCGAACGTCTCGTAATCCATGAACAGATTGATGAGATCCCCGGAGGCGTTGGCGGCGTGCGCCCACTCGGAAAACTTGTCCGCCGTAAGCGGAAATTCGGGCCATTGGTGGTTCGAGAACCGGAAGGCGATGTCGTCCGAGAGGCGGTAATTCTTGAGCAGAAGCTTGAGGCGATCGCACCCCGCCGGGCGGTAGACGAAGTTCGGGCTGCGCCAGCCGAGCACGTGATCCGCACCCTCGGCAAGCACGGCCTTGTAGCCCATCGATTCCACGGCGCCCGCCAGATCGTTGTTGTAGATCAGTTCCGTATTGCGGAAGACATGGGGCGTTACGCCGAAGAGCGCTTCGATCCGCTCGTCGTGCAGGGCGACCTGTTCCCGGAACTCCTCCGGGGAATACAGAAACGCCAGCGAATGGTTGTACGTCTCGGAAAGCAGCTCCACGCATCCGGTGGCCACCAGTTCCCGGAAGCTCTGGATGACTTCCGGCGCGTAGGCCTCGAACTGATCGAGCGCCGTTCCGGAAATGGAGAAACTGACCTTGAACCTGCCGTCGTATTTGCGGATCAGCTTGAGCAGAAGCGCGTTCATGGGCAGGTAGCATTTGCGGGCCACCTTCAGCATGATGCCGCAGTTCGCGTCCTCGTCCTCGTAAAAGGAGTCCACGCCGATGTCGAAAAAGGTGTAGTGCCGCAGCCTGTACGGCTGGTGGACCTGAAAGTAGAAGCAGAGAGCCGACATATCATTTTCCCCCGGAAACAAGTTGCGCGTAAATGGCATTCAGGCGATCGGCCACGTTTTCCCAGCGGATGGTCTTGAGCTCCTCGCGGCAATTCCTGACTTCCTCGGCGGCGAGAAACGGGTACGACAGGATCGCGCAGATCTTGTTCGCCATTTCCCGGATGTCCCAAAAATCGACCTTGATCGCGTTCCGCACCACTTCGGCGACGCCGGACTGGCGGGAAATGAGCACCGGCACGTCATAAGCCATGGCCTCAAGGGGCGCGATGCCGAACGGTTCCGAGACGCTCGGCATGACGTAGAGATCGCTCATCGCGTACATGCGGTCCACTTCCTCATCCTTGAGGAAGCCGGTAAAATGGAAATGGCTGCCGATGCGCAGTTGCGCCACCCGGCGGACCATGTTCGGCAGCATGTCCCCGCTGCCCGCCATGACGAACCGTACATCCGGGATGCGGCCGAGCACCAGCTTGGCGGCCTCCACAAAGTAGTCCGGCCCCTTCTGGAACGTGACGCGACCCATGAACAGGACCCGCTTCTCGTGCGCGCAGCGTTCCGGCACGGCATAGACGCGATCCGCCTCGCTGCGGGAAACGGCGTTGTGCACGACCTTGATCTTGTCCCCCGGAATTCCGTACTGCCGCATGACCAGACGCTTGGTGTAATGGCTCACCGCCACCACGCGATCCGCCGCCTCAAGGCCCGCGCGCTCGATGCCCGCCACGTCCCGGTTCATATTGTCGCCGCTCCGGTCGTGCTCCAGCGCGTGGATATGCGCCACAAGCGGCTTTCCCGTCAGCTTGCGGACAAGGATGCCCGCCGGATAGGTCATCCAGTCGTGGACGTGGATGACGTCGAAACGCGCCTTCCGGGCAATGGCCACCGCCGCGCAAGCGTAGCGATAGACCTCGCTCATGAGATCCGGGCCGTAGCCGCCGTGCAGACGCAGGATCGTTTCCTGCGTCGAAGAAAAACCGTCCGCGTTCCGTTTCACCGACTGGAGACGTTCCAGCTCACGCCGCCGCTCGTCATAGCTTTCCGGCGTGTCGTAAGGGAGCAGCAACGAGTCCACGTGCTCGATGTGCAGCTTTTCGCGCCACAATTCCCGCACTTCCTCATTGATCCTGAGGTTCCGGGCCGTCCGTTCCACCCGCGTGCCGGATGCCGAGCACAGCGACAGGCGTTCCCCCACCCGCACCGGGGCGTTCGAGGGGGTCTGCGGCAGGACGAACAGGATTTCCGTACCTTTCTTCGCCAGAGCCCGGCTCATGCCGTAACACGCCGTCCCAAGGCCGCCGCTCTTGTAGGGCGGAAATTCCCAGCCGAACATCAGAACGCGCATCAGTTCCCTCCTTTCCGGGCGTTGGCCTCCCACTCGGCATATATGCCGGGAGCGGCCTCTTTAAGCAGGTACAGCAAACGCAGGCATTCGGCGACGCTCCAAGCCTGAGCGATGCAGCCGTTGGGAAGATGGGGGGGATCGCCGTCAAAAATTTCCGAAACGGACCCGATCCCCGCGTCGCCGAGGTGCTGGGCGAACAAGGGCCGTATGGTCCGCAGCAGCTCCCGTACCGAGCCGGGCACGTCCCATGCCGCCCGCAATACGGCTTCCCCGTACGCCCCCAGCAGCCACGGCCAGACCGTGCCCTGATGGTAGGCCTCATCGCGTTCGGCGGGGCCGCCTTCATACAAAGGACGATAACCGGGCGCGCTCGGGGCCAGCGTCCGCAAGCCGTACGGCGTAAGCAGGCACCGCCGCACGCGGGAAAGCACGCTGACATACCTCTCCTCGTCCAGAACCGGATAGGGAAGCGAAAGGGCGAAAAGCTGGTTGGGGCGCACGCACGTTTCCACGCCGCCGTCGCGCCACACGTCCGCGAGGTAGTCGCCCCGCTCGTCCGTGACCCAATACCGCTTGAAAAAGACGGCGCGCATGGCGTCCAGCTGCTTCGTCCGCCGCCACTCCGGTTCGCCGAACGCTTTGGCGAGGCTGTCCGCGAAGGCCAGCGCGTTGTACCACAAGGCGCTGATTTCCACGGGCTGCCCGTGGCGAGGGGTCACCGGGCGACCGTTGGCGACGGCATCCATCCATGTGAGCTGCGTTCCGGGATTCCCTACGGAAAGGAACCCCTCGGCGTCCGGCGTCACAAAAGGGACCTTGCCGCCGCCGTAGTGCTCAATGATGTTCTTGATGACCGGCCAGCACCGTTCACGGATCAGCCTTTTCCGATCCGGCAGCGCCTTGAGCATCTGCTGCACGGCCCAGACATACCAGAGGGAGGCGTCCGCCGAGTTGTAGGCGTGGTTGCCGTCGGCGGAGAAGACGTTGGGGATGAGCCCGTCCCTGACGGCGGAACCGAGGCCGAGCAGCACGTCCGTACCCTCTTCGGGCCTTCCGGCATAGAAGGTCAGGCCGGGCAGCGCGATAAGCGTATCCCGCCCCCACGATCCGAACCAGTGGTAGCCCGCCGTCACGCCAAGGCCTCCATCGGGCCTCCGGACAAGAAAGCGCTCCCCTTCCCGGGCAAGGTGGCCCTCCAGACTCTCCGAGGAGGCCGCCAACCCCATGCGGCGTTCGGCTTCCCGCCGCCAGATCCCGCCGATGACGTTGTGCCCGTGCTCCGTCTGGAGCGCCTCCGTCGAAGCGGTGAGGAACACAGGTTTGCCGGGAACAAGCCTGATCTCGAACCGGCCCGGCTGAAACAGATCTTCCTGATAGGCAAAGCCGCGCTCCCGCTCCACCAGATACTCCACATTGAAGCACCAGTCGGGAGCGGCGTTGAAGATGAAGCCGCCCTCCACCTGCATAAACAGGGGCGGCAATGCCTCATACGGCCTCAGGCCGATCCCGGAGGGGGCCGAAAGCGTTTCGGGACGCAGCGCGGGATTCGCGCGGGTGAGGTCATGGGCATTGCGAAAGGCGAGCAAGGGCTTCACGCGCAAAACCACCGGAGGCGTGTCGGGAGCGGTACCGCGCACCTCATACCTGACGAGCAGCAAACGGTGTCCGGGAATCAGCATCAGTTCCCGCGTGAGCGTCACCTCTCCGAAACGGTAACGGAACACCGGCCATTCTCCGGCGTCCATTTCCTCAAGATGCTCATTCCCGCGCGGATAATAGACGCCGGGGTGCTTACGGCAGGAAAAACACAGTTCCCGCCCGCCCACGAGCAACGATTCCTCAAGGGACGACAGCAATACATGCCGCCCCGCCGGGCTTTCCAGATCGGCCACGAGCAGGCCGTGATACTTCCGCGTATTGCAGCAGATGAGCGAGCTGGAAGCGTAATCACCGAGGCCGTTGGTTTCGATCCATTCTTTCCTCAGGGATTTTCTGATATTCTGGCACGTGGGCTTATCGAAACGAAACTTCATGTCCACTCCTTCACGGCAAAAGGGGAAACACACCCGTAAAAAGCGACAAGGCAAGAGCACCCTGCGGACAGGGTTAACGAGGTCTCTTTAGAGATGGTTGACGATAAGCAAGCGCCCTGTGCACGGTGGCACAGACGGAGGGAGGAATTGAAGCGGCGTGAGGGGCCGCCCGGAACGGGCTGGCCAGCCGGAGTGCTTCTACGGCCAATCGCTTCAATTTTCGGTATGCTTACCTTCCTGAAACGGAGGAGCCCGTTTGGGAAAGAAGACTACTGACGAACGTAGGATACTACCATGATTAAGCTATAGCTTCCTACTTCTGTAATAATCATTTTAGGCCGAAAATCAAGGGTACACCAGAAATCTTATTATTCTTCACAGCTACAATACAGTAGACTTACACGCCCGCAGCACACGACGCCCCATCAGCCGAAGGGGACGTTTCAGTCCCGTTCCGGCAACGGCGGCGCTTCTTGTGTTCGTACATGTCGGCATCGGCCAGCCGCATCAGCGCTTCCAAGGAATCGGCCTCGGAGGGGTACAGCGCCAGTCCCATACTCACGGCGGGGTTCAGGTCTATGCCTTCAAGATGGTAGGGCTCGCTTCCGATGGCTTCCAGCATACGGCGGAACCGCTCCCCGGCAATGCACCGATCGCTGACGCCGTACAGGATAGCGATGAACTCGTCGCCGCCCAGCCGGATCAGCGTGCCCGCCGTCGACAGGGCGCTCTGGAGCCGTTCCGCGAACCCGTTCAGCAGCTGGTCGCCGCAATCATGGCCGTACGTATCGTTGACCTGCTTGAAGTCGTCCAGATCCATGTAACAGAGCGCAAAGGGCCGCTTCGCCTCCATCGCCTTCTCCAGTTCACGGAACAAGACACGTCGGTTGGGAAGCCCCGTCAGGGGATCGTGCTCCGACATCAACTCCAGCCGCTTCTTTTGGTGGGCAAGATCCACGGCCAAACCCACCACGCATGAGAACAGGATGCTGATAAAGGTGGCGATGCCGAAAGAAGCATACCGGATGCTCCAGTTCCACCCGCCCTTGGGCGTCACGCTCAGGATCCAGTCCGCATTGGGCAGGTGCACCTTCCTTTCCACGGGCTCGATCAACATTTCGGCGGAACGCAACAGCACGATCCGGTCCCCCGTATCGGGGTGGATGCGGGAAAGCTGGTACATGTAGTTCTGCTTGTCGAGGTATTCGAGTTTCACCGGATCCAGCACGTCCGGAAAAGCAAAGGTCACGCAGATGAGCCCCCAGAACTTCTCCTGCGCCGGGATATCCCCTTCCGGCTCGCCCATGAACACGGGAAGCCTGACCGCCATCGCGTAGCCGCCCTGAATCAGATTGAACGGACCGGCAATGGTGGCCTTGCCCGAATCACGCGCCAGCAGCGCCTCGCGGGAACGCTCGGGGTTGGCGAACAAATCGTGCCCGATGGCTTTCTTGTTGCGCTCAAACGGATATACTTTGGTAACGACGCCGCCGGGGGCCAGATTGATGTTGATGGTGCTCGGGTGCATCTTCACCAACTCTTCGGCGTAGGAATAGAACTCCGAGATCCGGCCCTCCCCCTGCCGCAGCAGGGCTTCCACCAGATAGGCGCTCGAAAAGGCGTTGGCGACGACGTATTGGATCTTCGTGGCGTAGCTGTCGACGACGTACCGGGCTTTTTCCCGTTCCTGAAGCACACGGACGTGTTCCAGACGGAAGAGGAAAAGATAACTCCCCAGCAGACAGACCAGCAAGACGCCGAGGGCGTACAAAACGCTCCGGCAGTTCCCGCCTTCCCGCAAGACGCCGGTGTCGAACGTCCTTCGTTCTCCGTGCCGTATCAGTCGCTGCATCGTCATTCCTCAAGCGCACTCATGCGGGGAAAAGTTCTTCAGGCAGACAAACATATTCTTTAACCATCCCACGAATCCCCTCTTTCGGCAAGGGGTTCCGGATTGCCGAAAGAGGTCCCGCCGCCGTTTGGCGCCCTTTCCCCTCCTCTCTTCAGCAACTTCTTGCCGAAGTGGAGAAAAAAGCCCATCAGCCGTGTCGGAATCGACTGATATTTTTCAACCTTCTTATACTCTGGACTTTTTTCACACAATCGTCATACTACTGTAACATACTTCCAAGGCCCGCCTGCTACAAGACCTGCATCCATGCCGTCATGCGAAGGAGGAGCGAACGTGGTTTCCAAAGATTCCGAAGGGTACCCGGAGCAACTGTGCGCCACAGAGGAAATCAGTGAACTGGCCTGCCCCAACCTGTACCTGAACCGGGAAATCAATTGGCTGGACTTCGATGCGAAAGTGCTCGACGAAGCCACGGATGCCGGTCTTCCGCTCCTTGAGCAGCTTAAATTCCTCTCCATCTTCTACAACAACCTCGATGAATTCTTTATGGTCCGGGTTGCGAACATCTATCGCCAGTACCGCAGCGGGGCCGTGTCCTCGTCGCCGGACCGCATGACGCCCGCCAAACAGCTCGCCGAAATCCGGCGCAAGGTGCTCATTCTGGTTTCCCGCGCCCAGGAGCATTGGCGCAAGCGGCTGGCCCCGCAGCTGCACGACAAGGGCGTACGCCTGATGCGCTATGCGGACCTCTCGGAAAAGCAGCGCAAGTTCCTCGACGGCTACTTCAGGAACGAAATCTACCCCATCCTGACCCCGCAGGCCATCGATCCGGGCCACCCCTTCCCCACGATTTCCAATACCAGCCTCAACTTCATCATCCAGCTGCGCAGCCGTGACGGCGTGACCCGGTTCGCCCGCCTGAAGTGCCCCAACAACATCTCCCGCTTCGTCTTCATCCCCCGGAACAAGGAGGCCAAAACCTATGCCTCGCTCGGCTTCAACGCCAACGTCCGTGACAGCGACATCATCCTGCTGGAAGATCTGATCGCCGAATACCTCGGCGCGCTGTTCCCCGGCAACACTGTCGTCAACGCCGGGCTGTTCCGCATCACGCGCAATACCGACGTGGAGATCGAGGAGGACGAAGCCGACGATCTGCTGGAAGCCGTCAAGGATCTGGTGGAACAGCGGCGCTTCGGCGACGTGGTGCGCCTTGAGATAGCCCACGGCACGGCCAAGGAACTCAGCGCGTTCCTGACCGAGCGGCTGGGGATGCAGCCGTTCCAGATTTACCGGGTCAAGGGGCCGCTGGCCTTTTCCGAACTCATGGCCCTTTACGGCGTGGACAGGCCGGGCTTGAAAGAATCCCCCTTTTACGGGCGCACGCCGAGCGTGTTTCAGGAAGGCGACATCTACGCGCACATCCAGAGCAGGGATGTTTTCCTCTTCCATCCCTACGACAGTTTCACCCCGGTTCTGGATTTCATCCGCCGCTCCAGCGAGGACCCCGGCGTCATCGCCATCAAACAGACGCTCTACCGCGTGGGCAACGCTTCGCCCATCGTGAAAGCCCTCATTGAAGCCCGCCGCTGCGGCAAACAGGTCACCGCCGTGGTCGAGCTGAAAGCCCGTTTCGATGAGGAACGCAACATCACGTGGGCCGAAGAGATGGAGAAGGCGGGCGTCAACGTGGTCTACGGGCTCGTCGGCATGAAGATACACGCCAAGCTCTGTCTCGTGGTACGGCGCGAACCGGAGGGGGTTTCCCGCTACGTGCACATCGGCACAGGAAACTACAACCCCTCCACCGCCAAGATGTACACCGACATGGGGCTGATCACCGCCAACCCGAACATCTGCGCGGACGTCACCGATCTCTTCAATGTCATGACCGGATACGCCCACCGCGAGCAATACAGGGAGCTGCTCGTCTCCCCGCTGTCCATGCGCCGCTCCCTGCTGGATATGATCCAGCGCGAAACGGCCCTGCACCAACAAAACGGAAACGGCGAAATCATTTTCAAATGCAACCAGCTGGTGGATAAACACGTTATCCGGGCCCTGTACAGGGCTTCCATGGAGGGCGTGCGCGTCCGGCTTCAGGTGCGCGGCATCTGCTGCCTGCGCCCCGGCGTGAAGGGCATCAGCGACAACATCGAGGTGACGTCCATCGTCGGGCGTTTCCTGGAGCACACCCGCGTCTACTGGTTCAACGCCAATGGGGAAGGCCGCCTCTATATCGGCAGCGCCGACATCATGCCCCGTAACCTTGATCGGCGCATTGAAGTGCTTGTCCCTATCCTCGATCCCGGATTGCGGGCGTGCCTGCGCAACGATATTTTGGAAACACACCTCCGCGACAATCAGCAGACGTGGCGCCTTCAGGAAGACGGCACCTATTGCCGCATCAAGCCCGGCAAGGGAGAAGAACCCGTCAACGCACAGGAAATCATGATGCGCCGCAGCCGGGAGTGTGTCTGATCCTCAAACGCTCAAAAGGAAAAACCATGACCATGCATACGGAAGACCAGTTGCAGGAACCGCAGGCCGAACCCAAAGCGACCCCGGCGAAACGCCCCGCCAGAACGGCGAAAACCGCTCCCGCCGGAGAATCGCAGCCCAAGCCGAGGCCCGCCCGCAAGAAGCCCCAAAGGGCCCAGCCCGAACCGGTACAGGAATCCGCCCCGGAACCCGCAGCCGTGGCGGAACTCGTAACCGCCGCCCCGGAAGCCTATGACCCCGCTCCGGCATTGTCCGCCCCCTGCTCCGAACCGTGCCCGGAAACCTGCTCCGCCGCCCCCGCCGCCGAAGCGGCTGAGCTCGCCGAAGAGACGCCCCTCACCACGGCGGTCATGCCCGAATCGCCGGTTATGGCCGATTCGCTGACGCACGGGCAGCGTGTGGCCGCCATCGCGGCGACCCTGTTTCAGGATCTCGCCGAACTCCACGGGCTCGACGACGTCTGGGGGCACAGGCTCCACCTCGCGGCGCAGCTGCACGACATCGGGTTCGCCGAAGGCCGCAAGGGGCATCATAAAATCAGTATGCGCCTCATTGAGGAAGATCTCAGCCTGAACATCCACGAGGACGATCGCCCGTGGGTCGCCCTGCTCGCCCGCTACCACCGCAAGGCGTGGCCCTCGCGCCGGCACGCCCGCTTCGACGCCCTGAAAAAAAGCGACCGGAAAGCGCTGCGCAAGGCGGCGTCCCTGCTCCGCATCGCGGACGCGCTCGATTACACCCACACGGGCGTCGTCGGGAACCTTGCCGTCGCCGTCAAGAAACATAAGGTTATCATCGCCGTCCAGTGCTCCGGAGACTGCTCCGCAGAAATGGAACGCGTCATCAAAAAGGGTGATCTGTTCATGCACGTCTTCGGACGGGAGCTGGAATGCGTATGTCAGGAGAACTAGAGCGGACGGAAAAAGCCATCGGCATCATCGATCTCGGCAGCAACTCGGTGCGCCTGCTGCTCGTCCGCGTCCATTCGGACGGCTCCACGACGATTCTGAATCAGGTCAAGCACATGGTCCGGCTCGGCGAAGGCGGGTTCACCCACAACCGCCTTCAGGAAGAGACGATGGCCCGCACCATCGCGGTGCTGCGCGGGCTGGCGGAAATGTGCGCGGTCTATGAGACGACGGAAATCATCGCCATCGCCACGGCGGCCGTACGCGACGCCGTCAACGGCCCCGAATTCATCCGCCGCGTGCAGGAAAAGACCGGGATCGATTTCACGGTCGTCTCGGGCCGCGAAGAGGCACGCCTCATCTATCTCGGGGTTTCCAGCGGGCTGGAGCAGAGCAAAAGCCTTCGGCTGTTCATCGATATCGGCGGCGGCAGCACCGAGCTCATCGTGGGCGATTCCCAGTCCTACGCGAACCTCGATTCGCTCAAGCTCGGCTGCGTGCGCCTGACCAACCTGTTTTTTGAGGACAACAAAGGGCCGGTTTCCGCCTATACCTACGCGGCGCTGCAACGTTACGTCCGCAACGAGGCCCTGCACTCCTTCCAGCGCATCGCGGGTTTCGAGATCCCCGAAGCCGTCGCCAGCTCGGGCACGGCCCAGAACCTCGCGGAAATCGCCGCCGCACTGGAGCAGGCGGACGCCGCGCGCACGGGCAGAAGCTCCACGGCTTCCAAGCATGTACTCAGCTATGACGGCCTGCGCCGCGCGGTCAAGGAACTGTGTTCCCGCACCCTTGAGGAACGCAAATCCGTTCCGGGCATCAATCCCAACCGGGCCGACGTGATCATCGCGGGCGCGGCCATCCTCCAGACCATCATGGAGGAGCAGGGATTCGAGAGCGTGACCATCAGCAACCGCAACCTGCAAAACGGCATCCTCGTCGACTACCTCATGCGGACGCATCCGCAGAAGGCCGGTTCCCGCCTCTCCGCCCGCGAGGAAAGCGTCCTCCAGCTGGCACGGTTCTGCCGCTTCGAGGAAAAACATTCCCGGCACATCGCGAAGCTGGCCCTTGAACTGTTCGACAGCGCGCGGGCCATCGGGCTGCACGACGCCCCGCCCGTATCGCGCGAGCTGCTGTACTATGCCGCCCTGCTGCACGACATCGGGATCTTCATTTCCTTTGCGAACCACAACGCGCACAGCCACTATCTGATCCGCAACACGGAACTGCTCGGTTTCACGGAACGCGAAATCGAGCTTATAGCGGCGCTGGCGTTCTTCCACCGCAAGCGGCCCTCCAAGAAAATCCCGCTGTTCCTCCAGCTTGATGAAGGCATCCGGGAAGAGGTACGCCTGCTGTCCCTGTTCCTGACCCTTGCGGAGCGCATGGACAAAAGCCACCGCCAGATCATCCGTTCGGCCCGTTTCGGGCGCACGCCGGACGGGGAACTGGAGCTGTGCCTTCGTGCTTCCGAGGTCTGCCCCATCGAAATCGAAGAGATCGGGCGTAGCCAAAAGCTGATCAAGAAGACCTTCCACACGCATTTCACGCTTTGCCCCTGTCTCGAAAACGGGGCGCCTATTGTCTGAAAAGCTGGAGGAATGAATATACCGGGGGAGGGGAGAGGAAACCCTTCTGGAGAAGGGCTTTCCAGCGTTGCTATCGATGCCCGCAAGTCTCGAAGGCTCGCCAACGGGCACGGCCACTTTGGGCCGCCATCCGACCGTCCTCCCCTCCCCCGGCCCCTCCTCTCTCCTTCCCAAGACTTTTGACTGGTGGGGAGGCGACGCGGAGGGAGTTCGTTCCGGCTGAGGCGGGGATTTCTCCGCACCGTCAGCCGTTTTTGCTTACAGCAGTTCACCGTACTTTTTGATGAAGATGCCCTTAAGGGTTGTCGTCAGCAGCATGTAGGCCGCAAGCGTGGCGAACAGCCACGGGAAGAACGCGCCCGGAAGCGGCATCATGTCGAGAGCCCCGCCGACTGTCGTAAACGGGATGCACGTTCCCGCCAGAATCCCGAGCGAAGTCAGCCCCGTCACCTGCCACGAGGCCCGGCTGCGCAGGAACGGAACCTTGGGCGTACGCAGCATATGGAGCACCAGCGTCTGCGTCCACAGCGATTCCACGAACCACCCGGCCTGAAAGAGGCCCACGAACGCGACCTGCATTCCCGCGCCCAGCGTCTCATACGCCCCCCCGAACACCAGCGGGCAGATGTAGGTATACAGCAGAACGAACGTCGTGATGTCGAATACCGAACTGGCGGGCCCGAACCAGATCATAAACCGGCTGATCGATGAAGCGTCCCATGTCTTCGGCTGCTTCAGGAAATCCGCATCGACGTTGTCCCACGGCATGGCCGTGCACGAAATGTCGTAGATGAGGTTCAGCACGAGGATCTGCAGCGGGGCCAGCGGCAGGAACGGCAGAAACGCGCTCGCCGCCAATACCGAGAACATGTTGCCGAAGTTGGAACTTGCCGTCATCTTGATGTACTTGATGATGTTGGCATAGATCCTGCGGCCCTCGATCGCGCCCTGCTCCAGCACCATCAGATCCTTTTCCAACAGGATGATGTCGGCGGATTCGCGGGCGATGTCCACGGCGGAGTCCACCGAAATCCCCACGTCTGAAGCCTTCATCGCCGCCGCGTCATTGATGCCGTCGCCCATGAAACCCACGGTATGCCCGTTCTCACGCAGGCACGTCACAATGCGCGCTTTCTGCTGCGGGGTCAGCTTGGCGAAGATATCCGTACGCTCCGCCGCCGCGCGTAATTCCGCATCATCCATCGCCTCCACATCCGAACCGAGCAGCAGGGAATGGGACCGCAACCCTACCTGATCGCACACGCTGCGCGTCACCGCGTCGTTGTCCCCGGTCAGCACCTTGACCGCGACGCCGTACTCCTTCAGCGCGGCAACGGCAGCCGCCGCGGAATCCTTCGGGGGATCGAGGAAGGCGAGATACCCGATGAGCACCATGTCCGACTCGTCCGCCACAGAAAACGCTCCGGCGACCATCGGATTCGTCTTGTGGGCCACGGCGATGACGCGCAGCCCGGCCTCGTTGTACCGCCGCACCGTGGCGAGGATCTCCTCGCTCAACGCGCTGGTGAGCGGCTCCACATTCCCCTTGTATTCCGCGTAGCTGCAAATGGAAAGCATTTCCTCCACCGCGCCCTTGGTGATGATCTGCGTCTTGCCGGTCTTGTCCGCCACAACCACGCTCATGCGCCGCCGGGTAAAATCGAACGGGATTTCGTCCACCTTCCGGTAATCCTGCCACAGCGGGAGCATGTTCGTCTCGTAGGCGTGATCCACGATGGCTTCGTCCATCAGGTTGCGCAGGCCGGTCTGGTGATAGCTGTTCAGGAAGGCGTGGCGCAGGACACGCTCATCCACATTGCCGTGCACGTCGAGCGGATATTCCAGCACGATGCGATCCTGCGTCAGGGTCCCGGTCTTATCCGTGCACAGGATGTTCATGGCCCCGAGATTCTGGATCGCATTGAGATGCTTGACGATGACCTTTTTCCGGGACATGGCGACCGCGCCCTTGGCGAGGTTGGCGGACACGATCATGGGCAGCATTTCCGGGGTCAGACCCACAGCCACGGACAGCGCGAACAACGCTGCCTGTACCCAGTCGCCTTTCGTAAAGCCGTTGAGGAAGAGCACCACCGGAACCATGCCCACCATGAACCGGATGAGCACCCACGATACGGCGTTCACGCCCTTCTCGAAATTCGTGCGGACGCGCGTTTCCGCGACGCGCCGGGCCAAAGCCCCGAACAGCGTATCCTTGCCCACGGCGATCACGAGGGCCAGAGCCGAACCGCTAACCACAGTACTGCCCATGAACGCGAGATTGTTGCATTCCAGCGGATTGCCGCCCGTCTGCGGCTGCGCGGCGGTCCACTTTTCCATCGGTTCGCTCTCGCCGGTCAGCGATGACTGGCTGACGAAAAGGTCTTTGGTTTCGACGATGCGCACATCGGCGGGGATCATGTCGCCCGCGGCGAGCCGGATCACGTCGCCCACAACAAGCTCCGAGATGGGACGTTCCCGGCTCTCGCCGTCACGCATGACCGCAATGGTGGTCTTGACCATCGCCTGCAAACGTTCCGCCGCGTTGCCCGAGCGCACTTCCTGCACAAACCGCAGGGTGCCGCTGATGAAAACCATGATGCCGACGATGAGAACGGCGGTGAGATCGCGATCCTCCGGCTCGACGATGACGTAGTCGGTGATGAAGGAAATGACCGCCAGAACAATGAGAACGACGGTAAACGGGTTGATGAAGGCTTTAAACAGACGCTTCAGGATGGAGTCCGCCTTTTTGCGGGCAAGCTCGTTCCGTCCGAACAGCGCCCGCATGATGTCGGGCCGGGGCTGTCCTTGGGGCGTCGTTTCGTAGGCTGCAAAGACCTCTTGCGGCGTCTGGCGGGCCGCCTCAAGAAGCCGGGCGGACGCATGACGGGCGGTCAGTTCGCGGACCCCCTGCGTGACATTCAGGTCCTTTTCCGTTTCGAGCTGCTTTTTAATCATAGTTTCAACCTCATGAATGCTTTTCGGATCAGGCGGGAACCGATCCGACGATGGCTCAGAATCACGGCTGCAAGGCAGCCTTTCCACGCGCGGGGAGCGAACGCCGCATGAGCGGCGGGGTTCCCGGCGAACAGCCTGCGGCAACAGGCAATGTCCACAAGACACCTCCGATGTTGTCATTGATAAAACGAAGCGGCGACGGAGCGCAGCCTCATGCAACGCTGAGTGAGAAGCCCTGAAAAGGGCACGGCAAAAGACGAACGGCGGTTAACGGCCGCGTTCGTGAGGAGAAAGGCGCAATCCGAAGAGGGTGCGCCGCGAGAAGGACGGGCGAAGGGAGAAAGCCCCGGCCATACGGAGACAGCCGAAAGGCGCAAGTAAAGACGCCGGGAGCTGGAATTCCCGGAAAAAACGGACAAGGGCACGCGAGACGCCGCTCGTATGCAAAGACGAGAAGAAGGACATGGAAACCTCCTGAGCCGCCGGGGGTGCTCCCCGGACCCGTCAGAAGGTCAGAAGAAGCACGCCGGCAGCGGTTGCTGTGGCACTATCAGTTGACGGGCAACTGTGACTACTGTCGGACGACATGCTTTTCCTCCTTGGCGAGATGTGGAAGTGCCGCTTTCGCAGCTTCCGGGGCGATCCCTAAACAACTCTCCCGTTAAAGTCAACGCATGATATGCGATCGTACAGCTTCCAATGCGGCACCCGCGGCGGCAAACGGGCTTTTCCGGTTTTCGATGCGGAACAATGTGATTTCAATCATTGTCTTCCCCGAACCCCGGCGTGTACGGGTAGGAAAAGGCCGCCGATTTCAAGGCGGCGCAAACCGCCGGAGGGGTCCCATGACCACAGCTACGGACATGTTCAGGCAGCATCTGCAAGAAACTCAAGCCATCCATTTCCTCCCCTACGTGGGGGACGGCTACGCCGACGCCAGCCCGCGTATCCTCATGCTCGGCGAAGCCAACCACGGCACGGCGCCGGACGGAGCCGACAGAACGTACACTGACGGGGTCGTGCGCCGGGCGCTCCAAGATGCCGCCGAAGGCAACGGCAACCACTGGGTCCGCTACATCCGCAACATCTCCGCCATGCTCACCGGGAACGCCTACGGCGGCCCCAACGCGGTATGGGATACCGTGGCTTACGGTGTGTTCTTCCAGCACATGGAAACGGAAGCGCACCGCAACCGGACCCGCGCCACGCCGGAAGAAATCGCGCTCGGACGCGGGGCGTTTTTTGCCATGCTCGACGTTCTGAAGCCCGATTTCGTGATCGTCTGGGGACTGACCTTGTTCAGACAACACTGGCTGTCCTCCGAAAGCGGCATCACCATGCTTGATCCCGGACTCTGCGCGTATGCCTTCACGGATCGCCCGGATGTCCGTATCTGGCACTGCCACCACCCGTCGCGGGATTTCAGCCATGTTTCCGAACACCAGAAATGGGAGGCCGTCCGGAAACTGCATATCCGCTGATGCCCCTCCCGGCCTTATTCAGGTTTCCCTTACGCGTCCGGATGCCGCCTCCCGGATGGGGCCCGGCCTTGTAAGCCCGGAGGCTTTGGGCTTATAAGATGCCGTATGCGCCGCACGGACAACCCGTTGCGGAAAACGGCGCATCTTTTTCGGCATCCATTGCGAGGCGGGCCATGTCCATCCGGATCGATTTCTTGAGCTACGAGGGGGAACGCAACAACGAGCGGCACCCCCACGCGCAGTTTGTCCTGCCCATCGCCGGTGAACTGGAAATCTCCATCGGCGGCGCAGAAGGCAGGCTTACCCCCTCCTGTGCGGCGTTCGTCGCGCCCGGCGTCCCGCATTCGCAGCTGGCGACCGTCTCGAACGCCTTCCTTATCGTCAACTGCGATCTTGCCGAATGCGGCGTCCCTGCGGCGGAGCAACTGGCGGAACAAGTCTTTCTTCCCGTTTCCGAAGCCACCCGACACCTGATCGGATTCGCGGAGCTGTCCAGAGACCGCTTTTCGCAGCCGGGCACCACGCAATGCTGGATGCCCCTGCTCCTCAACTCCTTCCTTGAGCGCCCGGTATGCCGCCCTTCCCGGCTCGCCGCACTGGAAAGGCTGATCGATGCCCACCCCGGCGCGCCGTGGACTGTGGGCGAAATGGCCCGGCGCATCGGCATCAGCCCGAGCAGGCTGCACGCGCTGTCCCGCTCCGAATGGGGCCTCAGCCCGCAGGCATGGCTGGCCGAACGCCGTATCAGCCACGTGCGGAAATGGCTGGCGGAATCGGATCTGCCGATTGCGGATCTGGCGCTGCGGGCCGGGTACGCCGATCAAAGCGCGCTCACCCGCGCCATGCAGCGTCTGACCGGCCTGACGCCCGCCGCCTACCGGAGGCAAACGCGATTGGAACAAAAAAACAGGAGCCCGGAACAAGACTCCCGGACCCGCCCGTGATATTGTCCGTTCCGGCATGAGGGCGAGGCGGCCGTTTCGCCCTCGGCAATCCCCATTGCACAAGGAGCGGACATGTCGGCCCCCAACATCACCATCGATCCATCCATCAAGGACGCGTGGCCCGAAGCGCGTCTGGGCTGCTTCATCTACACGGCGGACGTACGCGCCCGCGAAGACTCTCTCTGGACCTGCCTCGAAAACGAAGTTGCCCCGTACCTCAAAACCATGCTGGAGACCACGCCGCTGGCCCAGATCCCCAACCTCGACGAATCCCGGAAGGCGTACAAGGCCTTCGGCAAGGACCCCGGACGCTTCCGCGTTTCATCCGAATCGCTGTACCGCCGGGTGCGTCAGGGCAAGGCCCTCTACCAGATCAACAGCGTCGTGGACGCCAACAACCTTGTCTCGCTCGAAACGGGTTTCTCCCTCGGCTCTTACGATACGGCCCGCATCGGTGCGGACATCGTTTTCCGTCTGGGCAAAGCCGGGGAAGTGTATCCGGGCATCGGCAAGGACGACATCGCGCTCGAAAACATGCCCCTGCTCGCAGACGGGGAAGGCGCGTTCGGAAGCCCCACCAGCGACTCCACCCGCGCCATGATCACGCTGGAAACCCGCTCCTGCCTGACGGTCGTGTTCTCCTTCTCCGCCAGATCCAAGCTTGAGGAAGCCCTTGCCCTGACCGTCAAGCGTTTCGGCCGGTATGCGAACCCCTCGGACGCGGAATCCTTCATCATAGAATAGCATTCAGGCTTGGGACAGAACGCGGCCAAACTCCGCGCGGAACCGCCGACCCTCTGGAGGAAACCGTTTATGGCAAAGGATTCGAAGCAGGTGACGGGCTATCTGTATGTGCTCGCCGCCGCCGTCCTGTGGTCGCTCATCGGCCCTTTTTCCAAAATCTGCATGGAAGAAGGCCTTGCGCCGCTGGAGGTGGCCTTCTGGCGCGCCCTGCTCGGCGGCATCTGCTTTTTTGCCCAAACGGGCATCTGCGGCGGGGCGCGCATCCCTGTGAAGCACGCGATGTTCTTCTGCCTTTTCGGTGTGTTGAGCATTAGCGTGTTTTTCAGTTCGCTGCAAATCTCCATCCAGTTAAGCGGAGCCGCCATGGCGATGGTGCTGCTGTATACGGCTCCCGCATGGGTGGCCGTATTCTCCCGCATCCTGTTCCATGAAAGCTTCTCCTCCCGTAAGGGCATCGCTCTGGCGCTGGCCCTCTTCGGAACGGCGCTGGTGTGCTTCTCCGGCGGAAGCCTGAACGCCGAGCCGTCCGTGCTCGGCATCGTCTGCGGGCTCATATCCGGCCTTTGCTACGCCTCGCATTTTCCCTTCTATGTCTGGTGGCAGCCCCGCTACTCCACCGCCACCCTGTACGCCTACATGCTGCTCGGAGGCGCACTCGCCCTGCTCCCCTTCGTGGACTTCGCCCCCACCCGCTCGTGGACGGCATGGGCCAACCTGCTGGCGCTCGGCGTGGTCACGAACTACGGGGCCTACCTCGCCTACGGGCGGAGCCTTCAGCTCATCAGCCAAGTCAAGGCGGCCATCATCGGGAACATTGAGCCCGTGCTGGCGACATTCTGGGTCTGGCTGTTCTGGCATGAGAACTTCTCCGCCTACGGGTGGGCGGGCAGCGCGCTGGTCATCTCGGCGGTATTCCTGCTGACGGCGGATCGAAGCTGATACGGCTCTCCCACGTTACGGCACACGGCATGTTCTTTGGACATGCCGTTTTTTTTTGCGTCCTCCCGCAACACGTTTTTTCAAAAATACATTTATGATTTCAATGCGATATAATATTTTATATCTACCATATTCCATTGAATAAACAAACAACATCCTTTCCTTGAACCAGATAGGAATGCAAACATTCAGGTACTGTAAATCATGAAAGTTGAGTGCACAATCTATCGTATGTTTTCTTTACGTTTGAGCAATCAATCTAGTTCTTTTCTTTATTTCATCGTGCTGATTACTTCCATATTGAAACTGTTTCATGAAAATTCTTATGTAACGCGATAGACATCTTTTGCTGTTTATTCAAACAATGAAACGTATACAGTATGTATTTTTTATTCAAAAAAATACTTTATCTTTATTCTTGACAAAGAAAATAGTTTCTGTATGAACTGAACCATCGCGCAATCGGTAGTTAATGCATTACATCCGTAGATTGTTATATTATTCATTATCTATCCTGTGTGGTATTTCCGGAATACTGCGTTTCTTTAGTACACGCAACGTTCGCCGGATTTCCTTTTCGAGATAGTGCCTGTTCAGCGGTAATCCTCCGCACCAGGTTTTATCTATTGTTTAGAGGCTGCTTCAATAACAATCTTACAGTTGGAGGATGGAAGCATGAAACTCGGCACTCTTTTGGGCGCGTTTGCCTGTATGGCTCTGAGCATGGGGCTCGCCACCCCCGCCAAAGCGGAAGATCCCATCAAGATCGGCGTCTACATGCCTCTGACCGGACAGAACGCCTTCGCCGGGCAGCTTGAACTTGAAGGCATCCAGCTTGCCCACAAGATTGCGCCCACGGTCCTTGGCCGCCCCGTCGAACTGGTCATCGTCGACAACAAGTCCGACAAGGTCGAAGCCGCCAACGCCGTGAAGCGCCTTGCCGAGCGCGACAATGTGACGGCCATCATCGGGACCTACGCGTCCTCCCTCAGCCTCGCCGGCGGCGAAGTCGCCGAACGCGCCAAGGTGCCCGTCCTTGCCACTTCCAGCACCAACCCGCTCGTGACGCAGGGCAAGAAGTACTACTTCCGCGCCTGCTTCAT
>OGZT01000117.1_pt1 | contig 60880 bp, 55 predicted proteins | sample 1576891 | NCBI WGS metagenome assembly OGZT01 (sample SAMEA3541521, study PRJEB24748) | human gut metagenome | biome: human gut; feature: human-associated habitat; material: faeces | place: China | collected 2012 | reverse complement strand
TCAGGTCGTGCTCTTCCAGAAAGGCACGAAAGACACCTATGATACCTGGTCTGCAATTACAATAAGTGCTCGTATCTGCGGCTTTTTGTCAACCGGGAGCAGATGATGGACCGGCTGATCAAGGTGTCTTTCAGCAGCGATACCGAGAAAACCTTCGAGATCGGCAGCAACAGCGACCTTGTGCTGGAAAATACCATTACGGGGAATCTGGAGTGGACGATCACACAGTTTGCTGAAAGAGGACGCGGCCATATTACATTTCCGACGAAATTTCACATGGTGGATCCGCTGCTGAACCTGGATCACCGGGGAAAATCAATTTTCCGCATGAGTGTGAATCCGCAGCCCATCATCAGCAGAATTGAGCTGGGGACATCATCTCTGATGCAGCGGATCGACGCGGTAAACCGGATGTGTGACGCCGGTTATCCCTGCGGCCTGCTGATCGCTCCGGTCATCATCATGGAAGGCTGGAAAGAGGAGTACCGGACGCTGCTTGAGACGCTGAGAGACCACCTCTCGCCGAAAATGAAGCAGGAGATGTTTCTGGAGGTTATCCTGATGACATACAGCTTTGTGCATCGGGCGATCAACGGAGAGGCATTTCCGGCTGCGCCGGAGCTCTACGACAAGGAACTCATGACGGGACGCGGCCGGGGAAAGTACTGCTACCGGCCGGAGGTGAGGGCGGATGCGGAGAAATTCCTGCGGGAGGAGATAAAGAGAACGCTGGGCGATGCGGAGATTTTATATATTGCGTAAAATGAAACGTGTGAAATGGCGGAGGCGTGCTGGCCTCCGCCGTTTTTGTGCTGAGAAAGCTTTGCTGCTGAAGCAGCCGCGTTCCGGTACGGAGGCCGGGGAAATTTCACAACAGGATTGCTGACATGGTTTGGCTGTGTTATACTACATGGGATAAAAGAAAGCCCGTTTTGGCGGGGGATCGAATGACAGGATGCAGGACTGGAAGGGAATTTTGATAAGGATGAAACGAAAAAATAAGATAAAATACGTGATTTTGGCAGGTGCAGTGTCGGCAGTGGTTCTGTCGGCCTGCTCCCATGGCCAAACGGCAGATATCACTGCAGCGGAGCAGTCGGCCGTAGAGGAAACGCAGACCACGGAGCCGTTGACGGTCTCTGCGTCTGAGGCCGCTGCTGCCGGTGCCGGTGGAGAAGCGGAAGAGGGCGGAGAACATACGCTGGATGGCAGCCGGATTATTGCCGGACAGAGCTTTGATGTCACCTGGAAGAACTGGGGAGATGTCCGTTTCGTTTCCTATGCGCCGCCTGCCGGTCGTGTTCATGATGATGCCGCGTTCTATTTGACGAAAAATGATGAGATATTATATGAATTTCCTCAGGCATGGGATGAGGGCTGTGTACCGTGGACCTTCGAATCGGTGGATATGGTATCCTTTCGTGACATTGACGGTGATGGAAATGAAGATGTAATCGCTATTCTTTCGTATATAACGGGGGCGGGTCCGCAGGCGGCGGTTCCATTTCCCACTACGCGAATCTTTATGGGCGACGGAACGAAATTTGTAATTGACACCGAACTGTCTGAAGCTGTCGATGAGGCACACGCCAACGAGAATATCAGCACGATCATGGATTTTATAAAAAACCGGACAGCCCCCGTCAAGGGGGAAGGGGCCGATAAAACGGCGGAAGCCGGAACCGGTGCAAAAACGGACTCCGCCAGTCCGGAGAGCGGAGCCGGTGAGGACAAGATGTATGAGATAACCGGGATTCGGGAAACGGACGCGAGGGCCTTTCTAAAGAAATTTGTAGGCCATGTAAAGGCGGGAGAGAAGGCGGAAGCCTCCCGGATGATCGCATTTCCGAGGAAAGTGATTCTGCCGGACCAGGAAGTGACGGTAGAGAGTCCGGAGGCATTTTTAACGTATTACGATGAGATTTTCACGGAAGACTTTAAGGAGCGCCTCAGTCAGTTTATGGATGAGGATTCCATCTGGTGGAACTATAGGGGAGTAGCCGTGGGAAATGGCGAGATCTGGCTGAATGAAAGCGACGGCGCCCTGTGGATTGTAACGTTAAACAGCGCGGAGGACCGGACGGTTCTGTATCCGGGAGAAACGGGGATTCAGGCCGGATAAGGGCGCTGGAGCGGCGGTTTTGATAAGAGAATATGAGGAGAGAGGAAGGAACAAATGGAGAATCAGGAGCAGACACATAAACGCAGGGTCCGGTATAAAGGGACTCATCCGAGAAATTATAAGGAAAAATATAAGGAGCTTCAGCCGGAGAAATACGCCGATACCGTGGCGAAGGTGGTGAGCAAGGGAAGTACGCCGGCTGGGATGCATATCTCGATCTGTGTGCAGGAAATCCTCGATTTCCTTCAGATCAAGCCGGGGCAGAAGGGGCTTGACGCCACGCTTGGCTACGGCGGCCATACCCGGGAAATGTTAAAGTGCCTGCAGTCGGAGGGCCATCTCTACGCCCTTGATATCGATCCCATCGAGCTTGTGAAGACACGGGAACGCTTACAGAGCCAGGGCTTCGGCCCGGAAATACTGACGATAATTCAGGAGAATTTTGCGAATGTCGGCCGCGTGGGGGCCGAGGTGGGACCGTTCGATTTTGTGCTGGCGGATCTCGGCGTATCTTCCATGCAGATCGACAATCCCGACCGCGGATTTTCTTATAAAACCGAGGGCCCGCTGGATCTGCGGCTGAATCCGGAGAAGGGAATCACGGCCGCGGAGCGCCTGCGTACAATCGACGAGGAAGAGCTGCGGGGTATGCTTCTGGAAAATGCGGACGAGCCATACGCGGAGGAGATTGCCAGAGCCGTTGTCCTGGAGATTAAAAAGGGCAATCCGATCGATACGACGACGCACCTGCGCCAGGTTATTGAGAAGGCTCTCTCGGCAGTGCCGGAAGCGGACCGGAAGGAAGCGGTGAAAAAATCGTGTCAGAGGACATTTCAGGCGCTGCGGATCGATGTGAACAGCGAGTTTGAAGTGCTCTACTCATTCTTAGAGGCGCTTCCGGGCGTGCTGGCGCCGGGAGGCCGTGTGGCGATCCTGACCTTCCACTCCGGCGAGGACAGGCTGGTGAAGAAATCCTTTAAACGCCTGAAGAAGGAAGGCGTTTACAGTGAGATCGCGGATGAGGTGATACGGCCGTCGGCGGAGGAGTGCTTGAGGAACGGACGGGCGCGGTCGACGAAGATGAGATGGGCTGTGAAGGCGTGAGGAAGGCAGTTGAATTCGAATCAGCAGCTAAAGTTTAAAAGTATGTTATAATACGCGCAGGGGTATCAGGGGATAGTCCTGCGCTTTTATTTTGTAACGGTTCACAGCCCATGGATTTCGTCTGCCGCCCGGCCCGCTCTGCCGGAGGAGGTGATTCGTGGACTGCGAACCGTTATGCATTTTTCAGGAAAAAGAGGGGAGAAGCCGACTGTTCTTGACAGGGAAAGAGCCAGAACCTATAATTTCTGTAGGACAAAACGACGAGGTTATGGGATATGGAAAGAATGGATGCGCTGCTGTACGACTGCGATATCAGGGAGCCCCTGTTTGACTACCTGGAAGAGCGGTTCGGGAAAGCAAGGATGTTTGAGGAGAAAATCATCGGAAAATCGAGGGCTGACGTCTTGATGGTGACGGAGGGCAGAATCACGGGGCTGGAGATTAAGAGTGATGCGGATACGTACGAGCGTCTGAAGAGGCAGATCCGTGACTACGACAAATACTGTGACGAGAATTACGTCGTGATCGGCAGATCGCACGCGAAACACGTAGAAGAGCATATTCCCGCCTATTGGGGAGTGCTGGTCGTGTCTGTGAACGGCAGAGAGATCGTGATTGAGGAAATGCGCCCCGCGCAGCAGAATCCTAAAATGAAGCGGGAATTGCAGCTTGCCATACTGTGGCGGGCGGAGCTCCAGAACATTATCGAACAGAATCATTTGCCTCATTACAGGCAGAAGAGTAAACGGTTTGTGAGGGAAAAGCTGTTGGAGAAGCTGGAGTGGAACCGGCTGAAGCTGGAGGTCTGTGAGGAATTATTTGAACGGGATTATACGCTTCTGGAGGAAGAGGAGGAATGAAAGAGGAGAAATGAGAACGGAGAAATGAGAACGGAAAATATTTGAAAATGTAGTCCGGGAGATTAGGAAGATGGATTGTGATAATAGAAATGAACTGCTTGTGAACATAGATAAACTGCATACCACAGATTTGGGGGTGGTGCGGATTAAGAAGAATCTGACATTGGATACGGATGATGTGGTGGCGTGGTGCAGAGCGGTGATTGAAAATGTAAACACTGGTATAACCAGAAAGGGAAAGAACTGGTATGCGGAGAATGAAGCCTGTATCATAACAGTCAATGCGTTCAGCTATACGATTATTACAGCTCATAAGCGCAGGAAAATGTTGTAATCTACACGATATTGGTTTGGGGTATTTATAGGAAAAATGGGGATGAAAACTGGAAACTCGGAGGAATAAACGGTTAGTCCTGATTTGATGTTGTGTTATAAAGCAAGGATATCGGATTTATTGGGAGAATCTGAAGCAGTCATGGTGGAAGAGGCGGCAGCGATGCCTTGAGGACAGCGGATTTCGATGATTGTATGAAAGTCAGATGATAGTTATCGTCAATTGCATGTATGTGATTGGCGGTATTTTTTTTGCGGCAAAGAAGATTTATTTAAATAAATGTATTCTAAAAAAATAAATCACAAGGTACCTTGACAAATGGACGGCGGAGGTGTAAGATGAGATTACAAGGTACCTAACTAATCAAAACATACCTAACAAATTGAAACGTAACGAACTAATAAACAAACAAAACAGGAGGATTTCTATATGGATGAAAATAAAACAACATGCCCATGCTGTCCAAATCAATGCGAGGCCGGAGCGCTGCAGTGCGGAAAAGGGAGGGCGTACTTCCGTAATGAAGACAATGGCGGAAGCGAGCGAAGCAATCGAAACGAGAGTGAGCATAACCACCACCAGGGTGAGGGGCGGCAGAATCATGGCGGCAGGAGAGAACTGGGGGAACACAGAAGAGGCAGATCCATGGAAGCCCATGGAAGGAACTGTGAAATGGGAGAGCGCCGTCACGGCTTAGTAATAGAAGAAAAGCTTCAGGGCCAGCTGCGCGCCTGCGGCCACTTCCTTCATTATAATATGGGGCAGAAAGTGGGGCAGGCCAGAATCTTATCTGTGCTTTTAGAGCGTGGAACCATTACCCAGCGGGAGCTTCAGGATATTCTGGAGGTGCGGTCCGGATCACTGAGCGAGATTTTAAATAAAGTGGAAGCGGACGGATTCATTGAGAGGAGCCAGAGTGAGAATGACCGGCGGCAGATGGAGGTAAAACTGACGGAAGCGGGAACGGAGGCAGCCTCCAGACTGGAAGAGGAACGCGGAGATCTGACGTCCGGACTTTTTTCCTGTTTGAGCGGTGAGGAGAAGAAGACACTGGCGGAACTGCTGGATAAGCTGTTGGACGGATGGGAAGGCCCGGAGCGTGAACGAGGCTGCAGGGGCAGGGGACACGGCCGGCGGATGCATGGCCGGGAAGCTGGCCAGACACTGTAAAACCATAGTAAATCTGCACAATATACAGGCGATTGTGAATGGATAGTTTTTAACAAACTTTTCCCGGACGGTAAAAAAACGCTGACAATTTATTTTCCAAAATGTTAAAATAAACCTATAGGAAAGGGAGGTTTTAACATGAGACGAATTGTAAGCGCATGTTTACTGCAGACCATGAGATTTGATACGACGAAGGAGGCTGATCCGGAGCAGGATTTTACCATCTTTTGCAAAAAGCTGGAAAAGAGCAGTGTCAAATATGTCATTGAAGAGAAGACAAAGGAAGCGGACGGCTCCCTGGTGGTGAAGATCAGGAAGCAGTATAACTCCTACAGTACGGACGGATACCTGCAGTAACAAACGTTGATGCTTTGGAATCAATGAGATTCCAAAGCATCTATTTTAATTTCAGGAGGGAAACTATGTTTTCGGTAAATGATCATGTTGTATTTGGAAATCATGGAATCTGTGTGATAAAAGCGATCGGTCCTCTGGATCTCAGCATTGCGGAACGGGGACGGCTTTATTACACGCTGGAACCGCTCTATGCACAGAAAAATACCATTTATACGCCGGTGGATAACGAAAAAAGCTCCCTGCGCAGAGCGATTACAAGGGAAGATGCGCTGGAACTGATTGACAGGATTCCGCAGGTGGAAACTGTTTGGGTCCTGGATGAAAAACGGCGTGAGGAAAAATACAAGGAAATCATGAAGCAGAATGACTGTATGGGCTGGATGCAGATTATCAAGACCCTGTATTTAAAGAAGCAGAAACGTTTGGCAGAGGGACGGAAGAATACAGCGCGCGACGACTTATATCTCAAGCTGGCGGAAGATTTCTTATACGGCGAATTTGCTGCGGCTCTCGGAGTGGAAAAAGATCAGGTGGAAGAGCTGATCGGCCGGAAAGTAAGGGAAATGGAATCCGCTTAAAGACCAGGTACGACTGTATCAGAGAAGAGAGGAGGCGGCCGTAAATTGGATAGTCCTGAAAAACATGAAGCAGTAAATGCGGAGAAACACACAGAACATCTGGAAGAATGCACAGTAGAACACACAGCAGAACTCAGGGAAATACTCACGGAAGAACAGGCAGAGTCGCCAGACGACTGCTTTGCAGAAGCTCTGGCAGACTGCCGGCTGGAAGAGGCGGAATCTTTCGATTTTGAAGACGAAGGACCGGAGCTGCCTGCGTTTAGCGAGGAGGACGAATATCTCCATGAGGACTCCGTCCATATCTATTTGAAAGAAATAGGAGGCGTGCGGCTTCTGAGCCCGGAGGAGGAGACGGAACTCGCCCTGAAGGTAGAGCAGGGAGATGACGACGCGAGAGACCGCATGGTGCGCGCCAATCTCCGTCTGGTGGTCAGCGTTGCCAGACGATATGTGAAGGGCAGCGGTATGTCCTTCCTGGACCTGATTCAGGAAGGGAACATTGGCCTGGTGAAGGCGGTGGAGAAATTCGACTGCCACAGGGGCTATAAGTTCAGCACCTATGCCATGTGGTGGATTCGCCAGTCCATTACCAGAGCGATTGCCGACCAGGCGCGCACCATCCGTCTTCCCGTCCATACGAAGGAACTGATGGGGCGCTTAACGAAGGCCTCCAGACAGTTCTTATCGGAAAACGGCAGGAATCCGGAGCCGCGTGAGCTTGCCGATATGCTGGGAATTCCGGAGAAGAAGGTGGAAAATATCCTTCAGCTTTATGGGGATACCGTCTCTTTGGATGCGCCCGTGGGAGAGGAGGGAGATGGCCAGGTCATCGATTTTCTGTCGGACAAGTCTGCGCCGGAACAGTATGAGCAGGTGGAGGCAGGCATTATTCACGATCAGGTGGAGAAAGCCCTGGGCCATTTAAGCAAGCGGGAGCAGGAGGTTTTAAAGCTGCGTTTTGGTTTTGTGGATGGGCGGATCTGGACGCTGGAGGAAGTGGGGAAGAAGTACCATGTGACGCGCGAGCGGATACGCCAGATTGAAGCCAGAGCCTTGAGGCGGCTTCGTGCAAAACCGGACATCCGGAATCTTAGGGGGTATTTGGAAGCGTAGGGTGAGTAGGCCCTGTCTGAAAAAGGGGATAAAGAACATGAAGCTGATGGAAGATCTATTGACTTAACGTTTGTCCGGCGGTAAGATGAAGATAAGTATTGCGTGAATTTCCGTGATCAAACCGAAGAGGGAGGAATTGCATGAACGTACTTATCATTAAGGGAAGTCCTCATGAAAAAGGCACCACATCGCTGCTGGCAAAGAAATTCGAGGAGGGAGCACGGGCGGCTGGCCATGTTGTCCAGGAGATTGACGCGGCCCATATGGATATTAAATCCTGTCTGGGCTGTAATTACTGCAGGAAGAATAACGGAATCTGCGTCCACAATGACGATATGGCGGACGCATACCCGATGCTCTCCGACGCAGATGCGATCGTATTTGTGACTCCGCTCTATTACTTTGGCTTTACCTCGCAGATCAAGAAGGTGATTGACCGCTTCTACGCCATGAACTCCGAACTGAGGGCGGAAGCCAAAATGGCCTATTTGCTCGCGGCAGGAGCCGACAGAGAGGACTGGGCCATGGAAGGAATAAGCGCCACATTTGATGTGATGTGCCGCTATCTTCGCTGGGAAAATGCGGGAAGCGTCCTGGCTCTCGGCTGCGGAAGCCGTGAGGAGATAAAGGAAAGCGAATATTTAAGCCAGGCAGAAGTGCTTGGAAGGTCAGTTTAACAGAAGAAGCCGCTGTATCAGCAGATAAAAATACTGATACAGCGGCTTCTTCTGTTCTGTGCCGGTTGCAGTGCTCCGGTGTATTACCCTTTTGCGTCCTCCGGGCGGAGATTCGTGAGCCCGGTAATGAGCTCCACACACCGGTCCAGGCCCAGCTTTCCGCTGTCCAGGGAGATGGCGTAATTTTTTGCCATGCCCCATACCTGCCCGGTGTAGTATTTGTAATAGACTTCTCTCTTCTTATCCTTTTCCTCCAGACGTTTCGCAGGACTTTTTTCCGTTTCCCCGTAAAGGCGGACAATGCGTTCGGCCCGTGTTTCGGCTGCGGCGTGAACGAAGACATTGAGGCAGTCCGTCCGTTCCTTTAAAATATAGTCTGCACACCTTCCAACGATGACGCAGGGGCCTTTTTCCGCCAGGTCCAGAATGACATTTCTCTGGATTACCCAAAGGAAATCGTCGGCCGACATCCCGTTCATGGCTCCATTCATTCCTCTGGCGGCAAAGGCGTATCCGAAGATGCTTTTCGAGGGAGCATCCTCGCCCTGTTTCTCGATATAGGATTCATCAAAGCCCGTCTCCACGGCCACTTTCTTGACCAGATCCTTGTCGTAGTAGGGGATTCCCAGTTTTTCAGCCGCCATTTTTCCTATGGTACGTCCGCCGCTGCCGAATTCCCGGCTGATGGTGATGATTCGATTATTCATGTGTTCTGACCTCCATTCGCTTTAAACATTTATATTCGTGTGAGACAAGAATAATTGTAAGAATCAGAGAAAGCACATCGGCAATGGGGGCCGCCCACAGCATTCCCGTGACGCCGAAGGCCATCGAGAGCAGGATGACGCCCGGCACCAGGAAGACGACGTCTCTGGACAGGGAAAGGACAGTCGCCTTCACCGGTTTTCCGATCGACTGCAGGAAAATACTGCTGGCCTTCTGTACGCAGCAGAGCAGGATGCCTCCCAGGAAAATACGGAAGCACATATTAGCGTATTCATTATACAGACCGCTCTCGCTGCCGAACAGGCTGACAATGACCTGCGGACAGAATTCGAAGAGCAGTGTGGCAATGATGCCGATCACCGCATTGGCGGCGATGATATGGCGATACGTATCGAAGACCCGTTTAAAATTACCGGCCCCGTAATTATATCCGGCGATAGGCTGGCCGCCGACCGCGATACCCACGGAAAATGCGATGACGATGCCAAAGACCTTCATAACGATCCCTACAACGGAAAGGGGAATATCGGCCCCGTAAATGGACTGGGGCCCCTTGAGCCCGATCATGTTGTTGGACACACTCATGACGATGACAATGGCAATCTGCGTGATAAAGCTGGAGATGCCCAGCTGGCCGATCTGCCCCAGCAGCCGGCCATCCGGAAGAAAACTGGCCTTCGAGAAGCGAAAGGATTTCGGCTTCCGGAAATAGAGGATGGTGACGAAGCAGGAAACCACCTGACCAATGACGGTGGCGATGGCTGCGCCCCGCACCCCCATGTGAAATACGAAGATGGCGACAGGGTCCAGAATCAGGTTCAGCACGGCACCGATTACGGTGGAGAACATGGAATAAGCGGGGGAGCCGTCAGCCCGGATCGCCGCATTCATGCCGGAGGCGAAAATATAGAAGGGGATTCCGAGCAGAATGACCTCCATGTATTCTCTGGCATAGGGATAGCTGGCCTCCGTCACTCCAAACAGGCGGAGAATCTGATCCGTAAACAGAAAGCCGGTCACGGACAGCAGGAGGCCGATGATTACAGTGGCCAGAATTCCATTGCCGATGCATTTGTGGCTGGTTTCCTTGTCGCCGCTTCCGAGGGAGAGGCTTAATTTGGCTGCGCTTCCATCCCCAACCAGCAGGGCCAGGGCCAGAGCAGCCACGGTGAACGGATAGACGACATTAGTTGCCGCATTGCCGAGGTAACCGACGCTCTGCCCGATAAAGATCTGGTCCACGATGTTATAGAGGGCGCTGACCAGCATGGAAAGTACGCAGGGAACTGAAAATTTCAGCAGCAGCCTGCCGATGGGTTCTGATGCAAGATAGGCGTTTGCATCTCGTTTTGTCTCTGTCATAGATAATCACTCCTTATGAATAAAAACTGCGCGCAATCAAAGCGGAAGATTCCCGCTTATAGATTACACGCAGTTATTGCTGGATTTACATCTATTCTGATTAAACACGCATGGATAAAACGGAAATGGTAAGATTTTTCCGCTGTGAATCATTATAACCGATCGGACAATGCGGATGTAAGAAGAAAATTCATTTTTTAGAAATTTTGTGAAAAATGCGCATAATAATTTCTTTACGAAAGGCCCCGGAACTGATCCAGAGGATCTATGATAAAGTAACACTGCCGGAGAGTCTGCTTTTTATCAGCCATTTTAAGGGGCTGTTTGGATTTTTGGTGATGGTGCCGTGAGAGATAAGCAGCCCGGCTCCCGCATTGAGCGGCTTTTGCAGTAAAACGTATAAAATTCCTGAAAAACAAGCTTCTATACATATCCGGCGGGCAATTGGCGAAAGCTATTTAGACATATTTCATAAAAAAGCAGGTGGAATTCCGTTAAAAATCCTCTGTACAAACTAATATATTAGTACTAATATATTAGTATAGTGGAAGCTGTAAACCAATCTTATTTATCATCAGGAGGAAAATCATATGAATATGTCACTTCGCTGGTATGGACCAGGCTATGACACCGTAACTCTGGAACAGATCCGTCAGATTCCGGGCGTGAGAGGCGTCATCACGACACTCTACGGAACACAGCCGGGAGAGGTCTGGGATAGGGAAGAAATCAGAAGCTTAAAGAAGACCGTCGAGGATGCGGGGCTTTCCATTCTTGGAATCGAATCGGTCAACGTCCATGACGACATCAAGACAGGGGCAAAGGACAGAGACCGCTGCATTGACAACTACATCACGACGCTGGAACGCCTGGGCGAGGAAGACATCCATATGGTGTGTTATAACTTTATGCCTGTGTTTGACTGGACCCGTTCCGAACTGGCCAGAAAGAGGGCGGACGGCTCCACGGTTCTCGCTTACAATCAGGATATCATCGACAAGATTGACCCGGAGCATATGAGGGAATCCATCGAAGCCATGTCAGCCGGTTATGTCATGCCGGGATGGGAACCGGAGCGTATGGGCAGGCTGGCAGATTTATTTGCGATGTACCGGGATGTCGATGAGGAGAAGCTGTTCTCCAATCTCGTTTATTTCCTGGAAGCCATCGGGCCGGTCTGCGAGAAATACGACATCCGCATGGGAATCCATCCGGACGATCCGGCGTGGCCGATATTTGGACTTCCGAGAATCATTACGGATAAGGCTCACATTGAAAAATTCTTAAAGGCAGTCGATAAGCCGTACAACGGTCTGACGCTCTGCACCGGATCCCTGGGCTCCAATCAGAACAATGATATTCCTGGCATCATCGAGGCAGCAAAGGGAAGAATAGCCTTTGCCCATGTCAGGAACTTAAAATACAATTCCGACCGGGACTTCGAGGAGGCCGCGCATCTGTCTTCCGACGGCTCCATGGATATGTATAAAATTATGAAGACGCTTTACGACACCGGCTTTGACGGCTGTATACGTCCGGATCACGGCCGTGCCATCTGGGGCGAGGATGCGATGCCTGGCTACGGCCTGTACGACCGTGCATTGGGCGCGATGTATTTACAGGGCTTATGGGAAGCGATCAGGAAGAATGGGTAGCCGGGAAGACCTTATGTATGACGTGCTCAGAACGGATATCCTGGATTTAAAGCTGAGACCCGGCCTGGTTTTCAGCATAAAAGACGTCTGTGATGCGTACGGGACGGGGCGAACCCCGGTCAGGGAAGCGCTGATCCGGCTTTCCAAGGAGGGCCTCATCACATTTCTGCCGCAGAAGGGAACGATGGTATCGAAGATCGATTTCCAGAGGGCCGACAATGAACGTTTTCTGAGAAGCTGTGTGGAAGAACAGGTAATGCTGGAATTCATGGCTTTGAATGACCATGACCGGGCTTCGGAGGCTGCCGCGGCCTTAAAGGCGTCTCTGGACCGGCAGGAAATAATCGTGAAGGACAGGGACTGCCGCGGATTTCTGGAGGAGGATATCGTGTTTCACTCCGTATTTTACCAGGCAGTAAACCGGGATACCTGCGCTCACATCATCCATGCGAACTCAGGCGATTACCGCCGTATCCGGCTGCTTTCCCTGACGGAGACCGGAATCAGCGACGGAGTGGTGCGGCAGCACAAAGAGCTGATGGAGGCCGTCCTGGAGCGTGACGAAGAACGGATGCACCGGCAGCTGGCCCTTCATTTGAATAAAATGGTGAACGAGGAGCGGTTCCTGGTAGAGAAATACGCGGAGCTGTTTACCAGCGGCGAGGCGGAGGAAAAACGGAAGAACGACGGCTTTGCCGAGGATTTTCTGGTCAGCACTGCATTGCGCGAGGGGTAAACACCCCGCCGCAGGCAATGGGGTATTTGACCCTGGTGTCTCCCGGCAGTACCCGATAAAGCGGGGCAGGCTATCGCCAGATGCTCATGCAGGAATGGTACTTGGCTCGTTATTCGCGGGAATAAATGAAAGAGGTGTAAAGATGAATTTAACAGATACAGGATTACAGGAAAGACAGGCATGGGAGAAGGCGGGCATTGAGATTCCTTCCTATGACCGGGCGGCAATGGTAAAAAAGACAAAAGAGGCGCCGGGCTGGGTTCATTTCGGCGCGGGTAATATATTCCGCGGCTTCATTGCGGGTCTTCAGGATGCGCTTCTGGAGGAAGGTCTTGCCGACACGGGGATCATTGCGGCGGAAACCTTTGATTTTGACATCATGGACAAGATCTATGAGCCGTTCGACGATCTGGCCCTTTTAATTACCTTAAAGGCGGACGGGAGCACGGAGAAAAAGGTGATCGCCTCGATCGCGGAAGGCGTGAAGGCGGATTCCGCTGATGCACAGGAATGGGAACGCCTGCGCACCATCTTTATAAGCCCATCTCTTCAGATGGTATCCTTCACCATCACGGAAAAGGGCTATGCACTGAAGGGGGCGGATGGGACGTATTTCCCATTCGTTCAGAGCGATATCGACAATGGACCGGAGCATCCGGCCGGCGCCATGGCTGTCGTCTGCGCCCTTTTACTGGAACGGTACAGACAGGGCGCCGCGCCGCTGGCCGTTGTCAGCATGGACAACTGCTCACATAACGGAGAGAAGCTTCAAAATTCCATTCTCACCATGGCGGAGGAATGGAAGAACAAAGGCTTTGCGGACGATGGTTTCCTGGAATATTTAAAGAACGAAGAAAAAATCGCGTTCCCCTGGTCCATGATCGATAAGATTACACCAAGACCAAGCGTTTCCCTGGCGGAGCAGCTGGAGGCCGACGGAGTCGACGCCATGCAGCCGGTGATCACGTCTAAGAGGACGTATATCGCACCGTTTGTCAATGCGGAGGGGCCGCAGTATCTGGTGATTGAGGATAAGTTCCCGGCAGGAAGGCCGGCGCTTGAAAAAGCGGGAGTCTATATGACAGACAGAGATACGGTAAACAGGGTGGAGCGCATGAAGGTAACCACCTGCTTAAATCCGCTGCACACGGCGCTGGCTGTATACGGCTGTATTCTCGGCTACACCTCGATCGCGGAGGAGATGAAGGATCCCGAGCTCAGGGCGCTGGTGGAGAAAATCGGTTTGACAGAAGGTATGCCGGTGGTGACCGATCCAAAGATTCTTTCCCCGGAGGCTTTTGTGAACGAAGTCATCTATGACAGGCTTCCGAATCCATTTATCCCGGACGCGCCGCAGAGAATCGCAAGTGACACCTCCCAGAAGGTGGGAATCCGGTACGGCGAGACGATCAAATCGTATGTGGAACGGTACGGCGACGCGAAGAAGCTGACCTTTATTCCGCTGGCGATTGCCGGATGGTGCCGTTATCTGCTGGCTGTAGATGATGAGCTGAACCCGTTTGAGCTCTCGGCTGATCCGATGGTTCCGGAACTGAAAGGCTGGCTGCAGGGCGTTGAGGCGGGAAAGCCGGAGACGTATGCAGGGCAGCTGAAGCCGATTCTTTCCAATGAGAATATTTTTGGTGTTAATTTGTATGACGCCGGGATTGGCAGCCTGGCAGAAGCGATGTTCCTGGAGGAAATCGCCGGAGCCGGTGCGGTGAGAGAGACACTTAGGAAATATCTGAATTAAATATTGAATAAAATGAATGGAAAGAGCGGTTCCGAACTCTTGCAATATTTACAGCGTTTCACACGATCTTAGAATTAGGAACAGACTTCTATATCCCCCCTGGTCTCGACAGACCCGGGGGGATTTTTGTGCATTAGGGTGTGTTTGAAAATTCATTCCTGTCATACGGAATAGCAACGATGACGCTGTTCTTCAAATAAGGAATACTGACAAAGGAAATATTGGCTTCTGTGCCGTAGCACGCCATGAGTCTGCGATAAATATTGTTCAGACCAAAGTGATCTCTGCCTTCCGGCTGTTCCTCGGTCAGACAGGCTGTGGCTTTGGGGATATCAATCCCTTTCCCGTTGTCGGACACCTCAATGATTATGTGGGTGTGAGTCTGATCTAAGGTGATGGATATTGTGATCTGCGGTGCAACAGGCCATGTCTCCAGACTCATGTTTCCAAAGCCGTGCTTTAAGCAGTTCTCAGCAAGCGGCTGAAGAAGTACCTTCATAATTTTGCAGTTTTTCAGATGCGAATCGATATGACAGGTAAAATGAACGCCCTCCCTGGAATGACGGTTCATGATCTCCATGTAGGAGGTCACGTGTTCTGCCTCCTTTTCGGCAGAAATGAAGGTTTGCCCCACACTTAACGTGATCCGCAGATAGCGTCCCAGGCTTTCCAGCATACTTCCCGCCGTATCGGAGTGTCCGTTTAATATTTGAAAATGAATACATTCCAGTGTATTATACAGAAAGTGCGGATTGATCTGTTCCGACATCATCTGAATCTCCGCCCTGGCTTTTTTCTGTTCCTCTTCTTTAATCTGCAGTAACTGGAGCTGAATCGTATCATACATCTGGTTCAATTGTATTCCCAGCACGCTGATCTCATCAGAGCGGGGAAATACGACCTTTGTCTGGTAGGAACGGCGGTTGATTTGAGCAATAATATCTCCCAGCGTTTTAATATCCCTTGTCAGGAAATGGGACAGGCCGAAGGCCAGCAGGGCTGCTGCGGCAGAACAGAACAGCCATACCATAAAAAAGAAAGACCGGAATTCCTGAATATCGCCGGTGAGTGCGGATTTTCTGCTGATATGGACTACCTTAAGATCACAAAAACGGATAGCAGCCGTTGAAACCACCAGCTCGTCCCGGTCTATGGCCAGATGCTCTCCGCGGAGATTATCCGTCTGTGCTACCAATGCTTCCAGACTGGTCCCAAAGGCATCGGGATACGTCTCTTCCTGTATATCCAGGGGAATTCCACTGGAGTCGGCCAGATACATGCAGTAAGTATAGCCGTTGGACATCTGGTCAAAGTATGACCGGATCTGTCCCGTATCCATCAAAATAATGACCCGCGCCTTATATTTGCCTTCCGTATCGCGGTATGCAAAGGTGCCGGTTCCCCTGCTGTAGGAGACCGGATAGGAGATGGGGATAGCGCCTCCCTGCCGGAACAGTAAATTCTGACGGGTTGGAAATACGGTAATAAGAGGATATTCCCAGATGTTTTCTGTAAAAAGCGTTTCAAAGCTGCCGCCGAATCCGAGAGAATAGGGACTGAAAAGAAAGCCATTTTCTCCGCAGATCAGAATGTTGTTGACCTGGGCATGGTTTTGGAAGAAGGAAGCCATCTCATCGGAAGCCGCCTGATAATAACCGGAGTAACCGTCGAAGCTGTTATTGGCAATATCGGCAATCATATCGGGAAACGGCTTTCTTACCAGAAGATTGTTCGTAGCGGCGGAGAGGGACTGAAACTGGGAGGAAAGTACGGCGCCGGCAGTTTCCACCGACTGTTCTGCTTTTTTCAGAACCTCCCTGGTGTTTCGCTTGTAAAAATAGGAATAGGACAGCTGGCTGATCAGCAGCAGGGCTGCCGTGGTGATGGCGATCATGCCGATCAGCAGCTTGTACCGAAATTTTAGATTAGAAAACCAGTTTCTCATAGTCAGCGCCTTCCTTCTCCGGTATACTGCTTCTGATAATCGGAAGGCGTCAGGCCGGTACGTGTTTTAAATGCGCGGCTGAAAGACCGGTAATCCTCGTATCCGAGAAGGATTGCCACATCGCCTGCTGTAATATCAGGGTGTTTTAACTGTTCCTGGGCGTAGCTGATTTTTAAATCCAGCAGATAATCACGGAAATTTAAAGAGGTCTTATTTTTAAAATACGTGCTGAAGTAGCTTTTGCTTAAGCCCAGATAACTGCAGACCTCCTCCGTATGCGGATTCTTAAGCAGATTGGCATGGAGGTAGGCGATGGCCTTTTCAATCAGAGGCTCGTTCTTGGTGGCCCGGCTGACGGCGAGTTCGTTGGCAAAACCGTTTAAAATCTCACACATCCAGCTTCTGACCTCTTCCAGGGAAGAGAGATTCGACAGCGCGGCATAGGAGTTGCCGGTAAAGCTGATCGGGGGGCCGCCCAGATAATCAGCCAGCTGGCTTTGAATTGTAATGATGATATAATTGCACATACTGTAGAGATAAGAGGGCGGCGGAAGCGGGGCGGTGATAAGGCTGTCAAAATAAGAGGTAAACTGCAGCCGGATGTCCTTCGGATCATTTCTTAAAACTGCCTGAAGGATATCATCGCCGGGCATGATGACAGGCGGCGGAAGGCAGTTTGTCACTTCCGGTTCTATGACAAGACCGGCTTCCGGATAGATATGCCATGTGATGGCCTGTCGGGCATTCTGGTACGAGGCGGGAATTTCGGACAGTGATGGTACCGGTTTTCCGATGGCAGCCGCCAGATTATCCCCTCGCCAGGAGGCCAGGCAGCGGTTCAGCAGCTTTGAAAGAGACTCCTGCGTGTGATGATGAAAAGGCAGATTGACAACGAGAATCAGTCCATCCGGCGGATATTCGGAGATGAGAACGGGACTGTCAGCCAGTTCATTCTCCAGGATTTTCTTTAATGCAACGAGACTTTGATTCAGCTCCACATTCTCATCCGGATCGAAGCGGGTTCGGAACGTCTGGATCAGTACCACGCAGGATTGTGTGTTCCGGATGAGCAGACCGTATTTAGAAGAAATACTTCCCAGCTCTTCCTCTGCCAGCTCCCCTCTTAACAGCTGGGGAATCAGGTTCTGCCTGTGAAGCGATACTTCGGCTTTCCTCAATTTGTGAAGTGTTGACAATTGATCGGTATGAAGATTTCTTTTATCCACAATAGATTCTTTCAGCTTACAGATCAGATTGGTCAGTTCCTTTATGGAGATCGGTTTCAGAAGATAATCTTCAATGCCGTACCGGATGGCAGTTCTTGCGTACTCAAAATCATCGTAACCGCTTAAGATAATGAAGGAGCACTCAAACTGTTCCTCCCTGGCCCGGCGGACAAGCTCCAGTCCATTCATTCCAGGCATCTGAATGTCGGTGATTACAATATTCGGTTCATAATAACGTATCTTGTCAAGCGCCTCTGCACCGCTTGCAGCTGTCCCGATGACAGTGACAGAATAATCTTCCCAGGGAATGATGCTGCGAAGTCCGGTCCGGATCTCGGCCTCGTCATCCACGATGAGAAGGGTGATAGCTGATATCGAATTCATAGGATTCTCCTCAAAACAAGGTTAAAATTTTAGAGCAAGGCCATTATAGCATTGTGAATAATGGAAAGCAATAAATTGGCGTGAGATTTGTACAGTTCGAAAAAAATGCCGCATAGACAGTAAAAAATGCCATGTGAGTTATGGAAAATATGCAGTAATATGTGAGCACAGACAAACAAAAACAGTACAAAACAAACAGATTACAAAGCAAAGGAAAGGGAGTAAAAACTATGAGAAAAGGAAAGAAGATAGCGGCGCTGAGTCTGGCGGGATTAATGGCTGTTTCAGCTCTTACGGCATGCTCACAGGGGGAAACGAAAGAGAATACAGCAGATCTTACATCTGGAGCCTTGGCGGCAGAGGGGACCGGGGCAAATGAGGCAGGAAGCAGTGCGGCTTCCGGAGACCGAGTTAAGATTACTGTATGGACAGAGAACCGCCATGACCTGGATTATATGAATAAGATAGTCGAGGAGTTCAATAACACGAATGACCATATTGAGATTGAATATGTGGTACAGACGGAAAACTACGTGAATTTACTGAGTATGGCCGCCAATTCCGGGCAGTCACCCGATATATTTACTCAGGTGAACATCACGGATTTTAAGAATTTCGTGGATAACGGAATCGTACAGCCCATCAATGATTTTATAACCGATGAATTCAGAACGATTAATGAAGTAGATGACCACTTATACGAAGGGGCCAATGTGATGGGGGATGAGATCTACTGGGTTCCATGCGGGAAGAGAAGCGGTTCCAGATTTATTTACAACAAGGAAATATTTGACGGGCTGGGCCTGGAAATCCCCAAATCTATCGGCGAGCTTCCTGAACTGGTTAAGAAGATCACAGAGGCGGGAAACGGAGAGTACTATGGAATCATATTCCCCGGTATGAGCGGTCCGTTCGAGCGCTGGCTGGAACACTCTGCGGAGATGAGCGGTGTCACACCTTACGACTATAAGACGGGGACCTTTGATTTTACAGGCTTTAAGCCATGGCTGGAAGTGACCCGCCAGATGTTTGAGGAAAACAGTGTCTTCCCCGGATCGGCATCCATGAAGATTGATCCGGCCCGTGTACAGTTTTCCGAGGGGCACGCGGCAATCCACGCAAATGCTTCCCAGGAAGCAACCGTGCTGACGGAGCAGTTTCCGGCACAGATTGAATGGGCGGTAGCAGACCTTCCCACATTAAACGGCAGGATCGAAGGCTGCGAATACGCCAACCCCAATACCGGCTGGCTGATGAGCGCGTTTACGGAGCATCCGCAGGAGGCATGGGAGGTGATCGAATACTTTGGATCAGAGGAAGTTTTAAAGGGATACTTTGAGAACGGCTACTCTCTTCCGATTTCTCAGTATATGGATGAAAAAATCGATAAATCCAAGATCGGCCGCATGGCAGACTTTACCGGCGCAGATTATGAAGCGGTACTTCCGGTAGCACCGTCGGTAACACCGGAGGGAGAGAATTACCGCGATGCGTTGTGGAATGCTTGTCTGCAGGGCGGTCCAGACATTGATGAGACGATTGATAATTTAAATAAGACGTATAACGCTGCTCTCGATAAAGAAGTAAAGATGGGTAAGACAAAACGGCTCGTGATTAAGGATTACGATCCTCTTCATCCGGGAGACGGAACCATAGAGTATCTGGACAATTAATAAAAACTCAGTAAATTGAAAGGAGCCGGCTGCTGCAAATAGACTGTTGCAGCAGCCGGTTTCCATTTGGAAGGAGTAAAGGTTATGAATACGAAAAAATCATTCGGACAGCGGATGAAAAAGAGCTGGCAAAAAGGTGACATTACCATGTGGATTATGCTGCTTCCGACCATCTTTTTTATTCTGGTCATGTCCGTGTATCCATTTCTCTGGCTGATCCGGTACGTGTTTTATGATTATAACGGATTCAAGGCATATTTTGTCGGTCTGGACAATTTTAAACGGGTGCTTACAGATAAGATATACTGGAACAGCGTCCTGCATACCTTTGAATACGCGGTTATGAAGCTGTTGTTTGTGATTCCCCTGTCCCTGGTGACCGCCGTTCTGCTTCAGAGAAAACGGTTTGGGAGCGGGTTGTTTCAGGGAATATTTTTCCTGCCTACAGTCATCAGTTCTGCGGTATACAGCCTGATCTGGTACTTCATATTTGCCACCTACAACGGGGTGCTAAACGGTTATCTTCAGGCAGCGGGCGTTATTGGAGCCCCTGTTGACTGGCTCGGAAGCTCCAGGACCGCCATGGCAGCGGTGGTCATCGTGGCTATCTGGGGGGCAGAATGACGCTAATGTGAAAGCAGCAAAAATAAAGAATGATACTGTTGATCTCGGGATTGACCGGAATTCCTGCGGATGTCTATGAGAGTGCCCAGATCGATGGGGCAAATGGAGTGCAGACCTTCTTCCGTATCACGCTTCCCATGCTGGGGCCCGTGCTGAAGGTGGTCATTATGCTGGCCATCACCACGGCATTTAAGGATTACCAGTCCATCCTGGTACTCACTGGCGGCGGCCCCAATAACCGTACCCACGTAATGTTCTCTTACATATTTGAAATGGTATTCGGGACTTCCGGCAAGGCCTCTCAGCTCCAGATCGGCTATGGTTCTGTTTTGAGTATCATTTCGGCCGTGATCGTGGGCCTCATCACGATTGTTTACTTAAAATTCAGCAAAAAGATGGATGAAATATCATAGAAGGGGGGAGCGGTGATGGCAAGAGAAAAAACAATTCATGCAGTGGAATCAAAAAAGACGAAAATGATCAATGCGGTGATTTTCATTCTGTTGTTGGTTCTGGCCGTCTTGACGGTCTATCCGGTGGTTTATATTATTCTTGGATCTTTTAAGACCAACAGCGAGCTTGTAAGCGGCGGGTTAAATATTCTTCCTGAGAAATTCGTTCTTGATAACTACATTCAGGCGTGGAACATGGGGAATTTTTCCCGGTATACCGTAAACAGCCTCGTATTGAGCTTCGGTGTCATGTTCGTCTCTCTGGCAGTCAGCAGTATGGCGGGATACGTATTTTCAAGGCGGGATTTTCGTTTCAAAAGCCTGATCTACAATGCGATGGTCATGTTTATGTTTATTAATGTGGGCAGCGCTTCCCTGCGTCCGCTGTTTGAACTGGCAGTTAAGCTGAATATGAATAAATCCATGCTTTCCATAATCCTGATTTCGGCAGGAGGTGGTCAGGCCACCTATGTGTTCCTGATCCATGGTTTTATGAACAGCGTGCCGAAGGAACTGGACGAAGCGGCCAAGATGGACGGCTGCAGCTTCTCCGGTATCTACAGCCGGGTTATTCTTCCGATATTAAAGCCGGCGCTGGCCAGCGTTGCGCTGCTGTCCTTCCGCGGAGGCTGGAATGAATATATTCTGCCCCTGATTTTTACCATGACCAATGAAAAACTGCGGCCCTTGACGGTAGGCGTCGTAGCTCTTCAGAATGCAGGAGACGGCGCGGCGGCATGGAACATTCTGTTTGCCGGATCGGCCATAGCGGTGATACCGATCATTCTGGTATATCTGTTTGCCAGCAGACAGTTCATGGGCGGTATGACCGCCGGAGCGGTGAAGGGATAAGCTAGTACAGCGTTGCATAAATTCCTAAGTAATAGCAGGCGCTATTACTCAGTTATTTATGCAATGCTGTACCAGGGCGTGTTAGAGAGGAAAAGAGGAGAGAAAACATGAAATATCAGTTAAATGAATATGGCTTTATTACAAATTATCTGGTGAGCGGGAGAAAAGAGACGGACTTCTCCAGCAGTGCGGCGGATAAAAATCAGCTTGCCTGTGAAAAAATGATGCGGTCCGAGGCAGCGGATCACGATCCGGTTATGCCGGCTGGCCCCATCGTTCTGGGGGCTTTGAGCGCCCTGGGGCTGCCATGGGAGTACGAGTACACGTATGGAAGCTGGTTTGTGGACCGGTCTTCCTTCTATCCGCTGCTGACCAGGGTGGAGCTTCACGCTGCTACGATACTGAATGCCCGGGAGGAGATGGAGGCGGAGGTCTGGCTCTGGAGCTACGCTGCGGTGGATCTCTGGGTGAATGGGGTGTTTATGGGGGGAATTGAGACTCCCGTATACAAACCCATTAGCCGGAAGATCATGAAGCTGCCTTTAAAAAAGGGGGACAATACCATCTATATCAGGCTGGTGAACTTAGGCGTCCGGGACACGAGAAACCTGTTTGGAATCCAGATTCCGGGGCAGGAAAGGGAAATGCTTTCAGTGACGCTGCCGGATGCAGAGAAGGCCGCGCTCTGTTCGCAAGCAGCAGACTGGCTGTCAGGAATCATGATCAGAGAAAAAACGATGGTATTTCCCGCTCCGGCGCCGGAAGGAAGCCGCCTGATCTACGATGCCAGGCCGGTGGATTTTACGGAGTACCGTAACCGTTATTCCGGGATAACGCTGAGGGGAGAGACAGAGCTGGCGCTGGCACCGGATAAGCCCTATCTGAAGGTTGTGGTTACCGTATCAGGCCAGACCCTGTCAAGAAGCTTTGAACGACAGGAGCTGCTGACCATTCAAAAGGGAGAAAACGTAGACCCGGAAGAGAACAAAAGGCGCGTCTTTGAGAGAATTGCCGGTGTGAAACAGATTCCAAGGGGAGATTCGGAAAGCTTTTCCATGTATCCGATTCTGGCACGTTTTGCCTCAGGCAGAGTGGATCCGGAAGATGAGCAGGAGATATATAAGTCTTTTGACCAGATTGAAAGCAGACGGGACTGTTCGGACTTTCTTACCTGCGCCATGGTCCGTTTTATGAAGCTGTATCCCATGAATGAAGCCATGGCGGCACGGTGCAAAGAAGTCATGATAAACTACCGTTACTGGATGGATGAGGCGGGAAGTGACGGTATGTGCTTCTGGAGTGAGAATCATTCCCTGATGTTTTTTGTCAGCGCTTATGTGGCCGGTGACATTTATCCGGAGGAATTATTTAGCCGTTCCGGAAAGACCGGACGGGAGATGAAGGAGACTGCGCGGCAGAGAATCCGTGACTGGATGGTTCAGACAGAAAGAGAGGGCTTCGATGAATTCCACAGCGGCGGCTACACCCCTATCACCTTTGCTGCTATTTTAAATGTGGTTGATTTTTGCGACGGGGAGTTGTCGGCTCTTGCGTGGAAGGCGGCGGACCGGCTATTAAAGGATCTGGCAGTCCAGACCTTTCAGGGCGTCTCCATTTCGCCTATGGGACGGGTATACCGGGAGGCGCTGTACCCTTATAAGCAGGATATTCAGTGTCTGATCAATTTAATAGATCCGGAGGCACCAGACCAGTTCAGTGAGTGGATCATCTTCCTGGCTACCAGTAAGTACCGGCTGCCGAAGGGACTTAAGGAGATGATGTACAGCCCGGCGTCTCTCGTCTATGAGGAGAGCAATGCCAGAATCTGTGTGGAAAAACAGGAGGATTACATGCTGACCTCCGTGGAATCTCCAAGACGCGACGGCAGGGTGCGGAAATGGGAAAATATAAGTGAACAGCCGGATGCCGATACCGGAAGCTTCTCGTATGTGAAATCATTAAACGAATGTTTTCACGGAACAACCCAGTTTGAGCCCGGTGTATATGGCTATCAGCAGCACATGTGGTATGCCGCTCTCGATCCGGCAGCGGTGGTGTTCGTAAACCATCCGGGTGGAAGCTGTGAAAGCTGTACCACAAGGCCGGGGTACTGGTTTGGCAACGGAATCATGCCGGCTTTAAAACAGGTAAAAGAGGTTCTCTGTGCAATTTACCGGATTCCGGAAACCCATCCGATTCCATTTACCCATGTATATTGGCCGTCCTCCAGATTTTCATATGAAATAATAGAAGAGACGTGGCTGGCCGGCAGCGCCGGCGGCGGATACGTGGCACTTTGGTGCAGCGACCCGTTTACGGCTTATGATGACCTGATGTTTCACTGCGAATACAGGGTAAAAAGCAGGGATACTGCTTACGTCTGTATCTGCGGAAGCCGGAAAGATTATGGAAGTCTGGAAGAATTTCTGCTGGCATGCAAAGAGAGGAAGCCTGCTTATGACAGAGAGAAGGGAAGGTTAAGGGCAGGGAATGAAGAGATAACTTATAGAAAATATGAAAATATGACCCAGTATATTTAAAAACAGAAGATCAGTATTCCTATGCCTGCCGGTTTTGGCTGTACAGGCACCGAAATACTGATCTTCTTTCTGTATTCTTCTTTCTGGTATTCTTTTTCTGCGATTCTAGATGGCAACCGGAATCTTATCCGTAAACGTATGGTATTGATAATCCTCCAGCCGGAAATGGTCTTTTGTAAACTGATAGAAATCCTGTACTTCCCGGTCCATAAGGAACGTCGGCGCCTCATAAGGCACTTTTTCAATCATTTCCTTAACAATCGGCACATGTCTGTCGTAAATATGGGCGTCTGCGATGACATGGACCAGTTCTCCGGCCTCTAAGCCGCTGACCTGGGCGAACATGTGAAGCAGAACCGCGTACTGGGTGACATTCCAGTTGTTTGCGGTCAGCATGTCCTGGGAGCGCTGGTTTAAAATCCCGTTCAGCACATTCCCGGATACGTTGAATGTCATGCTGTAGGCGCAGGGATAGAGATTCATCTCGTGAAGATCCTGATGATTATACAGGCTGGTAATGATCCGGCGGCTTAGTGGGTTGTGCTTCAGATCATAGAGAACCCGGTCTACCTGATCGAACTCGCCCTCTTTGTATTTATGCTTAATTCCCAGCTGGTAGCCGTATGCCTTTCCGATGCTTCCGTTCTCATCGGCCCAGGAGTCCCAGATGTGGCTGTTTAAGTCGTGAATGTTGCTGGATTTTTTCTGCCAGATCCAAAGCAGCTCACCGATTGCGGATTTAAACGCGGTCCGGCGGAGCGTCAGGATGGGAAATTCCTTTGACAGATCGTAGCGGTTGATGATGCCGAATTTCTTTATGGTATGGGCGGGAGCACCATCCTCCCAGACCGGACGCACCTCGCTGTCCGTATCCCATACGCCGTTTGATAAGATTTCTCTGCAATTCTGTATGAATAAAGTATCTGCGTAACTCATGATATTCCTCCATGATCCTGTAAGTAATTCAGTAACCGGCGGCAGGGGGCGTATATTCTTATAATCCGCCTGCCGCCGGTTCAATTATAACAGATACCGCTCGATTCGAACAGGTATTTCATGAAAATAATCAGAGTCCTGTTTGCAACGTGTGAGAAAATGATTCATTCTCTGTTAGTGGTTCCTACGTTGTAATCGTATTCTTGAGTTTCCGCAAAATAAGAGGCCACAGAACAGGCGGGCGTGCCTGTTTCAAAAAGGGCTGAGATTCCTCATATTTTGGACATATAATGAAAGTTGTTGAATATGGAACGGGTCAAATTGAAGATTGCGGATAAAACTGCGGAAACTTAAGAAATGTATATATTGACTTCATTTTGACAATATGTTACAATGCAATTACTACATCGCGTAGTAATAACGCCGAATCTGTGATTTCAGCCGAATAATATACATTAAGGTAGGTGATTCCATTGAATAATGAAGTGAAATAATAAAAGATTAAATACCTATTACACATAGATAGAGTAATAATATAGATACCTAAAAAGGTATTGGAAAGAGGTAATTTATTATGAAAAAATTAAAAAAAATGGTTAGCTTAATTCTTACTGGTTTAATGTTGCTCGGGACATGCTCAAATGCTTTGGCTGCAACCCCGGCAACCCCGGCAATCCCCGAAGGTATTACATATGATTTGAATTCATATGACCTTACAAAACCTTTCACGGAGAAAAAGACTTTTACAGACAGTAATGGCCAAACTGTTGAGGTTATTAACAAATACACCCCCAAACCTCAGGCCCGCGGAAGTGAAACAAAAGATGCTGTGGAGGGTTTTTGGGAATCATATATGAGTTACGGCGCTTTTGGTATGTCATTTACTTTTGATTTATCAAAAAGCTCTAATGGTGGTTGGACTATCTCAAATGCAGGAGATTTATTAGTATATGCATTTGTTGTTAATATAAAGAGTTCTTCTGTTACTATAGGAAGAGCAACCTCTTCTGCATCTTCGCCTGCGCGCGTTACAGGTAGTGCAAAATGTTCACTTTTTGACGCATATGGAGTATCACTTTTTAATGGCACTATGACGCTAAAAGTTACCGTAAGCCATTCTGGCGTTGTTACAACTACATGGTAATAGTGAATTAAAATGTAGTTTAGGAAGGGAAGTTCTATGCCTAATATTAATATTATGATTTTATTAGTAATTCTTACATTTGTTACTTTATTATCTATAATTATATTTATAATAAAAAACAAATTTAAAAAATAAGAACACTGTAAATTCATTTAATACAAGGAACCATAATCAGGCGATGAAACTGCCTGCATTATGGTTCCTTGTGCCCCAATAATCTTTATTATAATACTTATTACTTTACAGTGCTCCGTATTGACATTACTACATTCACGTAGTAATATACGAAGTAGAAAAGCAATTGTAATATTATTTGAGGGGATATTAAAAATGAAACTTGAACTCACAGAAACAGAAACAGAAATTTTAAATTATCTTTGGGATAATGGGGAATGGACATCCGCAGCAGAATTTTGGATATATTTTAACGAAAATGGCCGGCCTAGCAAACGCCAGACTGTAAACACCTTTTTAACACGTATGACCGATAAAGGCCTTCTTGTCAAACACGACAAAAAATATATGTATGCTTTGAGCAGAAAAGAATATGAACAGGAACTGGCTAAAGAAGTTTTAAGTGAAATGTTTGATGGTTCCTTAAAAAAATTCCTATCATCATTAACAGGAAATCAGAAGATTACAGAATGCGAGGCAGAAGATCTCAAAAAGTATATTGACGATTTAGCCTAATGGTGGCCATATGAATTTAATCTTTTCTATGTTATTATCGAGCAATAGCTTATTATTATTATTTATTGTCATCGAACACTTTATGGGCGATGCATTTAGCCAGAAGAACAAATATCTTATTTTAAAATTTGCCCTGTTCTTCTCTATCCTCCCATTGGGTTCTGTAAAAACATTAATTTTTACGGTGATAAATTACTATTTCCCAACCGTAAATATGATGGATTTATCGATAAGTGGAAAGATACAAACCTTTGTCGTTACACCCGTAGGATTTTCTATAAATACAACTTATAGAAATAATTTAATAATATTGTTGGTATGGTTTTCTATCAGCGTAATAATGTTCATTGTGTGCCTGCGGAAGCAATACATTTTTAGACAGCGTGTCCTAAATACTATACAGAAGTCTACTGTTCCCGAAACGTTAAATATGCTAAAAAAGCATATGCGGCTTCTAAGCATAAACAAGAACATACGAATATATGTAACTAATATGGAGATCTCCCCATTCACCATGGGACTTATAGATGATCCGATTATAGTCATGCCTACCATATCCGATTTATATAAACAGGAATTAATTATTCAACATGAATTATATCATATTAAAGGGCATGATGCCTTTATCAAATTTCTCCAAGTAGTAGTGGTTAGAATTTTTTGGTTCAATCCGCTGGTTTATCTATTGGATTCCTATTTAAATAGGTTTTGTGAACTTGCATGCGATGAGTCTGTTACCAGTACACTAAGTGGGAATGATAGAAAAAAATATGCTTATCTAATTGTTAATTTAGCGTCTCTCGGAGACAGTCATATCAACCCCTATATATCGCCATTCAGTACTAACAAAAATACCATTAAAGAAAGGATTAATTATATTCTTATGAGGAATAGCAAAAAATCACAATTAACAATTTTACTTACAGTCGGGATGGTTTTTATTAGCAGCATTCCAGCCCTTGCGTATCAGAGCCCTAAAACATTGGTTTTTGAAGGACAGCTTCAGAATGATTACGTCCCGATGAATTCAAATCAGTCTGTGACTTTTAAAGAATTCAATACACTTGTTGAACTGCAGATGGAATATGATACTCAATTTACTGATATTGATGGTCATATTTACAAAGTATCTCCCTCTGGCAATGATGCTAAAATAAATTGTCAGCATGACTTGGTTGATGGGGTATACGAAAAACACACAAAAAATAAAGATGGAAGCTGCGTAACAAAGGCTTACGATGCTCAGCGCTGCAGAAAATGTGGAACTATTGTTTTGGGTTCCTTTATCAGCGAAACAAAATATGCAAATTGTCCACACTAAATTACCTTATTTCAAGCGGAAGTCTATCAGAAGAAACAGAATATTTAAACAGGTATAGCTTGATGCGTCAGATCGGCTCCTTTATAAGCATTTGAGGTAGCAGGCTATATTTATTGTCGGATGGCGCAGAAATGCATGGAGGGCTAAACAGAAGGGAGGGATAGCAAGCAAAAACTCCCTGCCTATGGCGGAAGCGCTTGCAGGTATTTTGACCTTTTCTGACAAGCTGATAGACGAAGCCTATAAAAGGCAGATCAAGGAGGAAATGCAGATGACACAGATTGGACAGATGCTGATCGATGAGGGCATGGAGAACGGAATGGAAAAAGGAATTCAGGCATTGATTGAGGATAACAGAGAAGATGGTGTTTCAGATGAAAGAATCATCGAAAAGCTGCAGAAACGTTTTTCCATGGACAGAGGGAAAGCGGAATCGTATTTGGAGCGTTTTACACAGAAGTAGAATGGACCGATGATTTACATGTAAAACCGGGGCTTGAGGGACCCGGTTTTATTTTTGCTTAGACGGACGCCAATTGGAAAATGAGATTTACGAACCATCGAAAATAATTTGCAAAAAAGAAATATTTGTATATAATGATGTTTAGAAACAGGACAGGAGGATACTACATGAAAGCGATTGTTGCGGTTGACGAAGCATGGGGGATCGGGAAAGACGGAAAATTATTGACCCATCTCCCCGAAGATATGAAATTTTTCAGAACGGTTACAAAAGGGAAAGTGGTCGTTATGGGTAGAAAAACGCTGCAGAGCTTTCCGGATGCGAAGCCATTGAAAAACAGGATTAACATCGTTTTGACATCGGACGATACCATGAACGGCGAGGGACTCATCGTCTGCCGCAGTGTGGATGATGCCTTAAAGCAGCTGAAGGAGTATGACAGCGACGATGTCTATATTATTGGCGGTCAGAGCGTCTATGAGCAGTTCCTTCCATATTGTGATACCGCGTATGTGACCAGGATGAAACGGGATTTCGGTGCTGACACCTGGTTTGTGAATCTCGACAGTCAGGAAGGCTGGGAAGAGACGGAGACAGGGGAAGAGAAAGAGTATGAGGGGCTGCATTTTGCTTTCTGTACTTACAAAAACAGGAATTGCCCGAATCGATAAAATCAGACCAGGACGGAGGACAAAAGAATGTTAAACTGCGAGAGAACAAGCGTAATGAATTTTGAAAATGCCATCCGGGGCGCGAGAAATCCCATGAACAGCTGGGGGCGTATGGACAGTGGCTACGACGAAGACGGTAATTTTGTGCTGGGACCCAATGATATGAGCCTGGCCAGACGGTTAAGAAATGCAGGCAGTGACCACCGCAAATACATCCGGCAGATTTTCGTATCCGTGGATATCACCGCACCGCTGTACTGGTGGAAGGAGTACGATACCTATAAAGTAGCCACCGTGGCAAACTCTACCAGCACGATGCACAAGATTCACAGCAAACCATTTTCCATAGATGATTTCAGCCACGACCACATGACTCCGGAGACCCTGGAATTCATGAATCAGATGGTGGAGTATTTAGAGAAGGTGCGGAACCGCTATCTGGAGACGAAGAGCAAGGACGACTGGTACGATATGATCCAGCTGCTCCCGTCCAGCTACAACCAGATGAGGACGTGTACCATGAATTATGAATCCTTAATTAATATGTACTTTGCGAGAAGAAACCACAAGCTTGCCGAGTGGCACACCTTCTGCGACTGGATCATGACACTTCCTTATGCAAAGGAGCTGATAGCGGCGGAAGAAGACGAAGAAGCATGATCTGCTTCGCGGAAAAACAGGAAAAGAGGTTATCATGAACATATTAGTAACTGTTGACAAAAACTGGGCGATCGGAAATCAGGGCCAGCTCCTGGTCTCCATTCCTGAGGACCAGCGCCTTTTGCGGGAGGAGACTCAGGGGGGAATCATCGTGATGGGACGAAAAACCTTTGAGACCCTTCCGGGAAAGCAGCCGCTGTACGGCCGAATCAACGTGATTCTGTCAAAAGACCGGAATTACCAGGTAAAAGGCGCGGTCGTCTGCCACTCTCTGGAAGAGACTCTTGATTTTTTGAAGCAGTACTCCCAGGCCTCCGTATTCATCATCGGCGGCAGCAGTATCTATGATCAATTCCTGCCTTACTGTGACACCGTCCACGCAACCTTTATCGATTACGAATACAGCGCCGATACCCATTTTCCCGACTTAGACAAGTCCGGGGAGTGGAGCCTTACCGCTGAGAGTGATGAGCATACCTACTTTAATTTGTGTTACAGTTTCCGGATGTATCAGAAGAAATGAGCCAAACCAGGCCGCAGGAACAGCAGTAAGTTTATCCTTTATTTTTAAGAATTCATATTGTCAGGTTGGAAATTAGATGGTAAGATGATAAGAGTACCATTTCTCCTGATTGTTGGGGAAGGCTATCAGGAAAGGCGTACAGGTATAATTCACCAAAAGAATTAGGAGGATGAAGATGTATAAGATTTTAAAAGCAGAGAAATTAGCTGACAAGATCTATCTGATGGACGTAGAAGCGCCCAGGATTGCTAAAGCCTGCCAGCCGGGAGAATTTGTAATTGTCAGGATGGACGAGAGGGGAGAGCGTATTCCTCTCACAATCTGTGACTATGATAGAGAAAAGGGAACCGTTACCATCGTGTTCCAGATCGTCGGAGCCAGCACAGAGAGAATGGCTGGTTTAAAGACGGGAGATTCCTTCATCGATGTCGTGGGACCTCTGGGTAATCCGTCGGAGTTCGTTCATGACGACTTGGAAGAAGTGAAAAACAGAAAGTATTTATTCGTAGCCGGCGGCGTTGGAACTGCTCCGGTATATCCACAGGTAAAATGGTTAAAAGAACACGGCGTTTCCGTTGATGTCATTATGGGTTCCAAAACAAAGGATTTACTGATTCTGGAAGACGAGATGCGGACGGTAGCCGGTAATTTGTACGTCACCACAGACGATGGTTCCTATGAGAGAAAAGGCATGGTTACAGAAGTGATTAAGGATCTGGTTGTAAACCAGGGCAAGAAGTACGATGTCTGCGTAGCCATCGGACCGATGATCATGATGAAATTCACCTGCCTGATGACAAAGGAACTGGGTATTCCGACAATCGTAAGCTTAAATCCGGTCATGGTGGATGGAACAGGCATGTGCGGTGCCTGCCGTGTATCCGTGGGCGGAGAAGTGAAGTTCGCCTGCGTGGATGGACCTGAATTTGACGGCCATCTCGTGAATTTCGACGAGGCGATGAAGAGACAGCAGATGTATAAGACGGAAGAAGGCCGTGCGCTGTTAAGACTTCATGAGGGTGCGACCCATCATGGCGGATGCGGCCATTGTGGAGGTGACGAGTAATGGATATGATGAAGAAAGTGCCTGTCAGAGAGCAGGATCCGAAGGTCAGAGCGACAAATTTCGAAGAGGTTTGTCTTGGATATAATGAAGAAGAGGCGAGAGCGGAAGCCAGCCGCTGCTTAAAGTGCAAGAATCCGAAGTGCGTGGGCGGATGTCCCGTTTCCATCGACATTCCGGGCTTTATCAAAGAGGTTCAGGAAGGCAACTACGAGGAAGCCGCAAAGGTAATCGCAAAATCCTCCGCGCTTCCGGCGGTCTGCGGCCGTGTGTGCCCGCAGGAGAGCCAGTGTGAAGGCCAGTGTATCCGCGGAATTAAGGGCGAGCCGATCTCCATCGGTAAGCTGGAGCGTTTCGTTGCAGACTGGTCCAGAGAGAATGGCTTCGTTCCGGCGGCTCCGGAGAAGACCAACGGCAGGAAGGTCGCTGTGATCGGTTCCGGCCCCTCCGGCGTGACATGTGCAGGTGATCTGGCGAAGATGGGATACGAGGTGACGATTTTTGAAGCCCTCCACGAGCCGGGCGGCGTACTGACATACGGTATTCCGGAATTCCGTCTCCCGAAGGAAGGCGTCGTACAGCCGGAGATCGATAACGTGAGAAAGTTAGGCGTTAAGATCGAGACAGACGTCATCATCGGCAAATCGGTGACCATCGACGAGCTGCTGGATGAAGAAGGCTTCGAGGCCGTATTCATCGGTTCCGGCGCTGGACTTCCGATGTTCATGGGAATCCCTGGTGAGAACGCCAACGGCGTATTCTCAGCTAATGAGTATTTAACGAGAAGCAATTTAATGAAAGCGTTCCGTGATGATTACGATACGCCGATTGTTGCAGGTAAGAAGGTAGCGGTTGTCGGCGGCGGAAACGTGGCGATGGATGCCGCGAGAACGGCTCTTCGTCTCGGCGCAGACGTACATATTGTATACAGAAGAAGCGAGGCAGAGCTTCCGGCCAGAGCGGAGGAGGTACACCACGCGAAGGAAGAGGGAATCATCTTTAATCTTCTGACAAATCCGATTGAGATTCTCACCGATGGCAACGGATGGGTGAATGGCATGAAGTGCATCAAGATGGAACTGGGTGAACCGGATGCTTCCGGCAGAAGAAGACCGGTTGCCATTGAAGGTTCCGAATTTGTCATCGAAGTGGACACGGTTATCATGTCTCTCGGAACTTCACCGAACCCGCTGATCTCCGCCACTACCAAGGGTCTCGAAACTAACCGCAGAAAATGTATCGTAGCGGAAGAGTCAAACGGTAAGACCACAAAGGAAGGCGTATACGCAGGCGGCGACGCCGTTACGGGTGCTGCCACAGTAATTCTCGCCATGGAGGCGGGACGCGCCGGAGCGAGAGGAATCCACGAATACTTATCCGGACAGGGTGAATAAAAAGTATTACAACAGGAAGTGTAGATAGAAGTATCATAACAGGATGCAGAGGGGCTGCCAGCAAGGCAGCCCTTCCTGATGATATATCATTTCGTTTGAGGTGTATATGAGTAAGAAGATAGATTTGCTGCATGGCCATATTTTTACGTCTCTGACGGGACTGGCCCTGCCGATTATGGCGACGGCGCTGGTCCAGACGGCATACAGCCTGACGGATATGGCGTGGATCGGCCTGGTGGGGTCTCCCGCAGTGGCGGCAGTGGGCGCGGCCAGCATGTATACATGGCTTTCCCAGGGAGTTGTGGCGCTGGCCAAGATGGGAGGCCAGGTGAAGGTGGCCCATTCTCTCGGCAGCGGGAGACCGGAGGAGGCCGCCAAGTATGCGGCGGGAGCGATCCAGATGGGCGTTCTGTTTGCCCTGGTATTTGCCGCTGTTACAGTATTTGGAGCCCGTCCGCTCATCGGATTTTTCGGCTTGAGTGACGGCGCCATTATTCACAATGCCCAGGTGTATTTGAAGATTACCTGCGGCCTGATCTTGTTTTCCTTTTTAAATGCGATAATTACCGGAATACTGACGGCGATGGGGGACAGCAAAACACCGTTTATCGCCAATGTTATCGGGCTTATCATGAATATGATACTCGATCCGGTTTTAATATTCGGCGTCGGACCGTTTCCCGTAATGGGTGTCGCCGGTGCGGCGGTGGCCACGGTCACGGCACAGATGATTGTAACGATTGTATTTCTTGTGGTAGTGAAAAAGGACAGACTGGTGTTTGATAAGGTCCGTTTCCTGGAACGGATCCCCAAAGATTATTTCCGGGTGATGGTCCGCATCGGCCTTCCGGCTGCGGTCCAGAATCTGATCTATACCAGCATTTCCATGGTTCTGACCAGATTCGTGGCAGGCTTCGGCGACGCGGCCGTGGCGGTGCAGAGAGTGGGAAGCCAGATCGAATCCATCTCCTGGATGACGGCGGATGGGTTCGCGGCGGCCATCAATTCCTTTATTGGCCAGAACTACGGAGGACGCCAGTACCGACGGGTGAAGAAAGGCTATATGACGGCCATCGGCGTCATGTTCGTATGGGGGCTTTTCTGTTCGGGCGTGCTGATCGGATTTCCGAGGCAGATCTTCGGACTGTTTATCCATGAGGCAGATATTATTCCCATGGGCATCAGCTATCTCGTCGTCCTCGGTTTCTCACAGATGTTCATGTGTGTGGAGCTGACGACGGTCGGCGCGCTGTCCGGTCTCGGGAAGACACTGCTCTGTTCCGTTATAAGTGTCGTGTTTACCTCGGCAAGAATACCGCTCGCCATGATTTTAAGCAGCACACAGCTGGCGCTTGACGGCATCTGGTGGGCATTTACGATTTCCAGCGTGATCAAGGGAATCCTGTTCTTTATCTGTTTTCTGTATGTATCCGGGAAGCTTCCGGAGGATGGCGCGCAGGCGTCATGGTAAGTTTAGAAGGGGGAGTTTGCAAATGAAGAAACCGATGACACAGGAAGAACGTTTTGTACAGATGATCGAAACGCCGGTTTCCACACTGATTCCGCGGCTGGCGGTTCCAACGATTATCAGCATGCTGGTGACCGCCATCTATAATATGGCGGATACCTTTTTCGTCAGCCAGATCGGAACCAGCGCATCCGGCGCGGTGGGCGTCATGTTCTCCGCCATGGCCATGATACAGGCTATCGGCTTTACGCTGGGAATGGGGAGCGGGAATTACATCTCGCGTTCGCTGGGGGACAGAAACGGCGGGGAAGCGGAAAAATCGGCGGCGACCGCATTTTTCACGGCCCTGATCATCGGTGCCCTGATCTCGGTTTTCGGGCTCATCTGCCTGCGGCCGCTCGTATTTCTTTTAGGGGCTACGGAAACCATCGCTCCATACGCCATGGACTATGGCAAATATATTCTGATCGCAGCCCCCTTTATGATGTCTTCCTTTGTCATGAACAATATTCTGCGCGCCCAGGGAAATGCCATGTATTCCATGATCGGTATTACCACGGGCGGTGTCCTGAATATGATTCTCGATCCTATTCTGATCTTCGGTTTTGATATGGGGATTGCAGGAGCGGCCATTGCGACGATGATGAGTCAGATGATCAGCTTCGGAATCCTGTTTTACCAGTGTAATTTCAGAGAAGGAAGCATTCGGATGAGGCTGTCCAAATTTACGCCTACCGGGAAAATGTACGGAGAGATTCTGCACGCAGGGCTTCCCTCCTTCTGCCGCCAGGGACTGGCCAGCGTGGCGACAGTGATCCTAAACTTTGCGGCAGGACCATTCGGCGATTCCGCTATTGCGGCTATGTCGATTGTCTCCAGGTTTATGATGTTTATTAACTCGGCGCTGATCGGCTTCGGCCAGGGCTTCCAGCCGGTATGCGGTTTTAATTTCGGGGCGAAGCGGTACGACCGTGTGCTGGAGGCGTTCTGGTTCTGTGTAAAGGTGGCGATTACGATGCTGACCTGTTTCGGCATCATCGCATTTGTGATCAGCCGTCCGATCATTACCGCATTCCGCCGGGAAGATCTAGAGGTGATCCGGATCGGTACGCTGGCGCTGCGGCTGCAGATCCTGACGCTGCCGCTTCAGGCGTGGGTGATCATGGTGAACATGCTGACCCAGTCCATCGGATACGGGTTCCGCGCTTCGCTGGTAGCCATGGGACGCCAGGGCCTGTTCCTGATTCCCTCGCTCCTCATTCTGCCGAACATCTGCGGCATTCTGGGCGTACAGCTGGCCCAGCCGGTAGCCGATGTCTTTACCTTTGCGCTGGCGACCTTTATCGTGGTGAGAGTGCTGGAGGAATTGAAAACCATGCGGGAGGGGCAGAAAATGAGCCAAAAGGCCGGGAGGCCGGACTCCCATGCCGGAGCACAGCCGCTTTAGAGGCCATGTTCTGCGTGATTATAAAAAAATCATAAAAAATATAAAAAAGGGTTGAATTTTACCTATGGTTTCGGTTAACATAAGAGATAGAGTATTTCTACATAAAAATTCCAGATGAAAATAGAGCGAAGGACCAGCGATGAATATAAAAATACAGTTAAGAAGCAATCATTTTCGGAAGTGGCTGAGGAGACTCGGCTGCAGCCTGTTAATCGGAAGTATGCTATGTACACAGACAGTTCCCGCGTGGGCCACATCCAAGGCGGAAAAAGAGAAGAAAGAGGCTCAGCAGAAGCTGGATGACGCCAAGAAGAAGGCGGAAGCGGCAGAAGCCAACAAGAACGCCGCCAACGCCCAGGTGTCAAAGCTGACCTCGGATTTAACGGCGCTTCTTACCGATATTCAGTTCCTCGAGACGGATATCACCAACAAGGAAGCCGACATTAAGCAGGCGGAAATCGATTATGAGGCTGCTAAAAAAGAAGAAGAAAAGCAGTATGCTGCTATGAAAAAGCGGATTCAGTATATGTATGAGAAGGGCGATACGGAGTACCTTGATATCTTTCTTCAGGTAAAGAGTATGGCGGACCTGTTAAACAAAGCGGAGTATGTGGAGAGTATCTATTCCTATGACCGGAAGATGCTGGATACGTATCAGGAGACAAAGCAGCAGGTGGCTGACAACAAGGCGCAGCTGGAGAATGACAAGGCCGAGATGGAGGTAATGGAGCTGGAGCTTCAGGGCCAGAAATCCCAGTTGGAGACGACGATTGCCAAAAAGAAGAAGGAAGTCAGCAATTTTGACTCCCAGTTAGCCCAGGCAAAGAATGACGCGGCGGCCTATGCCAAGACCGTAGAGAAGAAGAACCAGGAGATTCAGAAGGCAAAAGAGGAAGAGGCCAGAAAGAAGAGGGAGGCCGAGGAAGCAAGAAAGAAAGCGGAAGCGGAAGCAGCAAAGAAAAAGAGTTCGGCTACGACTACTTCGAAGAAGACATCGGCCAACGACAAATACACCGGCCCGGCTGCGGTAAAGAGCAGCGGCGGATCGGCACAGGGCCGCGCGGTGGCGGATTATGGCCTTCAGTTTGTGGGTAATCCCTACGTTTACGGAGGGACAAGCTTAACGAACGGAGCCGACTGTTCCGGTTTCGTGCAGCAGGTATACAAGCATTTCGGCTACTCACTGCCGAGAAGCTCTTCGGAGCAGCGTTCCGCGGGACGTGAAGTCTCTTATTCGGAGGCGCAGCCAGGTGATTTAATCTGCTACGCCGGCCATGTCGCGATCTATATCGGAAACGGACAGATTGTTCACGCCAGCACGCCTACGACTGGTATCAAGGTAGGTACGGCTACATACAGGACGATTTTATCGGTCAGAAGAATCGTATAAGGTGAGATTATAAAAATTATGAAACAGCAGAATGACTGGTACACGGGGATCAACCATTACGACAACTATGTGGAGAAGGAGATCGGGATCGAGCGCAGAATCATCGACGGGCCCACCGATCCGTATCTCCACGAGCGTGTGGAGATATTCTATGTGTTGTCCGGAAAGGGCGCCATATCGGTAAACGGATATGCCTACGACGCGGTGCCGGGCAGTCTGTTCTGCATGTATTCCCACCACTTCCACCATGTGGAAGCGGTGGAGGAAAAGCTCGATGTGGCGGTGATCCGGTTCCACATCGGGCTTTTTATGTATATGAGCTGGGAGAAGCACCCGAAGCACGCCAATGCCAGGCTGGTGTACGATACGAAGCCCATGGTGAGACTTTCCGGGGAAGAGAAGGAAGAGGTGGAGGCGCTGGTGCGCAGCCTTCTTCGTGAGGCAAAGGAAGCGCGATTTGAGCGTCTTAACATGATCGAGTACAAGACGCTCGAGCTGCACGCCTATTACTGCCGGTATGCCTATGAGGAAATCGGTAAGGCGTCCCGGAAGGAACGGACGGTATGGAGCATCATCGAGAAAGTGATTCTGGCAACGGGAGAGGATATCACGCTGGAGGACATGACTGAGGAGGGGATAAGCCCTGAGACGATGAACCGGAGGATCAAGGAAGCCTGCGGATTCACATTTTTCCAGCTCAAGCAGTTTGGAAAGGTGATCAATGCCTGCGCGCTGCTGCATTTTCCGGAATTGTCCATGGAGTATATCGGCGATCAGCTGAATTTCTCTTCTGCCGCGGCATTTTACAAGGTGTTCAAACAGTACTGCGGGGTGACTCCGCGGGAGTATCAGACGGAGTATATCGGAACCATGGTTCCGGGAAGCGGTGCCGGTTCGGCAATGCAGTTTCTTCAGTATATCCATATCCATTTTTCCGAGGATATACGGCTGGAGGATTTATGTGAGAAGTTCTGTATGAAGCCGTATACGGTGAAGCAGATCTTTAAACAGGTGTTTGGAAATCCCTTTGAAGAGCTGCTGGCCCAGGTCCGCATCTCCTATGCCTGCTCATTTCTGCGGACAGGGGACAGGACGGTTCTGGAAATCGCCTCTCTGTGCGGCTTTAACTCACAATCTACCTTTCAGCGGCATTTTAAACGGTGGATGAACCAGACGCCGGAGGAGTACCGGGAAGTGATGAGAGAAAAGCCTGACAAAAAATGATAATAAAACTTCATAATGTGAATATAAGGAGAAGCCCTTCTTTGCTATAATGAAAGTATCATGTTCAATATGCGAAGGAGGTTTTTTCTATGTATGACAGATTATTTTCTCCGATTCAAATCAGGGGTCTGGAGCTGAAAAACAGGGTGGTCCTGCCTGCAATGGGAACCCGTATGGCGGGGGAAAAGGGGGAGATCACTCCGAGGCTTGCCGCCTATCACGCGGCCAGAGCGGCCGGCGGCTGCGGCTTAAACATCGTGGAGGTGGCCGCGGTACATACACCCAGCGCTCCCGCACACTTTGTATCCATCAGTGACGACAGCCTGATCGGAGGGCATAAGAAGCTGACGGATGCCATCCACCAGAACGGCGGAAAGGCGGCGATTCAGCTGTGGCAGGGCTCTATCGCCACGACGTTTGACCCCAGGGCAGAAATGCTGGTGGTTAATGATATGGAGTTTGCGGGTAAGAAGCTTAAGGCTATTACAACAGACAGGATACAGGAGATTGTGGAGTGTTACGGAAAGGCCGCGGCGCGCTGTGTCGAGGCTGGATACGACTGTCTGGAATTCCACTGCGCGCACAATTATCTGCCCCATTCCTTCTTAAGCGGAGGCTTAAATCACAGGACGGATGAGTACGGAGGAAGCTTTGAGAACCGGTCGAGATTCCCGCTTGAATGTATACGGGCGATTCGGAACGCCATACCGGAGGAAATGCCGCTGTTCATGCGTATTGATGCTCACGATGATTATCTGCCGGGTGGGCTTACTATCGAAGAAATCATCGAATTCTGCCGCATAGCCGGGGAAAATGGAGTGGATGTACTGGATGTATCCAGGGGAAATATCATCACGGCCGGATCCGTTTATGAGGTTCCGCCCATCGATATTCCGAGAGGCTTTAATGTGGAGAACGCCGCACGGATCAGAAGAGAGACGAAGATGGCGACGATCGCCGTGGGAAGGATCAACACCGCGGAGCAGGCGGAAGCCATCCTGGAAGAGGATAAGGCCGATATGGTCGTCATGGGAAGAGCCCAGCTGGCTGATCCGGAGTTCTGCAATAAGGCGAGGGAGGGCAGGACAGAGGACATCATCCACTGTGTCGGCTGCAACCAGGGCTGCTACGACGGATTCTGCGATTTAAGGAACAGACCGTTTATCACATGTCTGAGAAATCCGTGTCTGGGTCACGAGGAGGAGTGGAAGCTTACAAAGGCGGAGACTCCGAAACGGGTCTATATCGCAGGCGGCGGAATGGCCGGCCTGGAGGCGGCCAGGGTGCTGCTCATGAGGGGCCATCATCCGGTGATCTTTGAGGCGGGAGACCGTCTGGGCGGCCAGTTTATCACGGCGGGCCAGGCTCCGGGCAAGGAAGAGATGAAACAGGCAGCCATTTCCTTTGGACGGCTGGTGGAGCGGTCGGGTGCGGAGGTGCGCTTCCATACGCCGCTTACACCGGAGATTATCACGGAGGAGAAACCGGACGCGGTGATCGCGGCCGTAGGCTCCGCGCCGATTGAGCTGAAGCTTCCGGGAAGCGGGAAGAAAATGGTCTGTCAGGCCCACGCCGTGCTGGAGCATGAAGTGGAGCCGGAGGGCAGCGTCTGTGTGATCGGAGGCGGGCTGGTCGGTCTCGAGGCCGCGGATGCGCTGGCGGCGGCCGGGCATCCGGTGAAGGTGCTGGAAATGAAGGATACGGCGGGAGAAGATCTGGGAATGCTCCGGAAAATCGCCGTGATGCAGAAGCTCGGCGGTGAGTCGGTCGGGATCATCACAAGTGCCCGATGTCTCGAAATCAATGAGACCGGTGTGGTGGTTGAGACACCGGAAGGGAAGGAGACCGTGGCCTGTGACAGCGTGGTTCTGGCTGTGGGGTCTGCTTCGAGAGACAGCAGTGCGCTGAAAGAAGCCAGTGAGAAGGCTGGGGCGGATTTCTTTGTTATCGGTGATGCGAAGCGGGCAAGGCGTGCGATTGATGCGATTGCGGAAGGATTTGACACTGCAAGGCAGGTATAGAAGGCTGCTGAAGAGGGAGCCTGTATGCCGGTTTCGCATAGAGCTTTGCACGGAAAAGAGGAGGAATTATCGATGAAATCCAGATTATTAGAAGCGTTAAAGATCGGTTCCATGACCGTAAAAAACGGCGTTTTCATGGCGCCCATGTCCCTGGGATACGAGAGCCCGGACGGAACGGTCAATGAGACCATGCAGGAATACTGGCTGGCAAGGGCGAGAGGCGGCGTGGGCTGTATCATCACCGATGCGCTCTCGGTAGATCCCGATGTGCCGTATCTGGGCAACACGCTGTGTTTCAGAAATGAAGAGAGTATTGCGTCCTACCGCCGTTTCACGGACAAAATCCATGAGTGCGGTGCCAGGGTGATCCCGCAGATCACCCACCCGGGACCGGAGAGTGTCAGCGCGTTCCGCGGCATTCCGCCCATGGCCAGCAGCGTGTACTTAAATTCTATGGCTCAGAAGACCAGGGCTGTCACACTGGAGGAAATTCCAGGGATCATACAGAAATACGCAAAAGGCGCATACGATGCCAAGCGCGCCGGCTTTGACGGAATCGAGCTGCACTGCGCCCACGCGTATATGCTGCTGGGATCATTTTTATCACCTATGAGGAACAAACGGACGGACCGTTACGGCGGCAGTCTCGACAACCGGGCACGCCTGCTGTGTGAAGTCCTGGATGCGATTCGGGAGTCCTGCGGCCCCGATTTCCCGATTATTCTTCGTATGTCGGGAAGTGAACGGGACGAACAGGGCAATACGCTGGAAGATATGAAGTACCTCGTTCCGATCCTGGAACGTCACGGCGTGGATGCATTTGAAATCAGCGGCGGTACCCAGTATGAGCGATGCAATAAGATTATCCCGTGCCACGGGGAGGTGCAGGGCGTCAACGTTCCGGAGGCGGAAGCGCTGAAGCAGGCGGCGGCTGTGCCGGTACTTGTGGTCGGGAAAATAGGCGAGCCGCGGTATGCGGAATATCTGGTCGATTCGGGCAAGGTGGATGGCGTCGTGCTGGGCCGCGCCCTGATTGCGGATCCCGACTTCGTAAAAAAGATGGAAGCCGGAGATTACGACGGAATCGCACCGTGCGCGGCCTGCGCCATCGGATGTGTGGGAGAACAGACGAAACGCCATCCGGCCTCCTGCGTGATCAATCCGGCGGCAGGCAGGGAGAAAGAGCTGGAGCTTACGAAAACGGAAAGGCCGGAACGTGTGGTGATCGTGGGCGGCGGAATCGGCGGCATGGCCTGTGCCAGGGCCTGTGCGGTGCGCGGCCACAAAGTCGTTCTCCTGGAGCGGGAAAATGAACTGGGAGGCCAGATGCGGCTTGCCTGTATTCCGCCCCATAAGCAGGAACTGAGCAAATGGATTGTCTATCTGGAGCATGAACTGGAACGGCTGTCTGTAGACGTACGGCGGAACACGGCCGCGGACAGGGACGTTATTGACCGTCTTTCTCCTGATACGCTGGTTATCGCTACCGGAGCGGGAGAGATGCTCCCGCCGGTACCGGGAATCGATCCGGAGCAGGCGATAACCGCATGGAAGGTATTGAGAGGAGAGACAGCAATCCCAGGCGGAAATGTCCTGGTAGTCGGCGGCGGTATGGTTGGCTGTGAGGTCTGTGAGTACCTGATGCATCAGAAGCGCGGATTCTGTCATATTACCATGATCGAGATGGCAGATGAGATCGGCGCGGGAATGGTAGTGAACAACAAAGTGCCGGCCATGATACGGCTGAGCCGGCCGGAGATTACCATGATGACAGGCACAAAGCTGGTATCCGTAAACGGCGGAGAGGTGACAGTGGAAAGGCGCGGCACACAGGAAGTTTTAAGCGGCTTTACCCATATCATCTATGCCTGCGGGGCACGCCCGGTCAGAGGTCTTTATGAGGAACTGAAAGAGGCTTATCCGGAGGCGGTTCTGATCGGAGACGCGCAGCAGCCTGCACAGGCGCTGGAAGCGGTGAGGCAGGCGGTGGAGACTGCGGTGCGGATCGGTTAATCCAGGAAAAAACATTGGATTATGGCTGTCCCTGATGATATAATGGAAATATAAGAAATACATGAAGGAGGACACGCTGATGAAACAATGGCTGGATACTGCGGACGAATATATAAAGTCCTGGAAAATCCGTGATGTGGCGTTGTTAAAGCTCTGCGTCTGTGCTGCCGGGTTTCTGTTTGGAATGGGAATCCCAAAACGGCACCGGAACAAAGCGTCAATCGCTGCAAGTATTATTTTCTCTGTGACCTATGTGCTGGTGATGCTCCCATTTTTAAAGCTGCTGGACAGAAACTTGAAAGAGGGAGCGGCTTGAATGTTGGCCTGAATGTGAGCCTGAACATGGGCCTGAACATGGGCCTGACTGTGGGCCTTAACGTGAACCAGAATGTGGGCCTGAAGGTGGACCTGACTGGAGATGCGGAAGCTTCGAAGGAAATGCTGCAGGAAGAAAGGGGAGCTGTCATACCTGTGATTTACCATCACTGGCGGGGCAGTTCCCCTTTTCTCCTGTTTTCGTAACCGGCAAAACACGGATCATCGATTAAGAAGGTAAATAGACAGATTCAGATATGCGGCGAACAGACACCATAACAGGTATGGAATCTGTAAGCAGGCTGCCAGAGGGGAGATTTTATAAAACTGGTAAATCATCACGGCTATAAGCAGGATCAGTGCAATAAGCCAGATAAATGACAGCAGATATTGGGAGAGACCAAAAAACAGGATGCTCCATCCAAAATTGAAAAGAAGCTGTAATGCATAGTATTTAAGCGCTTTTCCTGTGTTTGGATCCCCCGAGACATAGATCATGTAGGAGGAGATACCCATTAACAGGTACAGAATTGTCCATACAACCGGAAACAGAAAGGCCGGCGGTGATAAGGGCGGCCTGATCAATGTCTGGTAGGCCATCGTATTACCGCTGATAAGCGCGGAAATAGAGCCGACAGCCAAAGGGATCATGATTGAAATGAGCAGAGCGCTGATATTTTTCGATTTCATAGATGTACCTGGAGACTCGTGTCTTCAGACATGAGAGGAAAGGCGCCCCTCAGCGTCTCTTACAGAGTCTCTCTTTCCTTTCTTTTATTGAATCTTTAGAACGTGTAATTCCAATGCTGTAAGTGCGGATAACGAAGCAATGATGACCGGATCGGTGCGATGAATTTGTACCTTGCCGCTCCGAAGAGCATCCCGGCGTAACGATTCAATTCCACTGGGATCGAAAGCGAATTCTTCTCTGGTTAGCAGAGGTCTGTCAGGCAAAGCCGAAGCAGAAGGGCTGCAGTCAATCAGCCTATAGTAGCCAATGTTAGAGGTAGGAGACAGAGGAATCCCCTGTTGTTTTTACTACGGTTGTTGAGCTACAAGCCTGTGTCTTTAGACTTGGGTAATTGACAGATGCTCCTTTGACAGGTGGTTAGTAATTATATGCGTGAGAGGGAAGGAAAAATGATAAATCAGGAGATTTCCCAACCCCCTTGATTTTACAGGGAAATCCAAAAAATGCTTGCGAAATTCGACATTCTGTGAGAGAATATAGCTAAGTATGATGTGATATATTTAACAAAGTACTTTTCACAATTATTACTTATTCGAAAGGAGTTTTAACATGATTTATTCACAGGAAGTAGAAGAGATGTGCACAGTGGCACAGGGCGTTCATCACGGCGCTGCTCCAATCCCAGAAGAAGCAAAATGGGTAAAATCTAAAGAAGTTAAAGATATCTCCGGTTTAACACATGGCGTTGGCTGGTGTGCTCCTCAGCAGGGTGCATGTAAGCTGACTTTAAATGTCAAAGAAGGCATCATTCAGGAAGCACTGGTAGAGACCATCGGATGTTCCGGTATGACTCACTCCGCTGCCATGGCAGCAGAGATTCTGCCAGGTTTAACCGTTTTAGAAGCATTGAACACAGACCTTGTTTGTGACGCAATCAATACAGCAATGAGAGAATTATTCTTACAGATCGCATACGGCAGAACCCAGAGTGCGTTCTCAGAGGATGGACTTCCTGTCGGTGCGGGACTGGAAGACTTAGGAAAGGGACTTCGTTCTCAGGTTGGTACCATGTACGGAACCTTAAAGAAAGGTCCTCGTTACCTTGAAATGGCTGAAGGTTATATCAAGAATATTTTCTTGGATAAGAACGATGAAATCTGCGGATACGAATTCGTACACATGGGTAAGTTCATGGACGAAATCAAAAAAGGAACCGATGCTAACGAAGCTTTGAAAAAAGTAACCGGTACATACGGACGCGTAACAGCAGAACAGGGAGCAGTTAAACACATTGATCCACGTCACGAATAATATAAGGAGGAAAAGAAACTATGATTAGAGAAGTAAAATTTGAAAGTCAAGACCGTCGTATCAAAGGTATCATTGAAGCCTTGAACGCTAACGGCATCAAAGACATCGAGGAAGCTAACGCAATCTGCGAAGCTGCCGGACTTGATCCTTATAAAACGTGTGAAGAAACTCAGCCGATCTGTTTTGAGAATGCAAAGTGGGCTTACGTAGTAGGTGTTGCTATCGCTCTCAAAAAAGGTTGCAAAAATGCTGCTGATGCTGCCGAAGCTATCGGTATCGGTTTGCAGGCATTCTGTATCCCGGGTTCAGTAGCCGACGACCGTAAGGTTGGTATCGGTCATGGTAACCTGGCTGCAATGTTGTTGCGCGAAGAAACTAAATGTTTCGCATTCCTGGCAGGTCACGAATCATTCGCTGCTGCCGAAGGTGCAATCAAAATTGCTGCAAAAGCTGACAAAGTACGTAAAGAACCATTGCGCTGTATCCTGAACGGTCTTGGAAAAGACGCTGCTCAGATCATCTCTCGTATCAATGGCTTTACTTATGTTCAGACTCAGTTTGATTATTATACAAGTGAATTGAAAGTAGTTCGCGAAATCGCTTACTCTGATGGCGAACGTGCAAAAGTAAAATGCTACGGTGCTGATGATGTTCGCGAAGGTGTAGCTATCATGTGGAAAGAAGGGGTAGACGTATCTATCACAGGTAACTCTACTAACCCTACTCGTTTCCAACACCCAGTTGCAGGTACATACAAAAAAGAACGTACACTGGCAGGTAAGCCTTACTTCTCAGTAGCTTCAGGTGGTGGTACAGGTCGTACTCTTCACCCGGATAATATGGCTGCCGGTCCTGCTTCTTATGGTATGACGGACACTATGGGACGTATGCATTCAGACGCTCAGTTCGCTGGTTCTTCATCGGTTCCTGCTCACGTAGAAATGATGGGATTCTTAGGAATTGGTAACAATCCGATGGTAGGTTGTACAGTAGCTTGTGCTGTTGACGTAGCTCAGGCTTTGAGCAAGTAATTTTAGTTACTTTATATAGATAATCTCCTGTAATCATGATGATTGCAGGAGATTTTTATTTATGGTAAATTGAAGTGGATGGCAGTTTCAGATACCTTATTTCACCTATCATTTGAGATTGTTAGATGATAGATTTATAAGGTTGAAGCAGGCTAAAATCCGACTTACTCAAGCAGTGTTTAGAGGTTGCAAGCAAGGGACGATTCAGTCTAAAATAGCAAGATTTAAGAAGAATCATTTGTCCATAACGCAGCCCATTTACGATTTTAGCAAAATGGGCTGCAAAAGTGTTCATAAGCAACTATAATACAAGAAGATACGCTCCATTTTACTACCACATTTAAAATGGAAAAGCATTGCACAATGGTTTACTTCTCATTAAGAGAAAGTAAGCAAAACAAGAAAGGTTTATCACCTATTGAGGTCTCAATCTCCACCAATGGAGAGAGAATCTATTTCAGTACAGGTAAACAAGTACAAGCCACAGATTGGAATAAAGAGAAACAATCAGTGAAAGGCAAGAGCGAGGAATCTCAATTAATAAATGGCTATCTAACCCAGCTAAGGAATAAGATATACCAAAAAGAGATTGAACTAACCCAGAGAGGCTATCTCATTACAGCAGAACTATTAAAGGATGCGGTTCTGGATAAAGTAGAGATTCTAAATGAAAAGACCCTATTAGAGATACTGGAAGACCATAACAAAGAGCGTAAAGCAATGGTAGGCAAAAACCTTGCACCTGCTACCTATTGGGTGTTTGAATATACTGCCAGATTATTAACAGAATATATCAAGCAGAAATACCAAAGAGAAGATTTATATTTGCGAGAATTAAACATTGGCTTTATTCAAGGCTTTCACTCATTCCTATTAGGTAAGAAGAAAATGGGGCAGAATTCCAGTACTAAGCATCTAAAGTTCTTAAAGCAGATTGTCAACTTAGCTGTTGCCAACTCTTATATGACATTCAACCCCTTCCTCCCCTATAAGATAGAACGTGAACCTGTGGAGATTGATTTCTTAGACGAGGAAGAACTAAGAAAGGTTATCAACTTTGACACTCCTATTCCACGCTTTGAGAGAGCTAAGGATATGTTTCTATTTGGATGCTTCACAGGATTGAGTTACATAGACATCAAGACCTTAACGCCAGAGCACTTTGAGAAAGATGGTACAGGTAGAATCTGGATTAAGAAGCGTAGAGTTAAAACAGGTGTGCTGTCCAGAATCCCCCTACTCCCTATTGCTAAACTGATACTGGATAAGTACAAAGGTGGTGATAAGCTATTGCCAATCCAAGACCCAGCAGACGTTAACAAATATCTGAAAGACATAGCCATTCTCTGTGGAATCAATAAACGAATCACGTTTCATACTTCCAGACATACTTTTGCCAGTACGGTCACGCTCGCAAATAACATATCATTAGAAGTTGTTTCTAAGATGTTAGGTCACACTAATACAAGAATGACAACCCATTATGCCAAACTTATTGACAAGTGCATAGGCGAACAAATGGATAGATTAATGGATGCTTTTACAGAAGAAGGTAACGATTAAGGTTAGTTAAACTCTAAATAATCCCACTTGCAGCGATGCAGGTGGGATTTATTTTATACATTTGCTACCCAAACAATTCAAAACCCATGGAACTAACAAAAGAGAATTTAGAATATATCATATTTGTTGCAAGAGAATACTGCTATCCCAATAAGCAGCAATTAAAGGATTGTGATACGATAAGAGACGCAGGAGATATGGCAGAATCAGCAGCAACAAGTACATTTAGACAACGATATCCACTTTTAATAGAAGAATATAAAGATGCCTATGAAAGATATACATCAAATGCTGACATTCAAGAAACCCTTAACGCCTATAAGCTGAATCCTGATAAGTTCTGGTTACTATTCCTCTTTATAGCAGACTTCACCAATAGCTGTTTCAGCTATTCAACAAAGATCGAACCAACCTTCCGTGAGCTTCTCCAAGATATAGCAGACACTATTTATAACGATGATGATGTAAATATTACAATTTCAAGTGAGAAGAAATCCATATCAAGTTCTTCACCCTTATTATTAACCTTGTTCGCACACTCATGTTCAGAGCTTATTAATAAAACAGACCCATTAATGGAATCTGCATATTATGAAGTAGCCAAAGTAACAGAGGAAAAAGTCAGAACGAGGAAGACTAAATTCTTCGTGGAACTATTCAGATACTTCCTATATAACCATACAGATATTACAACTGAACAACCAAGCAGGATGTCCTTTATCGGTAAATTCCTCTATCTATCAAAGATAGTAAAAGATAAAGAATTCTACTATACTGGCTATAGGCTAACTTCTATTACTCCGGAAACTCCTGTGACCAAATTTCTCATCAAGCGATATGGTACTATCATTTGGAGAGATAAAGAATATATTAAAGAACCGGAAGACGTAGGCAAAGATATTGCGGATACCATTAAGAAATGCCAGAACTACTCTCCTATAAGCACTTCAAACTACTTCTGCGCCCCATTCTAAGAATCAAATGATTAGCATTTAGGGAAAGCTACACAACACACTTTCCCTAAAGCCCTTCACCCTAAATTACTTCCCTTCCTCCTAAATTCATTCTACTTTTGCCACCGTAATCAAATGATAAACGGTGCGCACCTTTACACTGATAACCTGTAAACCCTTGCAGAGAAAGGGCATTAACTATTAATCCATAAATAACAAAAGATTATGGAGTTTAAAATTACAGGTACAAATGTACCAGTTTCAAACGTGTACGATAATGAAGGCGCACACAATCAAATCAAGTTAATGATGCAGAAAGGTGAAATCCTCAGTATCAAGTTTTACACTACTAAAGATAACTATCCATGTACATGGATTGAATCATCCGGAGTGGCAGGATTCAAATATCAATTAACCGAAGTGAGTTTGACATGGATATTCAACTACCTAACAACAGGTGCTACTGAGGACTTCGGAGTAAATCCGATGGAAGCACAACCTTATAAAGAGGGAGAAGAAGATGTCCAACTCTCGGTTGTTAAACAGATTGTTGATACTCAAAGGGTACAATGGACTCCTTTATTCCGTGAAAGGAATTCCACTAATATAAGTGGCTACAAAGGCTATCTAAAAGGTAAAATCCATTTCAGACTTCCGCGTACAGAAGAACTTCTGGATTACCTCAGAGAACATAACCAGACAATCTGACCCTTTCAATAACCTAATAAGAGTGGGAGCTAACAACTCCCCTCTTTAAAATACATTATTAAGATGCATACTGAATATATAGATTTTACATTGAACAAGGAAAGTAGGATTCCATACTTAACCGATCTTCTTCCTCAGATTCCAACTAATACTATCCTTTACAAAAAAATAACCGGACTTGGTGCAACCTATGGTGAACTGAAAGCTGATAGGAGTTCCATTATAGTAGAACCCAACGTACCAGTGATTGTAGGGAAATGTAGTGACCCTAAACATAAGAAGGACAACTTATTTGGAGTTTATGAAGGTGTCTATACAAAGGATATAGTTAATTACATAGAGAAGAGCGGGAAGAAGCACCTCAAGCTATTAACCACTCCCGAAAGTTTCCGGAAGATTAAAGATGCATTTGATATTCTGAATATGGATATATACTCTATTTGTTTCTTATTATTCGACGAATGTCACAAGATTGTGAAGGATGTAGATTATAGAGCTGACATAACCTTACCTCTGGATGATTTCTTCCGGTTCGATAATAAAGCATTGGTATCCGCCACACCGATAGAACTCTCCGACCCTCGTTTCAATAAACAGAAATTCCAGACATTAGAACTAAGACCGCAAGACCTAGAGTACAAGAAAGATATTAAAGTTCGCTGGACTAACAATGTGTTACAGCTGATGAAGGAACTGCGTTCAGAGATAAACCCGGAGGGACACCTGTTCTTCTTCGTAAACTCTACTGACATGATTTACTCATTAATGCAGCAGTTGAATATACTGGATGAATCCACAGTCTTCTGCGCTCCTAAAAGTGTAGATAAGCTAAAAGAACGTAAATTCAAGAAAGCATATGCCACTTGGAAGAAGCAAGAGATAAGCAGATACAACTTCTTAACGAGCAGATTCTTCAATGCTTTTGATTTAGAACTGGAAGAGCAACCCGATATATACATAATATCCGATGTCTATATTGCAGAACACAGTAAGATAGACCCTTTTACCGATGCTATTCAGATTGCTGGCAGATTCAGAAACGGAGTCTCATCCATCAATCATATTTGTAACACAAACAAGGATTTACCCCAAAGGTCACTAAGTGAGATTAAACTAACTGTACAAATCTTTGAAGGCGTTTACATGACAATAAAAAGATACTATGACGTAGCAACTATCAGAGCAGTAAGAGATGCCTTATCTGCCATAATGAATATTCTACCCTTTAAAGCAATGCTGGATAAGGAAGGAAACAAGAACTGGTTTCTTATCGACAATTACATAGATGAAGCAAAATTGAAAGGATATTACCACGATAAAGAATCACTCTTGGATGCATATAGAAATACCGATATGTTCTATGTTCTGTCCTATTCTCGTTACTACAAGCTATCAGACTTAGATAGACTTAAGATAGAGGATAAATCTCAATCCATCAAAGAGAAGCGAGCAATCATAGTTTCCCAGCTCGAAGAACTTGAAGGTGATACTACAAGTTTAGCAATAGAACACAAGCGGACATTGATAGATGCTGATGCTTTTATCGTAGAAGCATACGAAGTTTTAGGAAAGAAGAAGATTGATGAAGAATTCAATTACTCTCAACTCCAAATCAGAGAAGCCATGATTCTTAAACGTTTCAACGAAAAGAGTAAAGGGACGGAAGTCGTTGAACTAATAAAGAATTCATTCAAGGTAGGGCAGAAATATCGAATCGACTGGATAAAGAGTGAGATTAAACGCATCTACAAACTATGCAATGTCCATCCCCCGAAAGCTGTCACCAGTGAAGCCATAAATGAATATTTCAATACCGACCCTGCATATATCAAAAAGGACAGGGCGTTACTACTCATCAGTGAGAAGGTTTAATTGATACGACATTTATTCCCGAATAATGGTTTTATATACCCATTTGTTAAAATGTTGAATGAGTGAAGGTAACCAATCTTAAAGGCTCATAAAACCCACAAATCAAGAATCCAGATTGTAACAGTCCGGATTTCTTTTATTGAAGTGGTTATATGTTCGATTATCTACTGATAAGGGCTCAACTTTAGGCTACCTAATTTTAATTCCGTACCTTTATATTACTAAGCTTCGGAGATACACCAGACTTATAAGATTCATCTACTACTCAGATTTCCGGTAAATAACCAATCTAAATATTCAATTACATCATGGAAGAATTCACTTATGAGCAAATTAGAGCTAAAGCACTTAAAGAAGGAGTAAAAGATAATCATGTAGCAATCGGGACATGGGCTAAATTTAAAGGGTACATGAAGCGGAAGAAGCAAAGCAAAGGATATGTTTCCATTATCTACATTGCCCCTATGAATCTAAATTACTAAATAAGTTCCCATCACAACCGATAAATTTACGCCATACACTCACAGGATTAATAAAGAGTACACTCCCTATTTTGGTACTCTAATAAGTACTCCCGTTTTTGGTACTCGGACACTCCCGATAATGGAACTCTAATAAGATACCTACTATATAAGATACCTATATTTAGAGAAGTCAAGTTCCTAACGGAACTCAATTTCTCAATTAGAAAATAGATAATCAATTTTTAAACGCATTATATTCAATTACAATGATATGGATAATCTCTAAGAACCTATCCTTTGAAACAAGGAAGCAAGCCAAACACTATTTAGGTACAGCATACTTCAATACACTATTAAAGTCTAAAGATATTCTCTTCATTAACAATCAGAATCACATTGCCATCAATGGAAAGACAGACCAAAATTACAAAAGAAATAAAGGAACTAAAGAATAAACAAGCTCTTCTATATGCAACTATTAAAATGAACAGCAACTATTATAATGGCGAATCTGAGATAGCAGTTAGTAAACTCGTAAAACTCACTTCAATACCAGAAAGTACCATTAAGAAGAATAGACCCGAATTATTAGACAGTGGCATCTTTACTAAATGGGAACACTTCACAGACCAATGGGGACATACTCGAATCAGATACCAAATGAATATTGAACCGGAGAATTATATCCGATTAAAGAATGATTATTTGAAGGACACCAAACTAACACCTGACGAGAAAGGCTTCCTGCTAAAGCTAAAATGCCTTACACTAAACAACACAAACCTAATTGCAATGAATATTACTAATATTAGGAAGGAACTCGAATTAGGTAAGAATAATCTAATAGTGGATACATTGATAAATAAAGGATATATACACAAATTCGACAGCACACACTTCTACATACTGAACACAAATATACTATTTACATCCAATGAAGACAGAGAAGCTACTTATAGAATCATCGAATCTTTTGGGCACTGTCCACAATTTTGTGTAAATAGAAAACTTCAGGATTCGGGTTTTATACTTGAATCCTGTTTTCAAATATAGTAATAAATTGGTTAAATATCAATGCCCAATTCCAAATAGGTTGATACCATTTCTTTTCGATTTCGTTAATAGCCATATAGACAGATTTTTTCAGCGCATCATCATTCGGAAATGATAGTTTATTTTTGGTGTACTTTCTAATTTTCCCATTCAGATTTTCAATAAGATTAGTGGTATAGATAATCTTTCTAATCTCGACGGGGAAATCAAAGAACACGGTCAGTTCTTCCCAATTATTTCTCCATGAGCGTATCGCATATGGATATTTAGCACCCCATTTTTGCTCAAAGTTATCCAACTCCATCTCAGCTGCTTCTTTAGTAGGTGCATTATAGATGTTCTTTAAATCGGCAGTGAATTCCTTCTTTTCTTTCCAGACGACATAGCGACAGGAGTTTCTAATTTGGTGTACCACACATATTTGAGTAGTAGAGGCAGGAAATACACTCTTGATGGTTTCTGTAAATCCATTCAGGTTATCAGTAACTGTAATCAAAATATCTTCTACACCACGGGCTTTGAGATCCGTTAAAACGCCCATCCAGAAAGCGGCACTCTCATTTTTGCCAATCCACATACCCAATACTTCTTTCAAGCCTTCCTTATTCAGACCTACACATAGGTAAACAGTCTTGTTGATCACTTTGCCGTTTTCTCTGACTTTGAATACGATGCCATCCATCCAGACAATCATATATAAACTGTCCAAAGGATGATTTTGCCACTCTGTTGCAGCCTGGCTAACTTTATTGGTGATAATGGAAATAGCGGAGGTGGAGAGGTTAATACCGTATATTTCCTGCATTTCCGACTCAATGTCAGCGACGCTCATACCTTTGGCATAAAGAGAGATGACAAGACGCTCAATAGATAAGCCGCGGGATTGATGCTTGGGAACAACAATAGGCTCAAATTCACCTTCCCGATCACGAGGAACCTGAATAACAGATTCACCCATCTCGGTTTGAATCTGCTTCCTATAACTACCATTGCGGGAGTTGCCACTATGATCTCCTTGATTGGAGTGTTTCTCATAACCTAAATGGTTATCCATCTCTGCTTCTAGCATTTGTTCATAAACACGAGTATGAAGCTCTTTCATGAAAGCAGTCACATCTTCGCCTGTCTTAAACTGGGACAGAAACTCTTTACTTAAAAATTCTTTAGGAATGTCCATAAAATCTGATTTTTACAAAGTTAATACATAAATAAAAAAACTACGAGAAAAATCCCGTAGTTTTCTATTTACACAATCAGATGGATAGTCCCTCCTTTTGCATCAACAGGAATATAATTCCTCCTCCTTATAATCCCCAAAAGCTCGACAGAATTCTCTACAAATATAATCCGGATAACTTTAAAGAATTCTTATCCAATAAATGCCATGCTTTCACTAAAGGTAATTTATATAGTTACATATTTACTATACTTACTGGTAACAGGTCACCTGTAAAAGTGGAAGATATAGTAGACACTGTCCTAATCTTATAAGAGATACCATTCAACATTATTTATGGAATAATCCTTTTATAGCCCCTCCTTAGATTTTGTTGAATTCTCATAAGCGGAACACTCCACCTACTATTTATCCCCCCTCACGTCCTTAGAAGTAAAGTCAAATATATTTAAGCATCCCCCACCCACCCCCTATTATGAATTTAATTATATTATCCTGCCCATACTTATTAAAAGGATATATTAAAGAGTAACACAAATGTAGCCCTACATAAAAATATCCTAATAATACAACACTTATAATTATTTAGCGAGTAGTAATAGAGTCCAGAATTGTAAACAGAGCAATCCGTTTCATTTTGGACTTTATTCATTTACCTGCACAATCAATCAATAATCATTTAATTCAATTTATTATGGAAGCATTACAGATTATGCCAACTATGGCACAGAACCAATCAAGATTCAATTTAGGTGAGAACGCAGAAGAAGCTACAATCATTCAAGAAGAACCAACCTTTAAACCCAATGTAACATTCCTGGAGTCAAACACTGATTCAATCACTATGGAAGAGCTTAAAGGAAAATGTGTCGTACCAACATGGGCTAACCAAGAATTGACCATAGCACATCAGGATTTCATTGATTGCATACACGATGCAGCATCCTCATTCTTTGCAGGAGAAACTGTCAGTACACCAGACATCCGTGTTTCTCATATAGTGCGTGGTAGAACTCCCCAAGCATTAGGCAAGAAAGCATCAGAATTACTGGAATGTGAGAAAACACAATTCTACCAACGCCTTGCCTTTGCATTTACCATCCCTACCATCCATGAGACTATAAGAGGACAGAAACTTGAACTGTGCATAGGTGGGGTTCGTAACTATTCAGATTTAAACCTTTATCGCTCTACCAAAGGTTTGGAGAAGTTCTCTATCTTTATAGGGTGGAGAGTGAAAATATGTTCTAATCAAGTGCTCACAGGGGAAGGTGTCAAGCTATCCATAGAGGTAATGAATATAGAAGACTTGTACAGGGCAGTTCTGGAACTCTTCAACAACTTCAACCCTGCTAAAGAGATTCACTTGATGCAGACATTAACCAACACCTCACTCACAGAAACACAGTTCGCTCAAATCGTTGGAAGAATGAGATTGTACCAAGCATTACCTACAGGCTACCAGAAATCCGTACCACGTTTACTGATAACAGATTCACAGATTAACTGTGTGTGCCGTGACTTCTACCATAATGAAGCATTTGGGATGAAAGATAATTCCTTATCCATGTTTGACTTTCACAACCTTTTAACGCAAGCCAATAAAGGGAGTTACATAGATACCTATTTACAAAGGGCTGTTAATGCTACGGAAGTCAGTGTAGGAATTAATAACGCATTACATGGAGATTCTAAATACGCTTGGTTCTTAGGATAAGTGCTTTATTGATTGAGAGAAGAAAGGGCATCATTTACTTGGTGTTCTTTCTTTATATTAACTAATTAAATTTGCAAGTACGCGAATAAGTACATATCTTTGCATTAAACAAAGGAGGATTTATGAGAACAGCTAATTATACAGATTTAAGAACCAACCTCAAAGGGTACATTGATTCAGTGATTGATGATTATGATACAGTGATTGTTAATCGTGGTAATGGCAAAGGGGTGGTAATGATTTCCCTTGATGAATACAATTCTTTAAAGGAAACAGAGTACATTATGTCGTCACCTGAAACGATGGAAGCCATACGTCAAGGAGAAGAAGATATTAAGAATGGCAAGGGGATAGAGGTAAACTTAGATGAATTATGAAAGTAATATTTACGCCTCTTGCTATGGAGCAATGGGAGTACTGGAAGAAAACTAATCCCAATATTGCCAAACGCATCAAGAAGATTCTTCTTGACATTAGAGAACATCCTTATACAGGAATCGCAAAGCCAGAACCTCTGAAATATGATTTAGCAGGTAAATGGTCAAGACGCATCAATGAAGAACATAGGATTGTTTACTCTGTAAATGATGACAGGGTAGAGATTGATATACTCTCAATGAAATACCATTACTCCAAGAAGTAACACTACTCCTTATATTATTAATCGCAAGGACATCTATTAAGTTAGGTGTCCTTTTTTTATTTATACCAACTACTAAAGATATACATTTATGGATACAAAGAATATAGATAATGCAATTAACCATATCACCACATTACAGGAGAAACTATGCAACTGTGAGAACAATCTGCAATACATCAAACGGTTGCAAGCCCTTAAATATTGGCTGCATAAGTTTGATTCATTCTTAGACAGGACAAGCAGACAAAGAGGTGAATATGCTGCCGTTTATGAGAGCTACTTCCATACCTGTTGCGGATTCTCATTCTACGACAGGGTATGCAACTCAATCATTGTTTACGAATATGGAGACAGACCATTCTGATTGTCTGTTTTTTATTCCATCACCCCTTTAATATAAACATTATGAACAGTAAAATATTAGACATAGATTATAAAGTGGGAGAAGTGGAACTCTCCTATAAATCCACAATTAAGAACCGGAATAAAATCCTAAGTTCTTCTGATGCTTATAAGCTACTATTGCCAACCTTTAAAGAGGGTACGATAGATTACAGGGAATATTTCAAAGTCCTGCTTCTGAACCAATCCAATCAAGCGTTGGGATATACCCTAATATCTGAGGGTGGATTAACTGAAACTCCTGTAGATGTTAGAATCATATTACAGGCGGCATTACTCACTAATTCAGTCGCTCTCATTTTGGCACATAATCATCCAAGCGGTAATCTGAAACCAAGTCAACTTGACATTGGATTGACACAACAGATTAAGGAAGCTGCCAAACTTATAAAGATTGCAGTGGTAGACCATATCATTCTTACAAGGGAGGGATATTACAGTTTCTCTGATGAAGGACTTCTGTAGCTACTATATATAATAAGGTGTAAAAGGGCATTCAATTTTTAGGTTAGATGTCCTTACTTACATAAGCTGAATGTTCGTTCAGCATTTGTAACCCATTGTTAATAAATGTGAATTATGAAAACATACATAGCATATTTAAGGCAATCCACCATGAAACAGCAACTATCTGGTTTAGGGGTGGAAGCTCAACGGGAAATTATACGCAATTATGTGAAGAATAAACCCATACTTGCTGAATACATTGAAACGGAGAGCGGCAAGAAGTCTAACAGACCTCAACTTCTCACAGCTTTGGCAATGTGCAGGAAAACGAACTCTATTCTGATTGTCGCTAAACTGGATAGGTTGTCAAGGAACGTAGCATTTACCTCTAAACTTCTGGAATCAGATGTAGAGATTATCTTCTGTGACTTCCCACAGGCTAACAGGCTAATCCTGCATATTATATCTTCCATCGCTGAATACGAAGCAGGGTTAATCAGCCAGAGAACCAAACAATCATTACAGGCTAAGAAAGCACGAGGTATCAAGCTGGGAAAATCGGATAACTTGATGAATAAGTTTGAGCAAGCCATCTGCAATAGCTCCCGCACCAATAAGGCTAAAGCGGATAACAATCCCAATAATATGAGGGCAATAGCTTTGTTACGGTCACTATCAATGCAGGGTAAATCACTCTCTGAAATGACAGACTTATTGAATAAACAAGGCTTCGTCACCTCTAAAGGTTGTCAGTTTCAGATTACCCAAGTTAAACGGTTACTTGTTAGAAGTGGACTTTCAGAATAGAAATCCAGCATCTAAAGGCAGGACAAATTTAGAATAAGGTTAACTTTATATACCCCAATCAAGGTTTGTCCTACCCTAAATTTCAAACGGAATATTCACTTATACTCATAAATTCAAGGAAGGTGGAAATATTTAAGAAACTTGTTCTTATAGGGGACTAACGAATTTAATACCTACCCTAATAAATCAAAAATATCACTTTATGAAGTCCAAACATCCGGTTTGAATTTACCACTATATTTTTAGATTGACCTTATAAGCATCTAAAGTTCATTCTTCACAGTTTGGCATTTCAGCCCTATACTATATAGTCAATAATACCAATTCCAAGAATCTATACACATCTAAAGTTCTAAAATGTAGGTCACGGGTAGCACTTTATTAATAACCAACAATATGTTGACATATACTTAAAATCTAGGTTGGGTAGGAAATTTCATAATTTCACTCTTATAGGGGCAGAATTGAATTTACTACCTACATGGATTTATTAGGTAGGAACACAAACCAAGCCGTATTTATATCACTAATCATGTTTGAGAACAGAGAATATATATTTATCACGACTTCTTATTTAAAATATTCAAACCTTTCGTTATCTTTGTGCCAATTCTAACAACTTAATGCGTTAGGAAGTTAGAAGGACATATTTAGTTAACGAAGAGCGTTTGATATATTACTTTGTACTGGAATCTCGACAATTCTTTTACCCAAAGTAGTAGGCAAGAGCGCTCACGTCAATGCTATATACCCACTTTATTAAGTGGATTATATAACGTTTGGCGTGGGCTATTGTTTATTATTGGGTAAGGGCAGTCGAGAGCCTCAGTACAGTAATATTCAGTAGTTCCCACGCTTTCTTTTTTATAATAACATCCATAGGGAACAAGATGTAAATAATGATATTAGACTATGGAACAAGCACTTAACTATCTGAATTATTCTTTGACAACCTATAATAAATTAGGCGATGTGTAGCATTAGATATTTTTATCTAAATATTCTTGCAATAATGTTGGATTTTAATTAATATATTCACAGCATAATACGAAGCATTATAATGATGTGGTAACAAACCAATTATTATCGTTCCCAATGCTTCTTATTTTATAACAGCTTGCAAGAGGGAACAGGTGAGCATAAATATAATTAATATGGATATTAAAGATGCAGAGAAACTTCAAAAATTATGGGATAATAAACCATGCGAACACCTCTATTTTGAAGCAGAGACAATTAAGGTAGATTATGTTGGACGAAAAAAGACTAATGATTTTATTTGTACTCAATGTGGTACTGTGTTTACTTATGAAGAAATGAAAAAAATAAAAGAGTCCCATAAGAAATGAGAAAATCATATTTTAAATCGTTAATAGTAATAGTAGAGCTATTCGTCAGCATTAATATAAGTGCTGTTGAGAGAGATGGCATTTATTATCGTTTTATTAATGATAATGAAGTCTATGTCACTTCTGGCAAAAAGAAATATAGCGGATATTTAAAAATACCTGCAAAAATAGATAATGTCATCTGGGGAAAGCCAGCTTACGATGTAGTAGGAATTGATTCTCAATCATTTAAAGGGTGCTATTCTTTATATTCAGTAGAAATCCCAGAGAGTGTGAGAGACATCTTTGAGAACTTTACAGAATGCGAAAATTTATACTCAATAAATGTTTCATCGTACAATAAATATTATTCTTCTATTGACGGAGTTTTATTCAACAAAGATTGCACTAAATTAATCAAGCATTTAGACAGTAATTCATACTACAAAATACCTGAAACAGTAAGGGAAATTGCCAGTAATGCATTTCAATATAACTACAAACTGGAAGGGATATTAATACCCAACAGCGTTACAAACATTGGACATAATGCTTTTGATGGTTGTACTAGTTTATCTTCAATCAAAATACCTAATAGTGTTACAAGCATTGGAAGTGGAGCATTTGCAGGATGTTCAACACTAACAGACATAACACTATCTCAAAATTTAAAATATCTGGGGGCTCGCATTTTTGAAAACAGTTTATGGGAGAATTCACAGCCAGATGGGCTAATATACATTGGCAATGTCGCTTACTGGCATAAAGGTAGCATACTTGAAGAGTACAAAATCAATATAAAAGAAGGAATAAAGACTATTGCAAATTCTGCATTTTTAAGATGCAAGAATTTAATATCAGTAATAATTCCTAATAGTGTTACAAGCATTGGTACAGAAGCTTTTAGATATTCTGGATTAACTTCTATTACTATTCCTAACAGCGTGACTTACATTGGAAGTAGTGCTTTCAGTGAATGTTCAGGACTAACTTCTATAACTATTCCTAATAGTGTTACAAGCATTGAATACTATGCTTTCAGTGGATGTTCAGGGCTAACTTCCATTACTATACCTAATAGTGTTACAAGCATTGGAGACAGCGCTTTCAGTTGGTGTACAGGGCTAACTTCCATTACTATACCTAATAGTGTTACAAGCATTGGAAGTCATGCTTTCTGGGGGTGTACTGGATTTACTTCCATTACTATTCCTAATAGTGTTACATATATTGGACAGTATGCTTTCGAGAATTGTGATAATTTAATAGAGATAAACTCACTAAACGAAATAGCTCCATTATGTAGTCAAGATATAGTTAGCGATAAAACCTATGCACTATCAACTCTAAATATTCCAAAAGGCTCATTATCTTCTTATAAAGCGAACCAACAATGGAACAAATTTTGGAACATAAAAGAAGTTTTTGAAACCGGAGGTTTAGGTATCAATACATCAACAGCAAATACAATTAGAGTTTATACTTCTCAAAAGAATATAATAATAAAAGGAGCGCCTATTAATACTCCAATACAGATATATTCCACCTCTGGGCAAATGATTCATAGTAGTAAATCTACTGATGACATCACCACAATAAAATTATCTGAATCTGGAATTTATTTGATTAAGATTGAGAACAATACATATAAAGTAAACTTATAACTAATATCATTACTGTCCCGTAAAAGTGGATAAATAGTTCTTTGAAATAATTGAAATATA
>OGZT01000114.1_pt1 | contig 61297 bp, 40 predicted proteins | sample 1576891 | NCBI WGS metagenome assembly OGZT01 (sample SAMEA3541521, study PRJEB24748) | human gut metagenome | biome: human gut; feature: human-associated habitat; material: faeces | place: China | collected 2012 | reverse complement strand
ATTACTATGACGAACAAATTCCGGAGTATTCTAATTTGTGTGTAGAGTATCAGAAAATTCTGTTCCATTCTCCATACAGAGAGGTATTAGAGGAAAAAATCGGACAGGTAGCTTTAAAAAATATGGAAATTGCCATGAAGTCTGTATCAGAAGAAATTATTCCTCTCATGCAGGAAGAAAATACATTGGTAACAGAGTATGAAAAGCTTTTGGTAAGCGCTAAGATTTCATGGGGAGAGGAAACACTAAATCTTTCTCTGCTGACACCGTATCTGAAACACAAGGATGCGAAAATAAGACGAGAAGCACAGGAAAAGCAAAATGAATTCTTTTTAAGCATTCAGGATAAATTAGACGAACTGTATGACAAGTTGGTAAAAAACCGTACCTTGCAGGCGAAAAAGCTGGGATTTGAAACTTATACGCCTTTAGGCTATCTGCGTATGCAGAGAAACTGCTATGGACGGGAAGAAATCGAGAATTTAAGACGTCAGGTAAAAGAAGTCTGGGTTCCTTTTGCAGAAAGTATTTTCGAAAAGCGAAAAGAGCGTCTGGGAATGTCAAAGCTTTCTTATACAGATGAGGTGGTTTACAGTCCAAAAGGAAATCCGCAGCCGGAGGGAACACCGGAAGAAATCCTTCAGGCAGGACAGCAGATGTATGAGGAACTTTCTCCTGAAACCAAGGAATTCTTTGATTTTATGATGGATAATGAACTGTTAGATGTGTTTGGAAGAAAAACAAAAGCAGTAGGCGGATATATGACTTATATTCCGGATTATAAATCACCATTTATTTTTGCTAATTTCAATGGAACAAGCGGTGATGTAGATGTTATGACACATGAGTGTGGTCATGCTTTTCAGGGATATCTGGCAGCAGCAGATCCTATTCGTGAACACGCAGATATCGGAATGGAAACAGCAGAAATTCATTCTATGTCTATGGAATTTTTTACTGAGCCTTGGTATTCTTTGTTTTTTGGAAAAGAGACTGCACAGGAATATACAGAGATGCATTTAGAAGATGCTGTGATTTTTGTCCCTTATGGATGCATGGTGGACGAATTTCAGCATATAGTATATGATAATCCTGGGCTGACACCAAAGGAACCACCGCGTACCGTTCAAAGGCCGGGAAGGGGAGCGTCTCCGTAAACTTCAGAATCATCTCACGGTCCGCGGACTGCCCGTTATAGATCAGGACAGGGAGGCGTGAGGCGGCGTCCTTCAGCGCCTCCTCTGCCGATACCCGCGGGGCGTCCCCCTCCTGCCCCGGGAGCACGAGGAGAAACTCCTCTTCGTACACCTTCTCCCGCCAGAGCCCGTCGGTGTCGAGCAGCGGATCCGGGCCGATCAGGATATCGATGTCGTCATTCAGGAACGCCTCGATCAGCTCCACGGTCATCCCGGTCTCGATCACGACCTTATCGGACCGGGTCTCGAGGTAGGACGTGAGCCACGGGGCGGAAGTGGCGCTATCTTGCAGGATGCCGACGATATCTTTATTCAAGGATTAAGAGATTGGGGATTGTATGATCAGGTATGGCAGGCAGGTGTTATCTTGCTTCCGGTTCAGTCTGTAGGTGTAATGGGAGATGAACGTACATATGAAAGAGCGGTTGCGCTGCGTGCTGTGACATCTACCGATGCAATGACGGCTGATTGGGCACATTTGCCTTATGAGTTCTTAGGAAAAGTTTCTAATGATATAATTAATAAGGTGAAGGGTGTGAATCGTGTAACTTATGATATCAGTTCCAAGCCACCGGCAACTATAGAATGGGAGTGATGAAAATAATTTCTCCGTGCTAAAAAAGTGGCCTCAACTTTTAAAGGTTGAGGCCACTTTTTTAGCCGTTATTTTCTTTTTTCATTCCATTCCGCCAATAATGCAGCATCCGGAATGATAATTTCTTTTCTATGCAGTTCCAATAACTTCTGTTCCTGCAAGGAATTTAGAACTCTGGATACATTTAATCGTGTATCATCTACACAGCGGGCAAAATCATCCATTTTTATTTTCATGATTTTCTCTCCCTGCATCCTTTCCGTATGGACTAGTATGAAATGAATAATCTTATCTTCTATATCCGTATATGCTTCATCCCACAAACGGCCGTAGAGATTTTGAGCCCGGTTACTGATGAAATTCATGTAGTTGAGACGGAATATCTCATATTTGAGCAGACCGGAAAGAACAAATGCTTTGCTGATGCTTATGGTGTGTGACTCCGTATGAGCTATGTAAGATGAGGCGTAGTTTACGTTCATACCAAACAAGGCATAAGGCTCAATCACATAAGGTGCTTCCAGGTGTTCGATAAAAGTAAATAAATCATCTTTGGAGGTGGTTTGCAAAGAAAGTTCTCCTTTCAGTAGGAAAATCAACTGATTGCAAGGAGTACCGTTTTTTACAATCACTTCTCCGGCTTTATGCTTGGTGAAATGCAATTTTACCTTCTCCAGTATATTTGTGAAATCTTCGTGGCAAAGTCCTTGAAATAAAGGCAATTGCAACAAAGTGTTAAACATCGTTTCCATACAAGTATAATCTTCTAATTTGAAACAAATGTAGTTATAATCAGAGCTTACTGTGATCATTTCGCTTCTCTTTTTGTTTTTTTTATTATTTCTTAATTGAACGTACTGATTCAAGAAAAAAAATATTGTAAAATGCATAAAAATAGATTATCTTTGCAGAAAAAAAGGAGGAGCGATGTTTACAGAATTTAATTTTCAACAGATGATTAGTGCGTTTATCGTACTGTTTGCTGTAATTGATATTATTGGTTCTATTCCTATCATTATCAATCTGAAAGAAAAAGGAAAAGACGTAAATGCGATGAAAGCTACTGTTATTTCGTTTGCTTTGTTGATAGGCTTTTTCTATGCCGGTGATATGATGTTAAAGCTCTTTCATGTAGATATTGAGTCGTTTGCCGTAGCCGGTGCTTTTGTTATTTTTCTGATGTCTCTCGAGATGATTCTCGATGTAGAAATTTTCAAGAATCAGGGTCCTATTAAGGAGGCTACTCTTGTTCCGCTTGTCTTTCCTCTTTTAGCAGGTGCCGGAGCTTTCACTACCCTTTTGTCGTTGCGTGCCGAATATGCCAGTATTAATATAATCATTGCGTTGGTACTGAATATGATTTGGGTTTATTTTGTGGTGAGTATGACGGGACGTGTAGAACGTTTTTTGGGTAAAGGTGGTATCTATATCATCCGCAAATTCTTTGGAATTATTCTGTTGGCTATCTCTGTGAAATTGTTTATGAGTAATATTACATTGATGGTAGAGGCATTACAAAAACATGTGCCATAAAAAAGAATCTTAGAGATAGAGTCTCATTTTAAAGGAACAGAAATTTTATCAGAGAATCTGAATATCCTATTAGTAGAATGTATGCTTTTGTTTCGCGAAACAGGAGCATACATTTTTATTATAAACTTCTATCTTGTTTAGAGGTTACAATTGACAATTGATTACTTCATTGAATGTCTTCGTATAATCCGTATTCAACATTGCTTTATATTCATTGCAGAATGTGTCGAATGTTGTTTTAGCCAAGCTGGTTCTGCCATTTTTATACAGTGCCTGGCATTTGAGAATTAATGCATACTCATCTGTTTTGTCGTGTGCAAACATGCTGTTGGCTATCTGAATTAATAATTCGTTGTTTCCCTTTATATATTCCTGTTTAGATAGGCTTATTGCCGTATCTAATACGGAATTGGCATAATTAGACTTGAAAGAATCCAACCAGTCGGTTTGAACATAGGGTAATAATTGCCCGGATAGTAGGTTTAGAGGCAAATCATTGATATTTGTTGCTGTGATCGGTTCGTTATTTTTCACTTTGTCTATGCAATTGCATACTTCTATATAGTCGCAATAAGTTTGAGTAAACTTAACAGACCAATAGGTACTTTCTTTCACAAGTTCGGCACCATCCAGCTTTTCCAGTAAGAGTTTCAATTTCCGGATATTTACCCGTCGGTTATTTTGAGCGCTTTCATCCATTTTATCAAACCAAAGCAGTTCCCGCAGAGTGACATTCGAAATTCCTTTCTTGTTATTTACGCTGTATAATATGATAAGAATCAACAGTTGTTTCAAAATGGGAGTGAATGATTTAGTAATATCTATCCCATTCTTATCCCATACCTGGAATCCATCCAGAAAAAGAATGGATGACTTTCTGTGAACAGTTAGTTTAGGTTTATAATTCTCTTCTTCCGAAGTTGTTTCGTGGAGGCGGTCCGTATTTGTAGTGACCGGAGAGTTAGGATTAAAGTTTCTTTTTCTTCTTCTTCTTCTTCGATAACAGAAGTATATACAGCCTATACCTGCAATAATGCAGACTCCGACACTAATAAAAAAAAACGATCGTTGCAGAATGGCTTTACGCCCTGTGGCCGTTTGCAGGGTATCTTCTACTTTTAATGGCGGATAAGCCAACGAGTATACGTTAATATTTGATTTATTGTTGTGGTTATAATTGGTTACCGCATAAAGTTGTGACTGCAAAGAGTCGTAGTAGAGTGTACAAAATGAATTTACATCGTTAAAGGTGAAAGGGATAGTATCTGCATAGTTCGTACAGCTGTTTCCACTATCCAGATCGAAAGACTTTAGCAGGATATAACTGTTTGAACAGTCATTCGGAAAACATAAAGCGTACAGCTTATTATTTTTTTCATCTGCAACGATATTATTACCGATAACGAAATTCTTTGTATCGTTGGGGATAGTCCACAATTTCTTTGTTTTGAATGTGTTGATGTCTATCGCATAGAGATCGTAATAATTGATGATTCCTAACTCTTGTTTTCCCTGTGGGTTACCACATCCTCCGAACACCAGTATCGTGTCTCTGTTTTTGTAACCTGATCCGCTCAGATAACGTGGAGGTATTTCTTCGCTGTACGTTACCGATTTCCAATTGTCCTGCGTCCGGCTTTTTTTAAGTATCTGGTTCTTATATTGATAATTACCGTATCCGCCAAAAATATATAAGCACGAATCATTTGGAGATACAAAAGCATTGTGTTGAGAATATTCCGGGTTTTTTATTTCACGGTCATTCCTCGTCCATGTGTTGTCCTTGAAATTGAAAATAGAAATCCATTTTAGGGTGTCAAAATCATATGACCATAACTCATTATAATATGGATGATAAATGAGTTGGTTGTTTATTTCCGTATATGGAGCTCCGTGGGCAGAAAAAATCGTATCTAATGTATCATCGGTGGTCGAATAAACGAGAACAGATGAACTATTGGCAAAATAGATATTGCCTTTTGAAGGAGCGTGACAGATTTGTGGATATATCGGTAATTCCAACGTTTTTTCTTTTACCCATTTGGTATGTTTGTTTATCTCCCATGTGGGGTTGGTTACTGTTGCCGGAATATGATGCAGACTGTCCGAACAGGAATATGGCTGATGTTCTTTCAGCGGCCAGTATGCAATTGTTTTATTTTTACCGTCTGTAATTTTTATATTACGTATAGACATCGGAGGGACATCCGAAGAGTGAAATTTATTATGGTCGGAATATCCGAAATAGAATTTCACGTTTTTGATATTTATAGGTTTATACCGGTCTTGCAACATTTGATTATCGAAAACAAGCCGTAGACTGTCCGGATAGATTGAACATCGGATATGTACCCATTTATTCCATGTGTATTGCTTTAGTAGTTCTTCGTCGAAAGCCAGATAGATGTTGTCACCTTCTATTAGATTCAGTGTTTTTTTCCCCGGTGTGATATTAGCTATTAAGTCAAAACTTTTTTCATTATCAACTATGATTCTGAATACATACCCGTAATTATGTTCTTCTGATCTGAACTTAATGTCGAAGTCTAATGTGAAGCCTTTTGATGCATTAAATTCTGGAGACAGGATAAGTGATGTTCTCTCTTCTTTAATGGCATTATGGGCAGCAAAATATAATCCGGATGAAATATTTTGTGATTTAAATAGTATCGGGTTTAATATTAAGAGCAGAAAAAGGATCGTTTTTTGCATAATACTCACGGTTGTTTCTATGCAAAGGTAATATGGTTTATGAGATTTGCAAAAAAAAGATTTATATTTTTGTATGACCTTTCACCGGATTATAAAAATTAATAAAATGTTAATGCTTAGGTACTCCTTGTTTGGGTCTGAGGGGGATCTGTTAATGAATTATTAATATTATTGTTAACGGTTAGGGGCTATTTTTGCTACTTGTTAATTAAAAAAGGAAATATGAAAAATGCTGTTACAGTATTGGGGTTGATGCTATTATTAGTGGCATGTAGTAATAAAGAAGAGTTTAGCGGCAATCCTATTGTTGAGGGATGGTATGCTGATCCGGAAGGAGTCGTGTTTGATAATGAGTATTGGATATATCCTACTTTGTCCGATCTTCCTCCCGGAGCCGATAGTGTAGATTTTGTCGGCTTGCAAAAGGAAACGCGGGCCATCCATCAGGTTTATAATATCCAGACCTATATGGATGCTTTTTCATCCAAAGATATGGTACATTGGACTAAACATCCCCAAGTATTGTCTATTGAAAATATAAAATGGTTGGAATTTGCTTTATGGGCGCCTTCTGTTGTTCAGGCGAATGGTAAATATTATCTGTTTTTCGGAGGTAATGATATACAGAATGACGAACAGTATGGGGGGATTGGTGTAGCCATAGCCGATCATCCGGCCGGTCCTTTTAAAGATGCTTTAGGTAAACCTTTGATTGATAAAATTGTGAATGGTGCCCAGCCTATCGATCAGTTTGTATTTAAGGATGACGACGGTAGTTATTATATGTATTATGGTGGTTGGCATCATTGCAATATGGTAAAGTTGAGTCCGGATTTATTGAGTCTTGTTCCTTTTGATGATGGTTCGTATTATAAATCTGTCACTCCTGAGAATTATGTGGAAGGACCCTTTATGCTGAAACGGAATAATAAATATTATTTTATGTGGTCGGAGGGCAGTTGGGGTGGCTCAGATTACAGTGTAGCCTATGCCATTGCAGATTCTCCATTTGGTCCTTTTAAGCGTATCGGAAAAATATTGCAGCAAGATGAAAAAGTGGGTACAGGAGCGGGGCATCATTCGGTAATTCAAATTCCCGGAAAAGATGAATGGTATATTGTTTATCATCGCCATCCGTTGGGGGATGCAGCTCCGAATCATAGAGAGGTTTGTATAGACCGTATGTATTTTGATGAGAATGGGTTTATAAAACCGGTGGAAATGACTTTTAAAGGTGTTGGTGTGAATAGATTGCCGGATTAAGCGCGAAGCGATAGAATATCATTGTTATTAGGGAGTGTTTATTTTGATAGGAGTGTATTTTCCTTACAAAATAAACACTCTCTATTTGGGATATTTATACCTGCTGTCATATCTTATGACTCTTTGATTGGTTACTCTACGATGAACGCCTCGTTTCTCTACGGAGATCGGGGCGTTTGTCGTAGAGAAACGACTCATTCCTCGTAGAGAAAAATATGCGGTTTTTAATTGTTTGTTAATCAGATCTTTATGTAAGTTGTTGTTTGTCCTTAATTTTCAATTGCTTAAACCTGCGATTCTGTTTCTTTTTTGGGATTTTTATTGCTGAATTACTTACATATATGTCTGAGCTGAGGATGACTTTGATTCTTCATTACTAAATCGTTGAAGAAAAAATATACAGAGAACCGTTATTGATAGAGTCTATATCAATAACAGGCTTTTTCAAATAATAATGTGAATCGGTGGTTGGATATTTAGTTCAAACCTGATCCGAAAAGAGCTGAACTCTGTGTTACTCTGTGGTGAAACCGTTCATACTTGAACTTATATCCCTATCTCTCGCTGTATCCCTCTTTATGGAAAGCGGTTAATGTCTTGTTAATGTTTTCAATTCGGAAATGTACTCTGAAAGCATTTGTAGCCCCGATTATTAATGTTCTGTTAATGGTTTCGTTAATTGCATCAACCTATTTTTGCATCAAACAAAAAATAAAAACGATACCATGAAAAAAGTTCCTTTAATTGTGTTCTTATCTGTTTTACTTATATCATGTAGAAGTAAAGAGGTGGTTACCGATTCTGCTTCTTTTTCTCCGGTTGATTATGTGAATCCGTTGGTTGGCACATTATCCAAATTTACATTATCTACAGGTAATACCTATCCGGCCATTGCACTGCCTTGGGGAATGAACTTCTGGACACCACAAACGGGAGATATGGGATACGGATGGACCTATTGCTATACTGATGATAAGATAAAAGGATTTAAGCAAACGCATCAGCCCAGTCCGTGGATTAATGATTACGGTCAGTTTTCTTTGATGCCGGTGACCGGGGCTAAAAAGTTTCTTCAAAACGAGCGGGGAAGTTGGTTCTCTCATAAGGCTGAAACGGCAAGACCTTATTATTATAGTGTCTATCTGGCCGATCACGATGTGAAAACAGAGATAACCCCGACAGAACGTTCGGCTTACTTTATGTTCACTTTTCCGGAAAGCGAAGGTTCATATATTGTAGTAGATGCATTTGATAACGGCTCTTTCATTCAGATAGATGAAGAACACAATACGATAACCGGCTATACAACGAAAAATAGCGGAGGAGTGCCGGATAATTTCAGAAATTATTTCGTGATGAAATTTGATAAACCTTTCGTCACGGCAGAAGTGTGGAGTGGAGATAAAATTATAGAAGGTAAAAAAGAGGTAAAGGATAACCATGTCGGAGCTGTATTAGGATTCAAGACAAGCAAAGGTGAAAAGATTGGTGTGAAGGTGAGTTCTTCTTTTATTAATGAAGAGCAGGCCTGGTTGAATTTAGAAGAAATAGGTAATAAAGATTTTAATGAGGTAAAAGGTGCAGCCCGGGATGCTTGGAATGATGTAATGAACAAAGTGAGAGTGGAAGGTGGTACGGATGAACAACTTCGTACTTTCTACTCTTGCTTATATCGTTCCTTGTTGTTTCCACGTAAGTTTTATGAGATAGATAAATCTGGAAATATTGTCCATTACAGTCCTTACAATGGTGAAGTGAAGAGTGGATATATGTATACTGATACCGGCTTTTGGGATACGTTCCGTGCTTTGTTTCCATTCTTGAACCTGATGTATCCTTCCGTCAATAAAGAAATTCAGGAAGGGTTGGCGAATACTTATAAAGAAAGTGGATTTTTACCCGAATGGGCCAGCCCGGGACACCGTCACTGTATGGTGGGTAATAATTCAGCCTCTGTTGTGGCAGATGCTTATTTGAAAGGATGTCAGGCAGAAGAGATCAGCCTGTTGTATGAAGCCGTTCTGCACGGAGCAAACAATGTACATCCCCAGGTTCCTTCAACTGGAAGATTAGGATATGAATATTACAACCGATTGGGTTATGTGCCTTATAATGTAGGTATTAATGAAAATGTTGCCCGTACTTTGGAATATGCTTATGATGACTGGTGTATCATGAAACTGGCGCAGAAACTAAATCGTCCACAGGAAGAAATAGACCTTTATCGGGACAGAAGTAAAAACTACCGGTTCGTTTTTGATAAAGATAGTAAACTGATGCGTGGAAAGAACGAAGACGGCACGTTCCAGTCTCCTTTCAGCCCGTATAAATGGGGAGACGCTTTTACCGAAGGCAACAGTTGGCATTATACCTGGAGTGTATTCCATGATGTACAGGGACTTATCGATCTGATGGGAGGAAAGGAAAGTTTTGTGTCTATGCTGGATTCTGTTTTTGTGGTTCCTCCTGTCTATGACGACAGCTACTATGGACAGTGTATTCATGAAATAAAGGAAATGCAGATTATGAATATGGGCAATTATGCACATGGCAACCAACCGATTCAGCATATGATTTATCTCTATAATTACGCCGGACAACCCTGGAAAGCGCAATATTGGTTAAGGGAAGTAATGGATAAACTGTATACCCCTTATCCGGATGGATATTGTGGAGATGAAGACAACGGCCAGACTTCTGCCTGGTATATATTTTCTGCTTTAGGTTTTTATCCGGTATGCCCGGGCTCTGGAGAGTATGTAATGGGAGCCCCTCTCTTTAAAAAAGCGATTCTTACACTGGAAAATGGAAAACAGGTTATTTTGAATGCTCCCGACAACACAAATAGAAATAGATATATACATTCCTTAAAAATGAATGGCAAGGAATACAACCATAATTGGTTGAAACATGAGGAATTAATGAACGGTGCTGTTCTTGATTTCGAGATGAGGCATGCACCAAATACACAACGGGGAGTGAATGATGAAGATTTCCCTTATTCTTTAACTAACGAAAATAAATAAGAGCATAAATGAATTTACAGAAATTTTTATTATTAAGCTCTCTCATGTACACTTTCGGATGTACTGGTGCAGACAAGCTGGAAATTATAAATCCGGTGGGCTTATAAAAACAGCCCTTCACTTTTTCAGTGTTTATGGTTTTTGATGGGAAATGAGAACTAAAATATGTAGAAATAACCTTTAATGGCGTTAGCACAAAAAGCTGGAAAATTTAATAGGGGAATAATATTATGAAAAATATTTTTGTTTATGGAATGCTGTTTTTGTTGTTTGGTTGCTATAAGGTAGCTGGGCAAGAGGTGATCGGGCTTTATGATCTGCATTATACTTTAGAAACCGATTTATCAACTTCTGAAGGACGTGATATAGCTTGGGACGATGTACACGTCGTTTCAGCTTTGCAAGGAATTGTCAATCGAGATGTTCCACAACTGTATGTTTTTTTTGTAGATCGTGATCATTTGGATATTGATAAATATTGGCTGAATAAATATCGTAAGAAGGGACAGTGGTTGTATCGAAAAGAAACAATAACTTATAATACTATTGAAGATTTAGTATCGGCTTATGCCGGATATGTAAAAGGGGTGGTACTTTATGATGAAAGAGTTCCGTCTACAAGTAACGTAGCTTCTGCTGTTTCAGGTGTTGAAGACCTTTTGCCGATACGTTATGATCCTGCTCCTGAGAGTTTGTATAGTCGCTTGGTTCTGGGTGGTCCCCAATTAAAAATAAAACACAGATTAGTTAATGAAGATGGAAGTGTTATGTTTACAGGATTAGGGGTGATTCCGGGCACGAATAGAAATAGTACGGGATCTATAAAAAATGATCCGTACATTTGGTATATAGAGAATTATATGAAAACAGGGAAGTGTAATACGGAATATGCCGCTTATTATCTGGATCAATATTGGAAGCAAAACCCTGGTGTCACAGTACGGAATCATCATACCCTTTCTAATCATGATTTCTTCATTAGTAAACGAGCTTTCTTTTTCGATTTATCACCATGGGGAGACGAACCAGCAACGGATGAACCGTTCCAAAAGGTCGGAACTGATCTGGCAACCCTTAAGGAAATGCTATTGTTGGCTTATCAGCAGAATAAAGGGAAAAAGTATTGTTATATAGGTGGTTTCCCTTCATGGGCATTTAAATATACAAAACATGCCGGAGGTATTCATGATGATGTTCCTACTGAGTGGGAGTTTTTACGTCTTATCAGTGCCTACAATGCTTTTAAAGATGCCGATGCAATTGCAATCGGTGCATTGGCAAATGCATCTTTCTGGCAGCATTTTCCTTTAGGCAAACAGTATTTGCAGTCATGGGTTACTCATGATGAATTGAAACAAAGAGGGCTGTTGACTTCAGATGGTAAGGTTGACATGAAAGGAAGGAACTTTCTCATTTTTTATGTTGGGGATTATGATGCTTCATCCTGGGTGAGCCAATTTACTTCACTTACCTGGGATGATCCTAATAGAGGTAAAGTACCGATGATGTGGGCTATAAGCCCGGTATTACAGGAGCGTGTACCTCATGTGTTGCATAATTTTAGAAAAACTGCTACTAAAAATGATTATTTTGTTGCCTCAGACAATGGAGCCGGATATTTGAGTCCCGGAATGTTACAGGAACCTAGACCTATTTCAGGATTACCTTCTGGATTACAATCGTGGGCAGAGCATTGTAAACCTTATTATGAAAAATGGGGATTGAGTATTACTGGTTTTATTGTCGATGGCTATGCTCCTGGTTTAAATTGGGAGGGAATGGAATGTTATAAATCTTTTAGTCCTAATGGAATTGTTCCTCAAAAACTATCTTCTCTGAGTATGCTTTTTAAAAATATGCCCGTGTTGAGATCGGATTACGATATTAATGATGTTAATCCTAAAGAAGCAGCGATAGCCATTGTCAATAGAATAAAAGAAAGGGGAGAATTACCTTTTCATTGGTTTAGAAATATAATAAAATCTCCTACATGGTATGTACAGGTGGTGGAGGAGATGAAAAAAATGGATAAGAGTATCTGTTTGTTGGATGCACCGTCTTTTTTTGAGCTTTTACGGATTTATTTAAAGGAAAATGCTCCTTTTGCAGGTGGGACAGGGAGCAGAGAAGATCCTTTTCTTATTTCTACTCCGCAACAGTTTGATAATATACGGAGATATAGAAGCCGATGCTTTCAGTTAGTTAATGATCTTGATTTTTCTGATTATGTCCGGGAGGATGGACAAAGTTGGTGGCCTTTAGGAGAATGGGGGAGTGGAGATAAAGCATTGGAGCGTTTTAGTGGCTTCTTTGACGGTAGCGGGTATTCGATTAGGAATTTGTCGGTAGAACGAAAAGCTCATGATCTGAGTATTTTTGGAGTGACAGAAGGAGCGGAGATTGTAAACTTGAAGGTTGAAAATTGTAAGATCATTGGAGAAGGACGTTTAGGGGTTCTAACTGGAGCTACATTTTCTACAAAGATAGAACAGGTGTGTGTACTTAATAGTCAATGTGAAAACAGATTATCGGACCATGGGTCGAATGCCGGAGGACTGACAGGACCACTTTACAGGTCGGTGGTAAAATCTTGCTCTATACAGGGAGGTAATGTCTATGCGAAAGATTGTGTAGGAGGGATATCCAGCTCCATGAGTAAAGATAGTAAGATTATTGATTGTTACTCAAATTGTCGGATAGAAGGAATTATAAATGTTGGAGGAATGACCGGAAAAGTGAATTGAAATAGAAAGACTAATACATTAATGTTTTGTTAATGCTTTTGGAATAAAAAGATGCTTTACATATGCTTGTATCATCGATTATTAATGTATTGTTAATGTTTCTGTTAATCTTCGAAACCTATTTTTGCATCAAACAAAAATGTTATAATGAAAAAAGCTCCTTTAATTGTATTCTTATCTATAGTAAAAAAGGAAACGATCAAATCGATGATATTTTTTCCGGTGGACTATGTGAATCCGTTGGTAGGAACACTCTCTAAAATTACGTTATCTACGGGAAATCCACCTTCTTTGAAAATAGATGGAAAAGAATATAATCATAATTGGCTGAAACATGACGGACTACTGAATGGTGTGGTTCTTGATTTTGACATGAACACTTCATCGAGTATGCAACGGGGGAAAAATGTTAAAGACTTCCCTTATTCTTTAAGTAACGAAAATAAATAAACATAGATGAAATTACAGAAGTTTTTACTATTAAGCTGTTTCATGTTTACTTTGGGCTGTAGTAACATGGATAAATCAGATGTTATGGAACCAGTAGCTTATGTGGATCCGTATATTGGAACCGGAGGACATGGGCACACATTTTTAGGAGTTGCTACTCCGTTCGGAGCAGTACAGATCGGTCCTAATAATATAAATAAAGGGTGGGATTGGTGTTCAGGGTATCATTACTCTGATTCGATTGTAATTGGTTTTTCACATTTACATCTCAATGGAACTGGCTGTAGTGATACTGGTGATCTGTTGTTTATGCCATATACAGGGAAAGTGCGTACACAGCCGGGTACCCAGGATGATCCATTATCCGGTTATGCTTCTTATTATTCTAAAAGTAATGAGAAGGCTTTACCTGGATATTATGAAGTACTATTAGAGACCCACCATATAAAAGTAGAATTGACAGCATCAGATCGGGTTGCCTTTCATAGATACACTTTTCCGAAGATTGCAGAAAAGTATGTGATGATTAATTTAAAAGATGCTAATGGAGACGATCGTCCTACTGATACTTATTTGGAACAAGTGAATGATACTACTGTCAGAGGGTATCGGTGTTCTACAGGATGGTCTAAACAGCAGCAGGTTTATTTTACAGCTGTTTTCTCCGAACCGGTACATTTGGCTTTGTATCATGATTCAATATCGGTACAAGGAAGCATTTTACAGGGAGTAGATGTGAAGGGAAATATAATTGTTGCATCTGATGTAGAGAAGCTTGACATGAAAGTGGGAATATCTCCGGTAAGCATGGAGAATGCAGCAGCTAATATCCAGCAAGAAATAGCGGATTGGAATTTTGAACGGATTGTCGGTGAAACAACAGCCAAATGGAATGCTGAATTATCCAAGTTGCAGGTGACGACTACAGATACGGTAGCAAAGCGTATTTTTTATACAGCCTTATATCATGCTTTTATACAACCTACCATGTTCAACGATTATAATAAGGAATATAGAGGTACAGATAAGAATGTGTATGGTGACCCGGGTTTTACTAATTATACTGTATTCTCACTGTGGGATACGTATCGTGCAGCTCATCCGTTGTATACATTGATACAACCGGGACGTGTCCCCGATTTTATTAATTCAATGTTGGCTATTTATGAACAGCAAGAACGTTTACCGGTGTGGCATTTGTATGGCTCAGATACAAATGAAATGATTGGTATTCAGTCAGTTCCTGTTATAGCAGATGCTATATTGAAGAATGTGAAAGGGTTCAATTACGAACGAGCTTATCAGGCAATGAAGGCTTCAATGATGTCTGATTATAAGGGATTATCGTATGTGACAAAGCTTGAATACATTCCTGCAGATAAAGAGAAAGAATCAGTGGCCAAGGGGTTGGAATATGCTATTGCTGATTGGGGAGTAGCACAGGTAGCTCAAAAGCTGGGTAAGGTGGAAGATTATGAATATTTTTCAAAACGTGCCTTGGCTTATCGAAAATATTGGGATGGGGAGACACATTTTTTCAGAGGTAAAAATCAGGATGGCTCTTGGCTTACCCCGTTTAACCCAGTTCATTCAACTCACCGGAATGATGCTTATTGTGAAGGAAACGGCTGGCAATATACCTGGCTGGTACCTCATGATGTGGAAGGCTTGATTTCTTTGTTTGGCGGTGAGGATGCATTTGTTTCAAAATTGGATAGTTTGTTTTTAGTTAATGCCGATTTGGGTGATGAGGCTTCTCCTGATATTTCCGGTCTGATCGGGCAATATGCACATGGTAATGAACCTGGGCACCATACAGTATATCTTTATGCATATGCCGGTCTGCAATGGAAAACAGCAGAGAAGGTAGATTATATCTTGTCACGAATGTATAGTGATTTACCGGATGGTTTACAGGGGAATGAGGATTGTGGGCAGATGTCTTCCTGGTATGTATTTTCTGCATTAGGTTTTTATCCGGTCAATCCTTCTAATGGAATCTATGTTTTCGGTAGGCCGATTTTTGACAAGGTTACTTTGAAATTACCAGAAAATAAGATATTTGAAATAAGTACGATAAACAATTCAAGGGAGAATAAATATATCCAGTCTATTAAGTTGAACGATCTACCGTATAATAAATCTTATATCTCTCATGCCGATATAATGAATGGTGGAACATTAGTTATTACAATGGGAAATGAACCGAATAAGGGATTTGGGGCGGATATGGATTGCCGTCCGAAATCCACTATAAAATAAGTGTATTATTAATAATTAAATTTTTAGTATTATGAAAAAGAATGATTACAAAAAAATTGTTGTATCCTGTTTTTGCAGTATGATGCTGGTTTCAGGTGTTTTGGCACAGGAAAGTGAAAACTTATATGCTGGAGGTAGTGGGAAAAAAGCAGACCCTTATTTAATAGAAACACCTGCTCAATTTGATGCCATACGCGAGAATCGTAGTGCTTATTTTAAATTGATGGCTGATTTGGATTTTGCCTCTTATGAAAAGGAAGGGGGCTGGTGGCCATTAGCCGAATGGGGAAGCGGTGATGGTTCGGATGCTCGTTTTGGTGGTACATTTGATGGTAACGGATATAAGATATCTAATTTGATGGCCAAACATGGTGATGATACCGGTGCACATGATATGAGTGTTTTTGGTGTTGTCGACGGTGGTACAATTAAAAATCTATTGCTTGAAAATGTGACGGTTGTTGGTGGCGGACGTTTAGGCATTGTGTCGGGATTTACTCGTAATGCTACGTTTGAGCAAATAGGAATTATCAACAGTTCTTGCTCGAATATTGGAACCGGTTCTAATTCCGGTGGACTCGCTGGACCATGTGCAGGTACTACTGTAATCACTAACTGTTATACAATTGATTGCAATGTAATGGCTAAATCTACAGATGGTGAGACCGGAGATGCCGTTGGTGGAATAGTAAGTTCTGGGAATGCTACAGTAATGTATTGTTATTCGACTTCTACTATTGAAGGTAAAACAAATGTCGGAGGTATTGTCGGTGCTAATGATGGAGCTACGGTTACTTCTTGTTTGTCTTTAAACAAAGATATTAAAGGGGAGGTTGAAGTGACTCACCGGATTGTGGGTAAGAGAAATGGTGGAGATGTTTCTGACAATTATGCACACTCTTCAGTTTTGTTGAATGGTCAATCTGTGACAGAAGGAACCGGAGCTGATACTGATAATGGAGAAACAGTAGAGGAATTGACAGAAGAATTTTATGTAGATGATTTGGGTTGGGATTTTGATGAGGTATGGAAAATAGATTCGAATATTTCTCCTTATCCGATATTTAAATGGCAGACAAAAACAACTGGAATTGAATATATTAAAAAGGCTACTTATAACGTTTATGTGACTACGGAAGGTATTCGGGCAGAAGGTCTGAATGGAAATGAAATGATTTATGTTTATACAACGAATGGTGTATTGGTGGCTAAACAGATAGCTGAAAATACAACAGAAGATATTTCTTTGACAGAAAAAGGTATTTATGTAGTCAATGTTATTTCAAACGAAGCTTCTCAGGCATTTAAAGTTGTGAAATAAATCAAAGTAGGAGGGGATACGCTCAGTCGGTCCCTTCTTTTCTATCTCTTTTAATTTTTTTAATTTAGAATTGCTTGTTAAAGTGATGGCTGAATAACAATAATCTAATAGGACGTATGAAAAAAAAGACAATTTCTTTACATGAAAAAGCTGTTTCAATGCTTTCTCACTACTCTCATTCTTTTCTGCTTTTGTTCTTTGTTGTGGTGAGTTGTGCTACAGCTTTAGCGGGAAATGATCAGCAGCAGAAGATTTCCGGGGTTGTGAGAGATCAGGCGGGTGATCCTTTACCAGGGGTTAATATCGTATTGGTAGGAACAGATACAGGTACGATAACTGATATAGATGGTGCTTTTAGCTTGAATGTATCCAGTGACAAAGCAGTATTAAAATTCTCATTGATTGGTTTCGCTTCAAAAGATGTTGCTCTGAAGGGGAAAACTGTGGTAAATGTAACTTTAAGTGAAGATACTCAGATGATAGATGAAGTGGTAGTAGTAGGTTATGGTACACAGAAAAAAGCAACTTTAACAGGCGCTATCAGTACGGTAGGTACAGATGAACTGACAGCTACTCCAACTTCGAATGTTCAGAATATGCTGACTGGTAAATTGCCGGGCGTACGTATTCAGCAACGTACAGGAGAGCCAGGCAGTTATGATGCTAAAATGGATATTCGTGGTCTGGGTACTCCTTTGATAGTCATTGATGGGATAGTGAGAGAAGTCTCTGATTTTCAACGGTTGGAAGCTAATGATATTGAGAGTGTGTCTGTATTGAAAGATGCATCTGCTGCCATTTATGGTATGCGGGCATCAAATGGTGTATTATTAGTGACAACCCGTAAAGGAGAAAACGGTAAAACCAGAATTGATTATACCGGGAGTTTTGGCTTTCAGAATCCTTCCGGTCTGCCGGATGTTTTAAATGCTTCTCAATATGCTGAACTTGTTCGTGAAGCAGATAAAAATATGGGCAGAGGTATTAATACTACTTTCACAGAGGAAGATGTAGAACGTTTTCGCCGGGAAGGAGCTACAGATTGGTATGATTTGACTATGAAAAATTTGGTTCCACAAACACATCACAATATAACAGCAAGTGGAAGCGGAGAGCGTGCACAGTATTTTCTTTCTTTTGGTTACTATGGAGAAGACGGCATTTGGAAAACAGGCGATTTGAATTATCATCGTTATAATATTCGTTCTAATCTGGGGTTTGATGTTACAAAAAATCTGAAAGCGGAAATGTTGGTAAGTGTAATGTCCGATGAAAAAAATCAACCTTATAAGGATACCTGGGAACAATTTAAAGCTATTTGGATGCTTAAGCCTACGGAAACTCCATATGCTAATAATAATGAGAATTTTCCAAATGACGTGATGTATGGCCTGAATCCGCTTATGATCACAGATGCCGATCAATCTGGTTATAAACGTAAGGTGAACCGGACCCTAAATACTACATTTTCATTGACTTACAATGCTCCTTTTTTGAAAGGATTAAGTGCTAAGTTCTTGTATGGTTTTGATTATAAGAACTCTCAACAGAAAGAATTCCAGAAACAATATACTTTATATAAATATGATAAAGAAAAGGATGTTTATAATTCTCAAATTTACTCATCTCCTTCTTCTATTTATAGAAAGTCATGGGAAGGTACACAAAATCAATTACAGGCATCTCTGAATTATGAGCGTCTTTTTGCAGAGAAACACAATCTTAAAGTACTATTTTTATACGAACAAAGTGCAAAGGAAGAGGATAATCTGTGGGCAAAAAGAAACTTCGAGATGGATGCTGTAGATGAACTTTTTGCAGGTTCTGAGGAAAAGCAAATCGGTAATGCAGATGCCGGTCAGATTTATCGTGTAACAAATATGGGTATAGTTGGACGTATCAATTATGATTATCAATCTAAATACTTGGCAGAAGTTAGCTTTCGTTATGACGGTTCTTCCAAGTTTGCTAAGGGGCATCGTTGGGGATTTTTCCCGTCGGCGTCTGTTGGATATCGAATTTCTGAGGAAAAATTTATTAAAGAACTTGATGAACTATCCTTTATCACGAATTGGAAGTTAAGAGCATCTTATGGTGTTATGGGTGATGATGGTTCCTCATCCTATCAATATTTGTCTGGATATGATTATCCGGGAGCGAGTTATGTGTTTGGTAATGTTGTCAATAAAGGCTTAGGATTCAGAGGAATTCCAAATGAATTGATAACTTGGTATAAATCAAAAACATTGAATGTTGGTACCGACCTTGAACTTTGGGATGGATTACTTTCAGCACAGGTAGATTTTTTCTGGAGATACAGAGATGGTTTGCTTGCAAAAAGAAGTGGTGAAATCCCCGGAACTTTAGGAGCCGAATTACCTGAAGAAAACATGAATCAGGATTTATATAAAGGTTTTGAAATAGTATTGGGGCATCGCAATAGAATTAATGATTTTAATTATTCTGTAAATTTAAATTTTGCATTGACTCGTCGTCTGAACAGACGTTTGCAGGAAGGAGATGCTGTGAATTCTTATGATCGATGGAGAAATAAGTATTCAAACCGTTATGCTGATATGGGATGGACTTATGGTTCTAATGGACAGTTTACTTCGATGGACGACATTTGGCATTCTCCTATTCAGGATGGTCAGGGTGGTGCTACCCAATTGCCGGGTGACTGGAAATATGAAGACTGGAATGGAGATGGAATTATCGATGGTAACGATGTTTATCCGAATACATACGAGCACTCCAATGATAACGGAAATCCCAAAATGACATTTGGAGCTACTATTACTGCTGCCTGGAAAGGGTTTGATGTGAACTTATTATTTCAGGGTGGCGGTGGATTTAATGTAATCTATTTTGAGCAATTGCAATACCCGTTGTGCTTTAGTGGAAATGGGTTGGCACATTTTTATGACAGATATCATCAGGACGAAAACGGAAACTGGATTTCCGGGAAATGGCCGACAACCCGTGATGCCGGATCTTATGGAACAAATTATGCAAGATGTAAACAGACTACGTATGATGCTTCTTATTTACGATTGAAGAGTGTGGAAATTGGCTATACAATACCACAGAATTTTACACGTAAATTTAGGGTAGATCGTTTGAGGATATTTGCAAGCGGATATAATTTATTTACATTATCTAATCTGGATTTTGTCGATCCCGAGCATCCGGAAGGGACTTATGGATATCTGTATCCAATTATGAGAAACTTTAACTTTGGATTGAATTTAGCATTCTAATTTGAAATACTATGAAAATAAATAAAATATTAGTATCAGTATTGGTGATGGCAACATCATTTTGTTCTTGTGATTATCTGGATGTACCACCAATTAATATTATACAAGATGATGCGATTTTTAAATCAGAATCGGGAATAAAGTCTTATATGACTACTCTTTACTATGATTTGCCGATAGAGGATTTTCGTTATACACAACAAGGATTCAACGTAGTAGGTAAAGGGCAAGGGCGTCTACCGAATGTTTCGGGGGAGGCCATGTGTAGTTCCAGTGATGATATTGCTACTATTGGTGATGGAACCTGGTGGGGCTGTTGGGATTATGGGAAAGTTCGTCGAGTGAATTACTTCTTGCAGAAATTTCCGGCATATAAATCTAATTTTCAGAATACGATTCTTGCTGATGCATGGTTGGGAGAGGCTTATTTTATCAGGGCTTACTACTATTTTGCGATGGTAAAAAGATATGGTGGAGTACCTATACTGAAAGAACCACAAGAGTATATCGGTGATATTGAATCGTTAAAGGTTCCGAGAAACACGGAAAAAGATTGTTATGATTTTATTGCAGAAGATTTAGACGAAGCTATTCGTTTGCTACCTGATAATGAAGAACTTTTGGGAAAAGGACGTGTCACTAAATATGCTGCTTTGGCATTAAAATCTCGCGCTATGCTGTATGCCGGTAGTATTGCACGGTATGGAAACATTGATTTGAATGGTTTGGTCGGTATTGATAAAGCATTGGCAAATAATTATTTTGAATTGGCTTATAATGCTGTAAAAGAACTTGAAAAATCAAAGAAATTTTCATTGTATCAAAAGAATTCGGACAAAGAGAAGAATTTTGCAGAGTTATTCCTTGCCGAAGATAGTCCTGAAAATATTTTCTGTAAATATTTCCAACGTAATACAAATGCACATGGTTGGGATGTTTATTTTGTTCCTTATCAATACCGTGGTGATGGGTATTCTTCTAATATGAATCCTACACTGGAATTTGTTGAAATGTTTGAGCGCAAAGATGGTACTTCTGCAAATTTTGCAGAAAGGGCGAGAGATTCCTATTTTGATGATCCTTCTGATTTGTTTAAAGATATGGATGCTCGTTTTGGTGGTTCTATCATTTATCCGAATGCATATTTCAAAGGTGAACTTTGTTCTATTCAGAAGGGATTGATAATAGAAGATGGGACCAAAAAAGAGAATGCTACAAATTATGAGAATGCTGTTTATACAGCTAAGGACGGAAAGGTTTATCATATTGTAGGGAAAAGTGGATGCGGAAATTATTCTGGTAATATGACCGGTTTCTTTATGCGTAAGTACCTGAATGAAAGTATGCCGCAACCTGAAGTAGTTGAAAATTACTCTGAACAACATTGGATTGAATTCAGATATGCAGAAGCTCTTTTGAATGGTGTTGAGGCGGCAGTAGAAATGGGACAACATTTGGATGATGCCCTGCTCTGGATAAATGATATCCGTAAACGTGCTGATATCAAATTACTTGCTCAGGATGATTTGACAGTTGACAGGGTTAGACACGAGCGTAGAATTGAGTTAGCTTTCGAGAATCATACTTACTGGGATTTAAGACGCTGGAGAATTGCTGATAAAGAGATTGAAGCTAAGCAGTATACAGCTTTGTATCCATATTTCGATATTAACAAACAGAAATATGTATATGAAGAAGCCAATGCCAATAAATACTACTATACATTCCACACAAAAATGTATTATGAGAGAATTCCTGACGGGGAAATTGCTAAGAATGAGAAATTGATACAAAATCCGTATTATAATTAAAAACGTAATAGAATATGAAAAAGTTATATTATATATTTGGTTTGTCTGCATTGCTCTTTTCTTCCTGTGGATACTTTGAATATGATAATTATGAAGCTCCGAATTCCGGTTTGGAAGGAACCGTTGTTGACCGTAAAACAAACGAACCTTTGCAGGCAGAAGCTGCTAATAGCTATAAAGTTGAATATTATGAATTAAGTTGGGAAGAGGCGGGGCATGCCAATACTCAATCTCAGTTTTTTTGGGGAAAAGATGATGGTACTTTTTTGAATACAAAGATTTTTGCCGGAAAATATCGGGTTACTTTGAAAGAAGGAGCATTTTATGCTCCCGAACCGGAGATTGTGTATTTGGAAAAGAAGCGCCTGACCCGGTTAGATTATTCTGTGATACCTTATGCACGTGTGAATATAGATGAAATAACTCTGGTTGGTAGTAAACAGAATAACTTGGAAATTAAGTATACGATTGAAGATACAGAAAAGGAAATCAATACGGAAGGATTGGACGAAGGTTTATATACTTTGAGTGAAGCCCAAGTTTTTATTTCTAGCAAATCTCCGAATGTGGGAATGAATAATTCGGAAACCAAATATACTATAAAGGCTAAAAAAGAGTTTGAACGTGGCGATTATGAACCTGGAATACCTTTCCAAGTGGTAGAAAAGAATGTAAAGAAATTGAATCCGGGGAAATATTGGGTACGTATTGGAGTACGTACTGCTAATCCTCAAAAACGATATAATTTTAGTCCGATAAAGGAAATTGTTGTTCCGGCAGAAAGTACTGAAAATTAAAAATTATAAAATATGAATATAAAGTATGCTATAATATTGGCATTTGGTTTGAGTAGCACTGTGGCAGTAATGTCACAGTCTGCTCCTCTAACAGAAGAGGATATTGATTCTCCTTCGGAGAATGCAATAGTTCTGCCAATGGAAGAGGCAAAAGTATCAGTAATTTATGATCCCAAGAACTCGGTATCTTTCACGGATGAAGGTGTAAAAGGTACAAGTGATGGTTTGACATTAGATTTGGGGGAGATAGATTTCGGCTCGGGAGACTATAGTAGTATTTGGGTTGAGATGGCCAATATTATGAAACCAACTGGACAGACCGGATTCGATTTTTATTTGGATGATATGCTTTTAGAACCTAAAACAGATTTCAAAATTGCTCAGGAACTTCCTCATCTCGATTCTTATGAATCCGATAAACAACCTCAGACAGGTCTTTTTTTCAAAAATAAGAATGTACCTTTAAATCAGATTTCGGTGTTTAATGTTAGCGGAGATGATAGTTATGGTAAAATAACCGCGGCAGTTGCTCAAGGTGTGTTGAATCAGAGTAATGCCGAAGTTTACTTGGTATATGAAGGTCATCATCAGACACAGTTCGAAGATGTTTATGGGAAACAAGGAGAAACATGGAATCTCTTGCGTGGAGATTATTCAAAAGAAAAATATGCAGGATTGGCTACACTTGTTGATAAGTACAAAGATCGTTTTAAAAAAATGGTTCTTTGGGATCCGGATAAGGAATGGACTTGGTGTTTAGCACAAATGATCTGTGCTCAGCAAAAAGGGATTACGGTGACTAAGGAGATAAAGGACTTTTTTAATAATGAACTGAATTGGAACATAGAATGTGAAGATATTACCGGTAAATGGGCTACTAAATTGGAGGCTTATCAATGGGCTATTGATAATTTGGCTGAAGGATGTCATAAGACTCTAAGTTTTTCTGCTGGTTTACGTAGTGATTATATAACCAACCCCTGGAAAATCTATGATTATGCAGTAGCCTCTAAAGGGTTTGTATTCTTTTTGAAAGATTCGGAACCTGATGAATTTGCCATGATCCAAAAGATTTGTAAGAAAATGAATTATCAACCGGGTTCTTCTACAATGGGGTATGGTGCCGGGAAAGATGGAGATGCTCTGAATAATGCAACCAATCCCCATAATGTGGGATTTATGGTCAGTGATTATTACGCAAACGGGAGCTTTTGGTGTTCGTTCCCACGAAAAGCATTTCAACAGCGCAAGGGGCAGGCTGTAGAAGCATTACCCGGTAAAATCTATGTAAGCCTTATATGGAGTGACGGAGATAATGTGCAGTTTGACTCTAATCAGATGTACAATATGTTTAAGAATGCCAGATGTAGGGGAAAGGTCCCGGTAGGTATGACAATGGCTGCATCTTTGCAGGAGTTGAATCCTGTTTTATTGGAGTATTTTTATAAGAATCTGACTCCGAATGATGAATTAGTGGCAGGACCTTCCGGATTTCAGTTTATTTATGGTGATAAATATAATGAAAATAATTATGAAAAATGGTTGGATATAAATCAAAAATGGATGGACACGGCCGGTTTTCATACAGCTTGTTTGTGGAATACAACCAATAAAGAACGTTTTGGTAGATATATGAAGACCTGTGGCTTGCAGGGTGTTTTTGATGGTTTTGAAAATAATAAAGAACGTTATGAAGTTGGCAAAGACGACGAAGGCATTGTTTGTATTCTGCAAGGAGCACATTGCTGGGAAGAGGGCGATGTATATAAAGATTTGATAAGTGTAAAGCCCAATGGGCAAAAGCCTGTCTTCCGGAATGTTTATCTGATTGCGGCCAATTATGGTGGAGCAGAAGGGTATGAACGGTTAATTCGTGAATTACAGCGTGTTGAAAGTTATTTGCCGAATACTTATGAATTTTTATTACCAATGGATCTTTGTGCTACATTAAAAGAATATATTGAAAAAAATGGAGGAGGCAAACATGAATAAATTCTTTCTGTTTTTAGTTCTGCCTTTATTCATTATTGTAACGTCTACGTATGCCGGTAATATTCGTATTCCGGCCAAGGGGGGAGGACTTTATCAGGTCGTTATCGTAGATAAGGGGGCAGAAGGAGCTAAGTATGATGGAAAGACCGAATCTATAATTAACACTAGTTCGGGAACGCGAATACGTATCAGAGATATTGATTTTGGTAATGCAAGATATGGTTTGTATAATCAGTTTATGATTGAATATACCAATCCTGAATATTGTGAAGATGGTTTCTTTGATATTTATATAGAAGATACTGCAGTTCCTGTAGCATCTATACCTGTGGAACAAACCAAAGAAGGAGAATATAAAGAAGTATCTGCTTCATTAAATGTGAATATTACCGGTTCTCATGCAGTATATGTCCGGTGGAGGAACCATTCAGCTTGTCTAAAAACGTTTGGTGCAAATGAATTGGTTCCTTTTACAAGTGTAGAACTGGTTCGTACAGGGTCTTTGATGAAATATAAATTTAGTAAAGGAACTTTTGGAGTACTGTCTGGTAAACACCGTCTGAAAATGGTTTGGCGTGGAAATAATGCAATTGTAGCTAATGTTTATTTGGATAAAAGTAATATAACTTCTGTTGTGAACGTAGAGGAGGAAAATCTATCTGTTTTTAGTGATAAATTCGGTTTTAGAATAAATGCTGCAACACCGATAGGTAAAGTTGAGGTTTATTCATCAGAAGGATTAAAAGTGGAAGAATTGCTGTCTACTGATTATTCAGAGTTCGTATCTGTTACTCCCGGATTTTACATTGTTCGGATAACAAGAGATAATGGAGAAATAATTGTGAAGAAAATATTAGTGACAGAATGACCAAACGAAAAACATTACCATGAAACAAAATATTTTGCTTTTGCTATTAAGTTTTTTATCTTTTTTTGTGGAAGCCGGGAATAAAAAGGAAATACCAACTTCTAATTTAAGAGCTTCTGCCTATCCTTTGATTACAATCGATCCTTATATCTCAGCTTGGTCACATACTGATGAATTATATGAAGATGATGTCAGGCATTGGACAGGAACAGAACATCCTTTGGTAGGTGTTTTAAGGGTAGATGGTAAATGCTATCGTTTTATGGGAAAAGATAAACAGACTTTAAGAGCAATATTGAAAGATGCCCGTGACGAAGAATGGCAAGCCAAATATACGAATATATTACCTTATGCCGATTGGTATAAAAAAGAATATAATGATGCAGAATGGCAGGAAGGTATAGGAGCATTTGGAAGTGCTGATATGCCTAATGTTAAAACCGGATGGAATCAGGGCGACATTTGGATACGTCGGAGGTTTTCGATTGATAATAAGAATGTCACAAAGAAAAAGTTATATCTGGTTTATTCACATGATGATATTTTTGAGCTGTATCTGAATGGACAAATGTTGGTGAGTACAGGGTATAGTTGGAAAAATTATGTGATACAACCTTTGGATGCAGAACAAGTGAAATCTCTGATGCCAGAAGATAATCTTATTGCAGCTCATTGCCACAATACAAAGGGAGGAGCTTATGTTGATTTTGGTCTTTTTACCGAGGATGAAATAGGGTCTTTTTTCAGTATGGAGGCCGAACAAATAAAGGTGAATGTATTACCTACCCAAACTTATTATTCTTTTTATTGTGGTCCGGTACAATTAAATCTGAAATTTACGAGTCCACTGGTTCTGAATGATTTGGATTTATTGAGTAGTCCGGTGAATTATATTAGTTATGAAGTACAGTCGTTAGATAAACATACACATGATGTACAGATTTATTTCTCTGTAACTCCCCAATGGGCTGTTAACAGTCTGGAACAGGAGGTAAGTGTGGAGAGTTATCAATCTTCTGGTATTCGTATTTTAAAAACGGGCACTTTAGAGCAGAATGTTTTAGGTAAAAGCGGGGATATTATTTGTATAGACTGGGGATACTTCTATCTGGCAGGTAAACAATCGGAATTTTCTGAAATATCTATGGGAGCTCCAGATTTTATTCAAGGGAGTTTTGTTGAAAAAGGAATACTACCAGATATTAAAACTACTCGAACATCTGTACGCTTAGACAGGGAAGAAATACTTTTGGCATATAGCGAGAATTTGGGTAGTGTAAAGAATCAAAAAGCAGAAGGATATCTGATGATTGGCTATGATGATATTGCTTCCATACAATACTTTGGTAAAAATCTGAAAGCATATTGGAAGAAAAAATATCCAATGATGGAGGCTGCATTGGCTGATGCCCGGAAGAATTATGCAAAAACAATACAGAAATGTGATGCATGGGATCGTAAAGTAATGGAAGACGCTGTTGAAGCTGGCGGACAACAGTATGCTGAACTATGTGCTGTCTCTTATTGCCAGGCAGTAGCTGCCCATAAATTAGTTTCGGGCCCTGATGATGAATTATTTTTCTTTTCCAAAGAGAATAACAGCAATGGGTCTATCGGTACAGTGGATGTGACATATCCTTCTTGTCCTGTTTTTATCCGATATAATACGGAAATAATGAAAGCTATGCTGAATTTTATTTTCGATTATAGTGAGTCCGGTCGTTGGACAAAACCTTTTGCTGCACATGATATTGGCACATATCCATTAGCAAACGGACAAACTTATCAGGAGGATATGCCTGTGGAAGAGACAGGGAATATGTTGATAATGACAACCGCAATTGCCATTGCCGATGGGAACGCAGACTATGCAGCAAAACATTGGGAAACATTGACCATTTGGAGTAACTATCTGGCAGAAGAGGGATTGGATCCGGAGAATCAGTTGTGTACCGAAGATTTTGCGGGTCATCTGGCACATAATGCAAATTTGTCGGCTAAGGCTATTATGGCTATTGCAGGTTATGGTCGCCTGGCTGAAATGTTGAATAAACCGGAGGCTAAAAAATATACCGAAATGGCTAAAAAAATGGCCGTTGAATGGGAGCAGAAAGCTAACGATGGAGATCATTATCGGTTGTCATTTGATAAACCGGATACTTGGAGTCAGAAGTATAATTTTGTGTGGGACAAAACTTTGGGGTTAAATATATTGCCGGATGAGATAATGAAGAAAGAAGTTGCTTTCTATTTAAAAAATCAGAATAAATACGGATTACCTTTAGATTATCGTTTCACGTGGGGAAAAACAGACGATACGGTATGGAGTGCTACCATGGCTGATTCGGAAAGTGATTTTCAGGAATTGATACGCCCGCTTTGGAAATATGTGAATGAAACTTCCTCAAGAGTCCCTTTAGGCGATTGGTATGAAACGTTGAATGCTGATTATATTAATTTTCGTGCACGCTCGGTTGTCGGAGGTGTTTTTATGAAATCACTGGATTGTTATCTAAGGAATACAAGGAAATAAAGTATGAAAACATGGATAAATAAAATAGTACAGCTTGGAGGTTTGATCACTTTGCTGTCCTGCAATCAGCCTGTCGATGTAGTAACAATTGATTTATCACGTGAAGAGGCAGCGATCCCTTCTTCATTATATGGCATCTTCTTTGAAGAAATCACTCATTCTGGCGATGGAGGTTTATATGCGGAAATGATAAGGAATCGTGGCTTTGAAGATGGAACTTTACCTTCTGGTACGATATTGAAAGAGGGGAGAGCCGTTGCAAAACCCTTGCATTGTTATTCCAATGATTCCATCAATCATTTTAGTATTGTATGGGGTGATTCACTTTTTATGGAAGGATGGGAAGTGAAGTGCGTTTCCGGTACAACTACCCCTTCTTATAAAATAACGGAGGATAGACCTTTGAATAGTGCTACTCCCCACTCCTTATTTATAAATTTGGATGAATCGGAATCTGATGTACTGGTTATTAATACCGGTTATTGGGGGATAGCTGTTACTAAAGGACAAAAGTATAATTTTCAGTTTCATTTGTTTACGAAAGAATTGGAAAATGCTGTTGTGAAAGCTGTCCTTCTGGATAGTGAGGAACAAATTGTAGCTTCTAAGGATTTTCAGGTGGGAAAAGTTGGTTCCTGGAATCGTTATGAAGGAACTTTTGTTGTCGATACAACAGCAAACGATCTTCGTTTTGCCTTATTGTTGCCTCATAGAGGGAAAGTATACATTGATTTTGTATCTATGTTTCCTGAGAATACTTTTCGTGGGCATAAGAATGGGTTGAGAGAAGATGTTGCCCAAATGCTTGAAGCATTGCATCCCGATTTTGTTCGTTGGCCGGGTGGATGTATAGTCGAAGGTTTAACAATGGATAACCGCGTCAAATGGAAAGAAACGATAGGAGATATCATCAAGCGCCCGGGAGAATATAACTTGTGGGGCTATCGCAGTACGTATGGGTTCGGGTATCATGAGTTTTTGCAGTTCTGTGAAGATATTAATGCCAAAGGTATGTTTGTTTGCAATGCCGGTATGTCTTGTCTGTTTCGGAATGGAGATTACTGGGAGGGAGAGAAGCAGATAAATGATTTGATTCAGGAAGCTTTGGATGCTATTGAGTATGCGTTAGGTGACACTACCACTGTTTACGGAAAAAAGAGAGCAGAGAATGGACATGCGAAACCTTTTCCATTAAAGTATGTAGAGGTAGGAAACGAAAATATAGGCCTTCGTTATGTGGAAAACTATAATCGCTTTTATAAAGCAATCAAAGAAAAATATCCTCAGATAGAGGTCATATGCGCACTCATGTTCAGCCCTTATATTCAGGATGCAGAGAAAATAGAGATATTAGATCCACATTATTATGAAACGGCCGGTTGGTTCTATAATAATGCAGATGTTTATGATAAATTACCCGATGATACTCCGTATAAAATCTATGTAGGAGAATATGCAGCTATCGGTAGGCCTTCTCTCTATTCATCTTTGGCAGAAGCAGCTTATCTGACAGGAGTGGAAAGGAATGCGGATAAAGTTCAAATGGTGTCTTATGCCCCACTGATTGAGAATGCAGCCCACGGAAGAGATCATTTGCTGGTGTTGAAAAATGATTCTGTTTATGGCCGTACTAATTATTATGTATTGAAAATGTTTTCCGAGAATCGTCCGGATGTGAATCTGCATACGGATTTGAAACTTGCTTTTCCTGAATCGTCATTCCGGACGAAAGGATTCATTGGTTTGGGAACAAATAATACAGAAGTTCAATTTAAAGACCTGAAAATTATTGTAAACGGTGAAGATATGTATACTTCCGGATGGGACGATTTTGTGAATAAATGGAATATTATTCGTGGAGATTGGAAAACACAGGGAGATCTTTTGCTTCAGAGTCAGAAGGGAATAGATGCTTTTGCAATTCTTAAAAACAGGGAGTTTGAAGATTGTACAATTGAATTAAAAGCTAAAAAAATATCCGGAACGGAAGGATTCAGAATTGTGTTTGGTGGAACTGATCCTAATAATTATTTTATGGCGGATATGGGAAGTCATACCAATGAGTCGGTTATTTTTCGTGAGGTGAATGATGAAGGCTCTATCTCTTTATTTGATTATCGTAATACTACGTCTATCAAGGCGCATCAGTGGTATACGGTAAGAATCGAAATCGAAGGTGCTCATTGGAAATGTTTTCTTAATGATGAACTACAATATGAATATACTTATGCTCCTAAGAAGAAACATTATGTTGTATCGGGTTATGACAGAGAGCGGAATGAAGTTATTGTTAAATTGGTAAATGCAGAGACCGAGAACTGGAAAGTTAGATTGCAACTGGATAATGCGAGGGATATAGCTTCGAAAGGAACTAAAATCGTATTAGGAGCAGACGACAGATTTGAAGAGAATAGTTTTAGTGATCCGTTGAAGGTTGTTCCTAAAGTTTCCGAACTGTTAGGAGTTGGTAGTACATTTAATGTGAATTGTCAGGCCAATTCGCTAACTATATTGAGAATACCGTGTGAAAATAAATAATAAATCAAATAGTAATGAATAAATATTTTAAAATATTAGTTGCATTTTTATTAGTTGTAAACACAGGTTTTGCCAAAGATAAAATTGGTGTTTATGATTTGCGTTATACACTTCAAACTGATTTGAAAACTTTGGAAGGACTTAACGTGGCTTGGGATGATGTTCATGCTGTATCTACTCTGCAAGGAATAGTAAATAGAGAAACTCCTCGTTTATATGTTTATTTTGTGATGGAAGGTACAAATGATATTGATGCTTATTGGTGGAATAAATATGCTCGGAAAGGAGAGTGGTTATATGGGCGTGACACACAAAAGTTCCAAACGATGGAAGAGGTGTTCACTGCATATGCATCTTATATTAATGGAGTGGTGGTATATGATGGACATGTACCGTCTACCAGTAATGTTGCTTCATCTGTAGCAGGTATCGAAAATTTGGTAGCTATTCGTTATGATGTCACTCCGGGAAGTTTATATAGCCGTTTAATATTAAACGGTCCTAAACTTCCAGTGAAAATCTGGTTACTGAATCCGGATGGAACCTCTATGTTTACCGGTAAAAAAGGAACTAAAATTCCAGATACAGAACGTATGTCTACCGGATCCTTGAAAAATGATCCTTATGTATGGTTTATAGAAAAATATATGAAAACCGGTAAATGCAATACGGAATTTGCGGCTTATTATATTGATCAATATTGGAAACAAAAACCTTTTGCCACCGTAAGAAATCATCATACTTTGAGTAATCATGATTTTTTTGTCAGTAAGAAGGCTTTTTTCTTCGATTTATCTCCCTGGGGAGATGAACCTGCTACTGACGAACCGGCTCAACCGATAGGTGCAGATTTGAATACATTAAAAGAAATGCTGTTGTTAGCTTACCAACAGAATAAAAATGAAAGGATGTGTTATATCGGAGGTTTCCCTTCCTGGGCTTATAAATATACAATGCATGCTTCGGGTATTCATGACGATGTTCCCACTGAATGGGAATTCAGCCGTGTTATCAGTGCTTACAATGCCTTTAAGGATGCAGATGCCATTGGGTATGGAGCTTTGGCGAATGCTTCTTTTTGGCAACACTTTCCTACAAAAAAGAAATATGCTCAAGATTGGATTTCTCGTAAAGAACTACAAAAAAGAGGATTACTGACAGCAGATGGTAAAGTAAACGTGGACGGCAGGAATTTTATTATCTTTTATGTCGGCGATTATGATGCTTCCGCATGGATATCACAACGTACACCTTCTATTTGGGATGATCCTAACCGGGGGAAATTACCATTGATGTGGTGTATCAGTCCTGTATTGGCCGAACGTGTACCGCATATTATGCATAACTTCCGCACAACGGCTACCCCAAATGATTATTTTGCTTCGGCCGATAACGGTGCGGGATATATAATGCCGGGTATGTTGCAAGAACCTCGTGGATTGTCAGGACTTCCGTCTGGTCTGGAGGTATGGGGCAGGCATTGTAAGAAGTATTATGAGAAGTGGGGGTTATCCGTAACCGGTTTTGTTATCGACGGACAGGCTCCGGGATTGAATAAAGAGGGTTTGGACTGTTATGCTTCTTTTAGTCCGAATGGCATTGTACCTCAGAAGGTCGTAACTGCCTCATTGCATGGTAATATGCCTGTAATTCGTGCCGATTTGGATATAAATGACGATGATCCTAAAGTTGCTGCCGCAAGAATCGTGAAACGTGTGAAGGAACGTTCGGCATTACCTTTTCATTGGTTTCGTAATATTCTGAAGCAACCTACCTGGTATTGTGAAGTGATGGATGAGGTGAAATCACAGGATGAAAACATTGTGTTGTTGGATGCTCCTGCGTTTTTCGAACTGCTGCGTATTTATCTGAAAGAACATGATTCGGTGATAGAGTAAAAATCAGTTTAGGCTTGTATTAAAACAATGCAAAATCTTCTATATAAAGTCTTTGTGTGGAATTTTTTGGCCATTATGTGGAAAAATTGATTGGTTGGATATCGATTGTTATTCGATTTTATTGCACAATTTGTTCAATTGGGAGATTGAATAGAATGTGCAATAAAAAAGAGAAGGCTTGCATTAGCTTTGTCTTTCGAAAAACAATTCATATCAATCATGAAAAACGAATTCAAGTCTTTTCTTTTGGCTGCTGTTTGCAGTCTTGGGCTTGCTTCTGCTTTTGCGCAAGCCCCGACAGTTCATACCATCGGCGATTCTACGATGGAAGAGAAATCAACTGACCCTTCTGTTAATACTAACGGCCAGCGTGGATGGCCTCAGATGCTCCCACAGTTTATGGTTAACGGTGCTACACTGAATAACCGTGCCAAGAGTGGGACAAGTTCTAAAACATTTTATGAAGAGAGCCGCTTCTGGACAACGGTAAAACCACAAATCAAAGAGGGAGATTATGTTGTCATCCAGTTTGGACACAACGATGAGAAGCATGCAGGAGCCGATGGAGAGATCGGAACTTATCCATGGACTACCTATCAGGAGTATTTGAGAAAGTATGTAAATGAAGTTAGAGAATTGGGAGCTAATCCAATTTTGTTTACTCCTATTGTGCGTGGTTATTTCAGTGGAAATAAAATAACGGATAAAGGAGCCCATAACTTAGGAGCAGATGTAATAATGTCTTCCGGCAAAAATCTGGATTATGTAGCTGCCATGAAAGAGGTTGCCCGGGAACTGAATTGTCCATTGGTGGATCATACTGCCCTGACACGTGAAATCTGCGATGAATACGGAGAGGAGAAGGCAGTAGAACTTATATATAATGTAGGAGACGGTACTCATATAGGAGAATATGGAGCTACTCTTTACGCTCGTCTGGCTGTACAAGGCCTGGTGGCAAAGGGATTATTGACAGAGTATTTTAATGCTGATCCGGATGTATTGATTAATCCGACGACTCATAATTTTGGAAAGAGTTATCTGAATGCTGGTTCTGTGTATGCTTTTTCAATCAGTGGTATTGATTTAACGCCGGGTAGTGGTAAAGTAACTATCTCTGCTTCAGAGGGCTTTGTGGTTTCTCTGAATGCTATCGGAGGTTTTGCTTCTGTAGCGGAGATTGGGTATGAAAATGGAAACTTGCCCATGACTTCTGTTTATGTAAAATTCTTGCCAACAGAGAAAGGTGTAAAAAGCGGGACGCTAACTGTGAGTAACGGTACAAGTATTAAAACTGCAACTCTGACTGGTGAGGGAGTCTCTTTTGAGGGAGGAGTAGAAGCTCAGGCCTATTGGCAGTTAAATCAGGATACCAAGGCGGTTGTTACCGGTCCGATATTGGCAGCAGAAGAGGTTTTTAGCCAGATGTATGCTGATCGTTATGCCAAACCGGGTAATCCGACTACCTGGATAGATGGATTGGTAGATCCGGAGACAAAAACACAGCGAAACATTATTGAAGGTGATGACTGGCCGGAGAATGAAATCGATGTGAACTATAGCCGTTATATTGAATTTTCTGTAACTGCCAATGCAGGTACGACTTTCAATATCGACTCTATCGGACTGTATGCCGGTGGTTCCGGTGGCAATGGTATGTGTTTCCGGGTAATGTGTTCTAAGGATCCGGGATTTGGCGAGTATACACTGATAAGTAACCGTCCCTCTAATGTATCCAATACTATGTATCCCATTTCTCTGAAAGAGATTATAGAACTTCAAGGAGAAGAAACACTTTATTTACGTGTATATCCCTGGTATAGCAGTAAATCCAATCGGAAATCAATTTGTCTTTATGGCGTCACAGTGAAAGGAGTTGTAACAGAAGGAGAGATTACCTCTATAAGAACTGTAGACAGTATGAAGAAAGCTTATTGTACTCCGGCGATAACTGCTGACCGAACAACTTTGCATTACGAACTTTCCGAGTCAGGCTTGGTGGATATTACTTTATACAGTATAGGAGGACGTGCTATGCTGAACTATAGTAAGAATCAGGAAACCGGAATTCACACACACGAAATTGATCTGAGAGGATTTTCTGATGGAGTTTATCTTTGTAAGTTAGTTACGGGAACTCAGATGCAAACAATACGTATCGTCAAAAAATGAAATGAGTTTTATGAATAATAAAATAATATATCATGAATAGGAATTTTTTATTAAAAGGCTGTCTGGCTGGAATATTGGGGCTTGCTACACAATTGGTTATAGCTCAAACTTTTGACAATGAAAAAGTTACAGCGACATGGGGAATGTCTGGTGGAGTCAATGAACCATCACAGGCTGTTGTCAGTAATGAACATGCTTTTAGTACAACTGCTTTTGTTTTGGGTGGAGAGATGAACTTCTCCAAACAACAGGAGTATAAAGGGCTTGACGAAAATCTGAGTATGAATACTTATAAGCCAAGCGCTCAAATGAGTGGGGCAACAGATGGGTATGATCTGATTTACTCTATAAAACCAGCTAAAGGATTGACTTTTCAACCGGGACAGATTTCTTTCAAAATGGGTGTATTTGGCACAGGAGGTGGTATGGTGGATGTTTATTTGAAGTACGCCGATGGGACTAAAAAAACGGTGGCAGGTACTATCAAGCCGAATCGTTCCGGAACCTCTGTAAATGCCACTGAATGTACATATGATTTAGGTAGTATGTCGGCAACTGATGAAGAACTATCATTGATTATCAGTGTATATAGCCTGGCAAATAATAAAGAGATAGGTTTCAGTAATGTGATGGTTACAGGTACAGTAAATGGTACAGCCGTAGAAGTTCCGCAATATAATGTAGCAACAAGTATGGAACCGGAGAGTGCAGGCACTGTTAATCAGATGCCGGCAGGCAGTTTGATGGATGAAGATACGAAAGTAACTGTGACAGCTTTTCCAAAGTTTGGTTTTCATTTTGTTAATTGGGTGGATAATAGTGGTAAAGAAGTGTCGGCGGAAAATCCATATTCATTTGTAGTAAAAAGTAATACTTCATTGAAAGCTGTTTTCCGGGAAGTGAACACTTATACATTTTCTACCCGTTGCATCAACGATCTGGAAATGCAGATTGGTTCTGTTACATTGAACCCGGAACCAACTGAAGGGAAGTATGAAGAAGGCGTGATAGTAACTGCTACAGCAAACGAACTTCCAATTGCACGATTTTTGAACTGGGAAGATGATTTTGAAAATTCCAGTGTTACAACAACCGAGCGCAGTGTGACGGTAAAACAAAATACGGAACTTATTGCAAATTATGAGATTCAGGATTTCATTGCCGCTTATAATTCCGATAAAGCAGAGATTTGGGCAAACAAAGGGAATTATCCGTTTGCTGCCGATTATACCTGGGACTTAGAACGTAATGCTACTGCTTCTGTTGTGAAAGTGAATGATGGAAGTTCATTGAACGGTAATTCGAGTGGTACTCCGGTAGTACGTATGCGCAAGGGAGCTGTCATAAGTTCGGTCAATGGTTTGTATATGAACGGATATCGCAGTACGGATGTGGCAATGCAGATTCAGTTTTCGACCAGGAACTTTACAACCGTTCGTTTCACTGCAGCTTTGGTTGCAAAGAATGCCGCAACTGTAAACTGGAAGGTGCTTTATTCTACAGATGGTACTATTTATAAACCTGTTACGAATAATAACGAAGAGTTGATTTATAAATTGGTCAACGGACTGGCTACAAGTGTTGATTTTGAATTGCCGGGTGAGGAAGTTGCTGATAAAGAAATGGTATACATTCGCTTTACCGGTACAGGTGATGAGGTTCTTAATGATAACAATGGTGAATATAACTTCGATAAAGTCGATTCGGAAAGTGGTTTGAATTATACCGACCATAGTGAAACCGGTTTGGGTAATATTTATGTATTTGGCACTCCGGTTGTTGAGGAAGATCATGAGGCACCTGCTATCAAAGCTATTGCTCCGGCAGATAAAGCTACTGGTGTGTCTGCCAGTGGTAAGATTACGATTTCTTATAGTGAACGTATCCAGGCTGGTACAGGAGAAGCTACATTGACTGGAAACGGTAAAACGATTACACTCGAACCGGAATATGGAAGTTCTTCTGTCTCTTTCCGCTATGTAAATTTGGCTTATGCGAGCACATATACTTTGGAACTTCCGGAAGGGTATGTGACTGATCGTTCCGGCAATAAAGCACCAGCTGTCAGCAGTAGTTTCACTGTGATGGAGCGTATTAAACCGGAAGCCCGTCTTTTTAATGCGATAGTAGATCAAAGTCTGGAAGTTAGTGTTATGCCAACCTCTACTGCAATAGGTCAATATAAAACGATTCAGGAAGCTATTGATGCTGTGCCCGTGACTAATAACAAACCCTGGCTTATTTTTATAAAAGCCGGATATTATAATGATTTGAATAACCGGACATTCTCTACCGGGAAATATACCTGGGAAGATCAGAGTGGCAAACTATCTGCTTCGGAAGACAGCCGTATTATAGTGGTAGATCGTCCGTTTGTGCATCTCATTGGTGAAGATGTAAATAAAGTAACGATCGCACAAGACCGTATTGCAGGAAGTAATGCTACTGATAAGAGTCAACCTTGGTATAATGTGGCAGAAGGTGCCACACTGGTAATTAAGTCAAATGACTTCTATGCAGAGAATCTGACGATTGATAATGAGTGGTGGACTAAATATGAAGGGAATGAAACACGTGGTCCGCAAGCATTGTCTCTGTATGTAGAAGCAGATCGTGTAGCTTTCAACAACTGCCGTATCCGTTCTTATCAGGATACATATCTGAGTCCGAAAACAGGAAATACGAATACGGGTAATAATCAACCTCACTATTATGACCGTAACTATTTCCGTAATACTATGATTGAAGGTGCAGTCGATTTTATTTATGGAGGAGGCGATGTCTACTTTGATAATTGTACGCTGAATATTGTACGTGAATCGGGAGGTTACATTGTTGCTCCGTCGCATTATACTGATCTTAAGGACAATCAGGGTAATATTACACAAGTAAGTACGCGTTGGGGATATGTATTCAAAAATACAAAGATTACTGCTCCCGATGGTAAGGAAGATAAAACACAGGTATATTTCGGACGTCCCTGGCACAATGAGCCAAAAACTGTATTTATCGATACGGAGTGCCGTGTGAAGCCATATGATGGTTATTGGTATCCTACAATGGGTGCTGTGCCTGCTCTTTGGGCTGTGTACAATATATGGGACAAGAACGGATATAAAATGAGCGAAACATCTATCGAAGACTATTGGTACGAAAGCAATGGTGAGACGATTCGTGGTAAAGCAAAAAACTTCCTTACAGATGAAGAAGCTGCTTCGTATACGTTAGAAAATGTGCTGAGTGGTGACGGAAGTGATGCTACTACCGGCATATGGAATCCACTACCAATGGTAGAACAAACTGCCAAACCTGTTATTAGTGGGATAGAAGGAACTGCTACATTCGGTTGGACTGCTGATGAATATGCTATCTGCTATGTAATAAATATTAATGGTAAAGTAGCCGGATTTACTACTGAAACCCACTATGAGGCAAATTTGAATGATGTAGTTACTGTTCAGTCTGTTAATGAATACGGTGCATTGAGTGAGGTTTCAGATGAATTTATAGTAGGAAGTATTGGTACTGGTGTTGAAAATACTACTTTGGAAAACAATATTAGTGTAATAGGGGGGAAGGGCACCATTTCTGTACGTGGTATTGAAACAGCAACAGATATCAAGATATACGGTATAAACGGTACTTTGGTACAAAGTCTGGAAGTTCATCGCAATGTATCACTCTCTGTTCCGGCAGGGCAATATATTTTGAAGGCAAATAATTCGGTATCCAAGGTGTTGGTTTACTGATGAATGGTATAGGTCTTCTTGAGGGAGAGAGAGGAAGCATTGAAAAAGATGTTTCCTCTCTCTTTATACTGTAGCCATACTTTTTAGATTAAGCTCTGTATTTCTTTGTACTGCCATCCTATTGGCAAGGTGTTGCCAACAGAATGGCAAAGTGTTGCCAATGGGATGGCAAAGTATTGCCAATAGGGTGGCAAAACAAACAGTTTTACCCTCTTTGTTTTTCTTCATATAGTATAACTCTATCACGAATTATAAGTACTTATCCAACAATAATTTTATCATTATTACAGGAAATACGTTATCTTTGTCTATCTCAAAGATTCGTTATGTTTAGATTGCTTCTTATACTTATATCTTTTATTTATCCGTTTATGCTTTCTGCCCAGAGCTTGATGCATGTACGTTATTATTCGGCTAAAGATGGATTATCCCAGAATACTGTGACGGATTTTTTACAGGATGATAAAGGATACATCTGGATGTCTACCTGGAACGGATTAGAAAAGTTTGACGGTTATACATTTCAGAATTATAAATCTTATCCTACAGATGATACCCGCCTGGAATACAATCGTATTCAACAGATTGCAGAGGGCAAAAAAGGGAATATATGGTGTGTTACTTATAATAATTTACTTTATTTGTTTAATACCCAGACTGAAACTTTCCAGAATATCTTTTCCGGATATTCGCATCTTGCTGATTATGGACGGGTAGCGCGATTATATAAGCAGGAGGGTGGCTTACTTTGGTTCAGTAATCAGGCCGGAGATTTATTCAGGCTTGATGAAGACCGATTAGGAGAAACGGATGGAATTGTACACTTGCCTTGTCATTCTTGCGCGGAACACGGAAAGAAAATATATTCTGTTCACAAGGATAAGAAAGGATATGAGTGGATATTGACCGACCGGGGAACTTTCGTTTACGGTCATCCGGAAATACGTACGAAGGTAGAATTGAGGTATATAAAGGAAGTTGATAAGAATACTTTTTTTATCACTCAGAAAGGAGAATTATACGCATTTACACCGCAGATCGGTATTCAGAGTGTCTCTAACCCTTTCCTCATGAAGGAAGTCAGTGGACTTGTTACTATAAAAACAGGCAGGTTGCTGATTCCGGACCAGGAAAAAATTATTGTTTACGATACCCGGAAAAAGAGCTTTGAACAATTATACAAGCAGGCAACTACCGTACCTTTACATATAACGGGAGCCTTTCATTCAAAACAGGATCAGATTTGGATGTTGGATGGACAAAGAGTGTTATGTTATTCATTTACTGATAGAAAAATGACTGTTTTTCGGGAGAACCTATCAGGTGAAGATACATTTCGCCATATACATGAAGATGAATTCGGAGGAATCTGGTTGATGACCCGTGACGGGAGTTTTTATACTTATAATTCCGGAAGTAACCGATTAGAACCGGCCTACTGTTATACAACAGGACAAAAGGAACCTTACCGGACGGAAGGCAGAGCTTTTTTGCGGGACTCTCATAAGAATCTGTGGGTAAGCCGTAAATATGGCTTTGATAAGATTTATTTTACAAATCGTAATTATGATTATCTTGCTACTACCGGTGGACAGGAAGTGCGGGGCGTATTTATCGATTCAAAAAAACGTCTGTGGATTGCTTCCAAAGAGAATCGGGTAGAGGTGTATGATGCACAGGGTAACTATATAGGTAATATGGATTCCGGAGGTAGATTGCTGAAAGATCAGAATGTATCGTTCGGTAAAAAGGTTTATACTTTTTTTGAGGATAACGAACAACGTATCTGGTTGGGAACCCGTAATCATGGAATTGTAGTAGCGACAGAAAAAGAGGGATCTTTTACTCTTCAGAATTTCCGGCATGATGCACGAAATTCTTATAGCCTCAGTAATGATGCAATTTATACGATTTGCCAGGATACTCGAAACCGTATATGGATCGGGACATTGGGAGGAGGAATTAATCTATTCACCGGATTTCCGGATAATTCCCGTTTTATTCATCCGGGGAATCTGTTGAAAGGATATCCCGATGGATTATGTCATAAAGTACGTAGTTTGCATTGTACACGGGAAGGTGTTATGCTTGCCGGTACAACAGAAGGTTTATTGAGTTTTTCGGATGATTTTCAGAAACCGGAGGATATTGTATTTTATCACAATGACTGTACTGACGGACTCAGTAATAATGATATTATGGACGTGTTGGAAAGTAGGGATGGTAAATTATATATTGCAGCCTACAGTGGAGGGATTTGTTTGGCAAATACAGATTCATTGTTGAATACACGAATTCATTTCAGCTATCTCAATAAAAAGAACGGGCTTCCATCCGACTTGCCACAAGCCATACTGGAAGACAAAGATGGGAATATCTGGATATGTTTTGAGAATTATATTGGTAAATACTGTCCGGAGCGGGGAGAGTTCGAAACGTATGATAGTACAAATCTGCATACAGATTTGCAGGTAAGTGAGGCACATCCGGCTATTGACGAGCAGGGAGCGATGTATATCGGTACGAACCAAGGCGTTTTACGTCTTCGATTGTACGATTTGAAGAAGAGTCATTTTGTCCCTCGAATAGTCTATACCGGAGTAAATATTCAAAATAGCGACGGTACTGCCTATACTTCTATTCTTGTGGCAGATTCTTTGGTGTTGAGTAAGAAGGAGCGTAATGTGACGATCACTTTTTCGGCACTGGATTATACAAATTCAGAGTCACTTCAATATGCCTATCGTTTGAAGGGTATTAATGACCAGTGGGGATACATCGGAGAAAATCATTCCATCGGTTTTGCAAATTTGCCTGCCGGTGACTTTGTACTGGAAGTAAAGTCTACCAATGGCGATGGAGTATGGCATGATAATATCACTCCTCTTCATATACATATCCAGCCTCGTTTTACAGAGACAATCTGGGCGTGGATAGTTTATGTGTTTATTGTTATAATACTTATTTTGACAGTGTCCGGTATTATAATCTATATTACTAATCTGAAGCGAAAAGTAGATTTTGAAGAACAACTGACTGACTTGAAACTACGCTTTTTTACAGATATCTCGCATGAACTTCGTACTCCGTTAACATTGATTTCCGGCTCAGTTGAGGAAATTGTAGAACGGGGACAAATACAGGAAAGTGGAACGGAGAACATGCAGGTGGTCAGGAGGAATGTGAACCGTATGCTGAGGCTCGTTAATCAGATTCTGGATTTCAGAAAGATACAAGGACGAAAGATGAAACTAAGTATCGGGCAAGGAGATGTGATTGCTTTATGCAGGCAGGTCTGTGAGAATTTTATGCAGTTGTCTCACGAACGTTCTATTCATTTCAACCTGATTCATGAAATGCAGGAAATGCGCTGTTATACAGATATGGATAAGTTGGAAAAGATACTTTTTAATTTATTATCCAATGCTTTTAAGTATACAGCCAATGGCAAGTCTATTACTATGACAATCTGTATGCAGTCCGGTAGTTTCTCTATTTGTGTTCGCGATGAAGGTAAGGGGATGGATCTTCGGAAGATTGATAACTTGTTTGAACGTTTTGCTACTTTTGGTAAGGCCGATCCGAATCGTTCCTCCGGTATAGGGCTTTCATTGGTGAAAGAATTTACAGATTTACTGCACGGTACCGTACAAGTTGAAAGTATACCTGAACAGGGAACAGCTCTTACTATAACTTTGCCTTGTACATATGAGGCCTATGCCAGTGACCCGGAGACCGAGTTTATTCTGAATGATGAAATACAGTTTGACTATCAGCCGGAAGTACCTTCGTCTAATGGGGAAGAGAAGGAGAGAAGTATATTAATTATAGAGGATAATGATGAACTTCGTCGTTTTCTGACTACTATTTTGAGAGATCGATACAGTGTGTTGGAGGCTGGCAATGGCAAACAAGGCTTGGAAATTATATGGAAAGAACTACCGGATTTGGTTGTCAGTGATGTGATGATGCCCGAAATGGATGGGATTGAGTTTTTAGAAGCGGTAAAAACAAACCGCGATACAAGTCATATTCCCGTGATTTTACTTTCTGCAAAAGCATCTGTTGACGATCGTGTTAAAGGATTGGAGTATGGTGCGGACGATTACATCGCCAAGCCTTTCAATTCGGCTTATTTGAAGGCACGGATTGAATCATTGATAAAACAGCGCAGTTCTTTATCGGCTTATTATCTCCGGCAACCGTTGAAAAATTTAGGAAAAACAGCCAATAAGCAGCCTGATGTGCCACTCGAACAAATATTGGAAACAGTACCTGTTTTTAATAGTACATTCATCCAAGAAGTTATTCGGTTTGTTGATGAGAATTTGCAAAATCCCGATTTTAAAATTGATGATCTGGCAGAAACGATGAATATGAGCCGTGCTGTATTCTATAGGAAGATCAAAACCTTTACAGGAGCTTCTCCCATTGATTTGGTTAAAGAAATGCGTTTAAAGCGTGCTTTGGAGTTATTAGATACCAGTTCATACAGTTTATCAGAGGTTGCTTATCAAAGTGGATTCTCTTCACCTCAGTATTTTAGTCGTGTGTTCAAAGAACAGATGCAGTGTACCCCGAATGAATATAAGAGGCGGAAAGCCTTAATTTTCAACTAAATAAGTTTTCAACTTTCAATTTTCATCTCTTCTTCATCGTCGTTTTCATTTTCTTCTTCTTCTTCAAATGGTTCCGGGCGTTGTGGCCCATAACCTACGAAAGCAAATGCGCAAAGTGTTCCCATTATCGCTCCACTCAGATGCCCTTCCCATGAAGTGTTGGCAGGTGTGAAGTAGGGAATCATTTGCCATACCAGCCCACCATATAGAAAAGTCACCAATAGTGAAATTGCAATTAAAGGTATATACTTTCTCAGTAATCCACTAAAGAAGAGAAAAAATGCCAGCCCATAAATAATACCACTTGCTCCGATGTGCCATCCGGGTTTTCCGATGAGGTATGTGATGGCCCCGCAACCCACCCAGATTATAAAGAATATATAGGGAGCGATGCCACGGTAAAAGTAAAATAAACACCAGGACAGAAAAAAAAGTGGAAGCGTGTTGGCTAAGAGATGAGGAAAGTTACTGTGTATCAATGGATGTGCGAAAATGCCAAACAATCCTCTCTTCTCCATAGGATATACTCCTAACCGTGTGAAGTCCCAGTCCATGCCAACCTCTAATATTTTTATAATGTAGAGGATAAAAATTAGGAACAAGGGGAGCATCATGGACAGAATGATTTTTCGTAAATCCTGTTTCATTTTTCTTCTTTTTCGTTAATTCTTCGCAATGCTACGAATATTTTAAGGAAAATGGAAAATAAAAACCGTTTTTATTTTTGTTTTTACCTATAATTCGTATTTTTGGAAATCATACTATTTTATATGTTATGATAACAGAAATATAATTAACCTTTAAATAATGCACAACTATGAGTTATTTACATTTTGACAAGACTCTTATGGTCAATCTTGAGGAATCTTTACCGAGAGAGATTCTTCGGACAAACCGTTCGGGAGCTTATCATTGTACAACGATTGTGGATTGTAACACACGCAAATATCACGGTTTGTTGGTGATCCCTGTCCCCAACCTGGACGATGAGAACCATGTGCTGCTATCTTCTCTTGATGAAACGGTAATTCAACACGGCGCAGAGTTTAACTTGGGATTGCACAAATATCAGGGTAATAATTATAGTCCTAACGGACATAAATATATCCGCGAATTTGATTGTGAGCATATTCCGGCTACAACTTACCGTGTTGGGGGAGTCATCCTTCGAAAGGAGAAAATTTTTGTACATCATGAAAACAGGATCCTGATTCGTTATACTCTACTGGATGCCCATTCGGCAACCACTCTGCGTTTTCGCCCGTTTCTGGCTTTCAGAAGTGTGAGAGAGTATACACATGAAAATACACAAGCGAGCCGTGAGTATCAGTTGGTAGAGAATGGCATAAAAACCTGTATGTATCCGGGGTATCCGGAGTTGTTTATGCAATTGAATAAGAAGAATGAGTTTCATTTTGATCCGAATTGGTATCGAGGCATTGAATATCCAAAGGAACAGGAACGGGGCTATGATTTTAATGAAGATCTCTACGTGCCGGGTTATTTTGAAGTAGATATAAAGAAGGGCGAAAGTATCGTTTTCTCTGCTGGAATATCAGAAGTGTCTCCCCGTCGTTTGAAACAGATTTTCGAGGCAGAAGCCGAAGATCGTACACCTCGTGACAGTTTCTATCACTGCCTGAAAAACTCAGCGCATCAGTTTCATAATAAACAAGAAGATAACCATTATATTCTGGCCGGATATCCATGGTTTAAGTGTCGTGCAAGGGATATGTTTGTCTCATTGCCCGGCTTGACACTGGCTGTGGATGAAGTAGATGAATTTGAAGATGTAATGCAGACTGCTGAAAAAGCAATCCGTAATTATATAGATGATGAACCGATAGAATGCAAGATTTATGAAATGGATGATCCAGACATCTTGCTGTGGGCTGTATGGGCATTGCAACAGTATGCTAAGGAAACTTCGCGTGAGCAATGCCGTATGAAATACGGTTCTCTGTTGGAAGCTATCATGGAGTTTATCCGTCAGCGGAAACATGATAATCTTTTCCTTCACGAAAACGGATTGCTTTATGCAAATGGTTCGGATAAAGCCATTACCTGGATGAACTCTACGGTAAATGGACACCCGGTGGTACCTCGTACGGGATATATTGTAGAAATAAATGCACTGTGGTATAATGCACTTCGCTTCGTTGCCGATCTGGTGCGCGAAGGAGGGAATGTGGTGCTGGCCGATTCACTGGATGGACAGGCTGCAATAACCGGTGCATCATTTGTGGAAGTATTCCGTAATGAATATGGTTATCTGCTTGATTATGTAGACGGAAATATGATGGACTGGAGTGTACGTCCCAATATGATATTTACTGTAGCCTTTGACTATTCTCCTCTTGATCGTATGCAGAAAAAGCAAGTGTTGGACATTGTGACGAAAGAATTACTTACCCCGAAAGGGCTTCGTACATTGAGCCCCAAGAGTGGTGGTTATAATCCGAACTATGTTGGTTCCCAACTTCAGCGTGATTATGCTTATCACCAGGGAACAGCCTGGCCATGGCTGATGGGATTTTATATGGAGGCCTATCTGCGGATTTATAAGATGAGCGGTATTTCGTTTGTAGAACGCCAGTTGATTGGTTTTGAAGCCGAAATGACCAGCCATTGTATTGGGTCATTGCCTGAGTTATTCGATGGTAACCCACCTTTTAAAGGTCGTGGAGCAGTATCGTTTGCGATGAACGTAGCCGAAATTCTGCGTATTTTGAAGTTATTGTCAAAGTATAATTTATAAGAGGAGGGACGAAGATGAAAGTTTTAATGTTTGGATGGGAGTTCCCCCCGCATATTTTGGGCGGTTTAGGAACTGCCAGTTATGGTCTGACGAAGGGGATGTCTTTACAAGAAGACATGGAAATAACCTTCTGTATCCCTAAGCCGTGGGGAGATGAAGATCAGAGCTTTTTGAAAATTATCGGTATGAACAGTACGCCGATAGTATGGAGAAATGTTGATTGGGATTATGTCAAAGGCCGTGTTGGTTCTTATATGGATCCACAACTCTACTTTGATTTGCGTGATCATACCTATGCTGATTTCAATTATTTGAATACCAATGATTTAGGATGTATTGAGTTTTCTGGCCGTTATCCGGATAATCTGCATGAGGAGATTAATAACTACTCCATAGTGGCTGGTGTAGTAGCCCGTCAACAGGAGTTTGATATAATCCATTCGCACGACTGGTTGACGTATCCGGCAGGTTTACATGCTAAGCAGGTGTCGGGCAAACCATTGGTGATCCATGTACATGCCACTGATTTTGACCGTAGCCGTGGAAATGTGAATCCGACAGTATATGCCATTGAGAAAAATGGTATGGATCATGCCGATCATATTATGTGTGTGAGTGAGTTGACTCGTCAGACAGTCATTCATAAGTATTTCCAGGATCCGAAGAAGGTATCTACCGTACACAATGCAGTTTCGCCTTTATCGCAGGAGATACAGGATATTGTTCCGAAAAAGAATCCCAAAGAGAAGGTCGTTACTTTCCTGGGACGTATCACTATGCAGAAAGGTCCGGAGTATTTTGTAGAAGCTGCTGCCATGGTGTTACAGCGTACTAAAAATGTGCGTTTTGTGATGGCTGGTAGTGGTGATATGATGAATCAGATGATTCGTTTGGCTGCCGAGCGTGGTATTGCCGACCGTTTCCACTTCCCTGGATTTATGAAGGGAAAACAGGTTTATGAAGTATTGAAAGCCAGTGATGTATATATCATGCCTTCTGTCTCTGAACCTTTTGGAATTTCACCATTGGAAGCTATGCAGTGTAGTGTGCCAACTATCATTTCCAAACAGTCCGGTTGTGCCGAGATACTGGAAAATTGTATCAAGACAGATTACTGGGATATTCATGCCATGGCAGATGCGGTTTATTCCATTTGTACTTATCCTGCATTGTATGAATATCTGCGTGATGAGGGCAAAAAAGAAGTAGATCAAATCAAATGGGAAAATGTCGGATATAAGGTTCGTGGCATTTACGAAGAGGTAATTAAGAATTATAAATAATAAAATAATATAGATATGAGAACAATCTGTCTTTATTTTGAGATACATCAAATTATTCATCTGAAACGTTATCGTTTCTTCGATATAGGTGCCGATCATTACTATTATGATGATTATGCCAATGAGAATGGTATGAATGAAGTTGCCGAACGCTCTTATATTCCGGCTCTGAGTACATTGATTGAGATGGCGAAGAATTCCAATGGAGCATTTAAGGTGGCATTGTCTATCTCGGGGGTTGCGCTTGAGCAGCTTGAAATTCATGCGCCAGCTGTAGTTGATTTATTGCATCAGCTCAATGATACTGGTTGTTGCGAGTTTTTGGCAGAGCCTTATTCACACGGTTTGTCATCGTTGGCCAATGAGGATTGCTTTAAAGAAGAGGTGATGCGTATGAGCGGAAAAATCAAACAAATGTTTGGTAAGGCACCGAAAGTATTTCGTAACTCCAGTTTGATATACTCTGATGAAATTGGCGCACAGGTGGCAGCAATGGGATTTAAAGGCATGCTGACGGAAGGAGCTAAATATATTTTGGGTTGGAAGAGTCCCCATTACGTATATCATTGTAATCAAGCTCCCAGCCTGAAGTTATTGTTGAGAGATTATAAGTTGTCAGATGATATTAGTTTGCGCTTTTCCAACTCTGACTGGAGCGAATATCCGTTGTTTGCCGATAAGTATATTAGTTGGATTGATGCTTTACCGCAGGAAGAACAGGTAATTAATATTTTTATGGAGTTGAGCGCTTTAGGTATGGCTCAGCCGCTTTCTTCTAATGTATTGGAATTCCTTAAAGCGCTTCCGGCTTGTGCAAAAGAGAAAGGGATCACATTTTCTACTCCAACGGAAATTGTTACTAAACTAAAATCTGTTTCTCAATTGGATGTTCCGTATCCTATCTCATGGGTGGATGAGGAAAGAGATACGAGTAGCTGGCTGGGTAACGTCATGCAGCGTGAAGCTTTTAATAAGTTATATAGTGTAGCCGAGCGTGTACACATGTGCGATGATCGTCGTATAAAACAGGACTGGGATTATTTGCAAGCAAGTAATAACTTCCGTTTCATGACTACAAAGAATACGGGTATTTATTTGAATCGTGGTATATATGATTCTCCGTATGATGCATTCACTAACTATATGAATATTTTGGGCGACTTTATTAAGAGAGTAAATTCATTGTACCCGGAAGATATTGACGACGAGGAGTTGAATTCTCTGCTCACTACCATTCATAATCAAGGTGAGGAAATTGCAGAACTGCATAAAGAATTGGATAAGTTGCACGCAAAAGCTGAAAAAGCCAAAGCACCTAAAGTGGCAGCTAAGTCCAAAGTGGCCGAAGAAAAAGTGGTGAAGGCTACTCCTAAAAAGACAGCAGTAAAGAAAGTAGCTGCAAAGAAGAAAGAATAATCATTTAGAATTGGAATATTTTCTTATTTGCCTCTCAAAGTTGTAAACAGCTCTGAGAGGCAATTTTTTTATAGAGCTTTGTGGAGGGAAGAATATGCTTTTTAGTAGTTGTGAACTCTTGAACTGCATAAAAATAAAGGTTTATCCGACAAATGTGTAGTTGTCGAAAAAGTAATTATACCATTTATTCAAGAAGGTAGGTAAGGTAGAATATGAATGGCTTGTTTTTATGTAATAGACTGATTTATAGTAAGTATAAACTTTCTGTTTAAACTTGGTCAAGAGTGTACCTTCTTGCAAAGTAAATCTGAAATATTAAAAAACGCATTAACAATATTAACGAGTTATGTATTTGGCAGATGAACCAAAATACAAAATAAAAAAGGTGTCTCGGAATTTATCCGGACACCTCTTACATTAATGGTATGTTATCTCTGTTATTTTTTATCTTTATCGTCGAAGGAAGTATAAATAACTTCCATTGATAAGCGATCTCCTTCTGATCCACCTTTCAGTTTGGTGTATCCAGGTTGTAAATCATTGAGTACACTGATAATGCTACCCAACGCGGTACTGGTATTTTGATCTCTTGTGATAGTTACCGGAACGAGAGCTACTTTATTCCATTGTGTAGCTTTCTCCCATGCTTCGATAGTGGTAACAGGTGTTCCTGTATCAACGTCCAAAATACCCTCTATCTTTCCATCGTTTGCAAGTGCTATGACTGCTGCATCTCTTTCTGCACGACATGTATTAATCAATCTTGCTATATTGGGGAAAACATATTGATTCGTATTAATGGCATTATGTTGAGCAATATAGGTTGTAATGTCATCATTGACTTTATTCTTTTTAAAGAAATCATCCTTTTCTTTTTCACGCACCAATAAAACATAACTGGGAGCACCCATGCTGAACTTATTCTTATCATTGGTTTGATTGTAATTAGTAAAAGTTAATCTAACTACATTTAGTGTATCATTACGCAATGAATCCAGAATACCCTTTTGGCTATCGTTATTGTTGTTTAGTAACGGTAATGTAGCCTGGGTGTAAATACCCGCTGGAGTTTTAAGATATGTACAACCTGTCTCTTTTACTTTATCCTTGATCTTATCTTCATCACTTCTGAAAGAATTGGCTTGAATGATTTCTTTAGTTGCAGCAAATGTTCGGTAACTATAATAGGTGGAGTCTTCTTCACTATTGTACTTCTTCATGTTTTTACCACTATCTTCTTCTTTCATATAACATTGGAATATGACATGCATTTCTATCTGGTCAATATAAAGAATAGTACCGTCTCCGTAATCGTTTTTAACATAGATACCTTTGAACAGGTCTCTGAATATATTTGCGAAATTTTTGCCCCCTTTTTCTGCTTCTCTACTTGCTTTATAAATTTCTTGTCCTAATTCATAAGGTAAAGTAACGGTTACAGAAGGAATATATCCACTTAGATTTCTAATAGAATCTTTTACAGATCTATCTACAGCTGTATACGCCTTTCGTCCCAATAAAAAATTAGCATCATTTTTAGGATAAAAATCTTCCGGGTTAATGTCGGTATAGTATGCAGCCTCTTTGTCTGCAGCTAAGTTCTTGTCTAATCTATAAACGCTCAAGCGGGAAGCTGTCAGCGAATCACCAAAATAAGTCCTGTAAGCTAACGTTAATTCCGTACGATAAGTTTTGTCTTCGACCATGATTGCATCCGGATCATCCGGGTTTTCCGGGTTGTATACTGTCGGGAAACTAAAGTTGTCAGTACAATGTAGCTGTGTTAGAAATCCGGCTTCGTAATAACCAAATTCCTGATCTGTAAATTTCCCTAAATAACCAGTACTTGTTTTAGCGAAAACCTGTTCGGCAAGCTTAGACTCGGTTGCTACTTCAAATGTTGCCAGTTTTCCGTTAATAGTCTGGTCACCACCCGGAAACATTCCTAATCCCAATGTACCGGTATTATCGTCACATCCCCAAAAGGTGAGAGATAATAGGGCTACCCATAGATATTTTACTTTCATGATCGTCGTATCTTGATTCTAATTTTATTTTTGTTCAGCTTCCCACACCTTGTCGTAAAACTCGTTGCAAGCACTTGCGTAAACGTCTGGAGTCTGATAATCGAGTACCAATTTTCCGGATTGACGGGCATAATCCATGATGTCTTCGTTGATATGTTCACTGTTTTGTATCACTCCGTCGGAATAATCAACTGCGAGTTTACACAATGCAGCGTAGTCTGCAGGTTCTTTTAGTGTAGCTACATCTTTCTTATTAATGCCCTTCAACATGAGTTTGGTTGCAAAGTCATTGCTAAGAGTGTTTTTGAAATCATCCTCGTATACAGAGAATATTACTTTGGCATCCCGGAAGGACGGTTCGTCTTTATATGCTTTCTTGATATACAATGGAGCCAATGCAGTCATCCAACCATGACAATGAATAACATCTGGAGTCCAGCGTAGTTTTTTTACAGTTTCCAATACGCCTCTGGCATAAAAGATGGCTCGACTGTCGTTATCATCGTATTCTACTCCATTCTCATCAGCCGTTTGCATTCTATTCTGGAAATAATCATCATTATCAATGAAGTACACCTGCATACGTGCCGATTGTATGGAAGCAACTTTAATAATCAATGGATGGTCGGTATCATCAATGATCAGATTCATACCGGAAAGACGTATCACTTCATGCAGTTGATTTCTACGTTCGTTGATATTTCCCCATTTGGGCATGAATGTTCTGATCTCTCTGCCTTTTTCCTGAATAGCCTGAGGCAGGTTTCTACCTATATTAGCCATTTCAGATTCTGAAACGTAAGGAGTAATCTCTTGTGTAATAAATAAAACCTTATTCGCCTTTGTCATAATAACAATCCTTCTCGTAAATATTCTGCAAAGATATAAAAAAAAAAGGGCATTAAAGCAAGCTATTGCGCGGTATAATTCCTTATGAATTGTTAAGTTGTTGATTATCAGTTGTTGTTTGTCGCTTGCCCGTTCCGGTTGCTTCTCTTCCTTTTGCATTAATTTGCGATATTTCTTCTTTATATGGTAAATAATGGTTTATTTTGCACAGTTTTTTAAACAAGATAGAATAATAAACCAATTAAAATGAAAATAATACATACGATCAAGGACTTACAGACTGAATTGTCGGAACTGAAAGCCCAAGGGAAAAAAGTGGGTCTGGTACCTACTATGGGTGCTTTGCATGCAGGGCACGCATCACTTGTGAAGCGTAGTGTAAATGAGAATGATGTAACGGTAGTGAGTGTTTTTGTAAACCCAACTCAGTTTAATGATAAGAATGATTTAGTGAAATATCCACGTACACTGGATGCTGATTGTAAATTATTAGAGTCTTGTGGAGTAACTTTCGTATTTGCTCCTTCGGTAGAAGAAATATATCCGGAACCGGATACACGCCGGTTTAGTTATGCGCCATTGGATACAGTGATGGAAGGGGCTTTTCGTCCGGGACACTTCAATGGTGTGTGTCAGATTGTGAGTAAGCTGTTTGATATTGTGAAGCCGCATTGTGCTTATTTTGGTGAAAAGGATTTTCAGCAATTGGCTATCATTCGTGAAATGGTACGTCAAATGAAGTTCGATCTTGAAATAGTAGGTTGCCCCATCGTTCGTGAAGAAGATGGGCTGGCATTAAGTAGCCGTAATGCCCGTTTATCGGCAGAGGAACGTGAAAATGCTTTAAATATTTCTCGGACTTTATTTAAAAGTCGTACCTTTGCAACCACTCATTCGGTGAGTGAGACGCAAAAGATGGTGGAAGATGCTATTGCTGCTGCACCGGGACTTCGCCTGGAGTATTTTGAAATAGTAGATGGAAACACTTTGCAGAAAGTTGGAGATTGGAATGATACTTCGTATGTAGTAGGTTGTATAACTGTTTTTTGCGGAGAAGTGAGGCTGATCGATAATATTAAATACAAAGAAGTTTAAACCTAAAAAAGACCAAATCCCTATGATGATTGAAGTGCTAAAGTCGAAGATTCATTGTGCACGTGTCACAGAAGCAAATCTGAATTACATGGGTAGCATTACGATTGATGAAGACTTGTTGGATGCGGCTAACATGATTGCTGGTGAGAAGGTGTATATCGCTGACAATAATAACGGTGAGCGTTTTGAAACCTACATTATCAAAGGTGAACGTGGTTCGGGTAAAATTTGCCTGAACGGTGCTGCAGCGCGGAAAGTGCAACCGGATGATATTGTGATTATCATGTCGTATGCATTAATGGATTTTGAAGAAGCTAAATCGTTTAAACCGACAGTGATTTTTCCGGATCCGGTAACGAATAGTGTAGTGAAATAAAAGAGAGTATAACTCTTGATATATATAAAGAAACGCCGCTTGCTATTGTGTAAGCGGCGTTTCTTTGTTCTTATTCGATCTGATTTTATTTTTTCAGTTGTTCATTCATAGCTGCTGCTGCTTTGCGCCCATCACCCATGGCGAGGATCACTGTAGCGCCACCACGTACGATATCACCACCGGCATAGATCGTAGGGATAGACGATTGCATATTATCATTTACAGTAATTGTACCTCTGCGACCTACTTCCAGCCCTTTGATAGAACTGGGTACAATCGGATTAGGTGATACCCCAACACTGACAATAGCTAAGTCGATATCAATTGTTTCTGTTGCACCGGGAATGGCTATCGGACTACGGCGACCAGAGGCATCCGGTTCTCCGAGTTCCATTTTTTGTAGGATTACCTGTTTTACGCGTCCCTGTTCGTCGGCTATATATTCAATCGGATTGTGCAGGGTAAGGAATTCTACTCCTTCTTCTTTGGCATGCTTAACTTCTTCCAGACGGGCAGGCATTTCTTCTTCTGAACGGCGATAGATAATCATGGCGCGTTCAGCACCGAGGCGCTTTGCTGTACGAACAGAATCCATAGCAGTGTTGCCACCACCAATGACAGCCACATTTTTACCAAAAGCAACCGGGGTGTCAGAATCAGGACTGGCAGCGTCCATTAGATTAACACGAGTCAGGTATTCATTGGATGACATAATGTTGATCGAGTTCTCTCCGGGGATATTCATGAAGTTTGGTAATCCTGCACCGGAAGCCACGAAGATACCTTTGAAGCCTTCTTCTTCCAATTGTTCTACACTGATCGTTTTACCAACAATACAGTCTTTGATAAATGTCACCCCCATTTGGGATAGATTATCAATTTCAACATCCACAATTTTATTAGGCAGACGAAATTCGGGGATACCATATTTCAATACGCCTCCTATCTCGTGCAATGCTTCAAATACAGTAACGTCGTATCCGTACTTTGCCATATCACCTGCAAAAGAAAGGCCCGCAGGGCCGGAACCGATTACAGCTACTTTGACGCCATTCTTTTCTGCTATTTCAGGGACAGAGATTTGTCCGCTTTCCCGTTCGTAGTCAGCAGCAAAACGTTCGAGGTGGCCGATGGCAACTGCTTCTTTACCCATTTTCAGATGAATACATTTTGATTCACACTGTTTCTCCTGAGGACACACACGACCACATACAGCAGGCAATGCACTGGTTTCTTTCAGCGTTTTGGCTGCTTCCAGAAATTCACCACGTTCAATGTTTTTAATGAAACGGGGAATATCGATTCCAACCGGACAGCCACCCATGCAGCCTGGATTAGCACAATCCAAACAGCGTTTGGCTTCCATGACAGCTTGTTCTTTGGTCAGTCCCTGATTTACTTCCTCTTTACGACTGTGCGAACGATATTCGGCATCAAGCTCGTTCATTTTGCAACGTTCAATGTTAGAGCGTTCTTTGGCTTTTATACTTTTGCGTAGTTCTTCACGCCAAACAGCGTTACGGCTGTTTTCATCTACTGTTTTGGTAGCTTCACAATGTGTTTCAAGTTTGTGCATCTCTTCTCGTTCTACGCTTTTGAAAGCGCCCATGCGTTTTAGCATTTCGTCGAAGTCTACCTGGTGTCCATCAAATTCCGGACCATCTACGCATACGAATTTAGTCTTTCCGCCGATGGTGATACGGCAGGCACCACACATACCAGTACCATCTACCATAATGGTATTTAATGATACATCTGTCGGGATTTCATATTTTTTGGTCAGCAGACAAACGAATTTCATCATAATGGCAGGACCGATAGCGAAACATTTGTTTACTTTTTCGCGCTTGATTACTTCCTCTACACCCTCTGTCACGAGTCCTTTGCGTCCGTAAGAACCGTCATCTGTCATAATGATAACTTCATCTGAGCTTTCGCGCATCTCCTTTTCAAGGATAATGAGTTCTTTGCTACGTCCTGCAAGGACAGTAATCACACGGTTCCCAGCTGCTTTTAAAGCCTGTACGATAGGAAGCATAGGAGCGACACCTACACCACCACCGGCACAAACTACAGTTCCGAAGTTCTCGATGTGTGTAGCTTGTCCCAGCGGACCTACAACATCGGTAATGTAATCACCTTCTTTCAGTTCGCAAAGGCGGGTAGAAGAGAGACCTACTTCCTGTACAACCAGCGTGATGGTACCTTTCTTTACGTCAGCGCCTGCGATGGTTAACGGCATACGTTCTCCTTTTTCGCCTACACGAACAATGACAAAATGTCCTGCTTTACGTGATTTTGCTATCAGAGGAGCTTCTATCTCCAGTTTAAACACTTTCTCAGAAAAATGTTCTTTGCTAATGATTTTGTTCATTATCTAATTAATTTGTTGGAATTACTACGTAACTGCTATCAGAATGATATTTTGGCAAAGATACAGCTTATTTGGGAAATAATAAAAGAAAAGCCGCCTTTTTGGGGCAGCTTCCTTTTTATCTATACTAATTCTTTTTAATCGATCATTTCAAATCCGCAGTATGGAACCAATGCTTTTGGTATTTTGATTCCTTCCGGTGTCTGGTTGTTTTCGAGCAATGCAGCGACGATACGAGGTAATGCCAGAGCCGAACCATTCAAGGTGTGGCAAAGCTCTGTTTTCTTTTCTCCACTGCGATAACGACATTTCAAACGATTTGCCTGGTAAGTATCGAAGTTGGAAACGGAGCTAACCTCCAACCAGCGCTTTTGTGCTTCTGAATATACTTCGAAGTCAAAGCAAAGAGCGGCTGTGAAACTCATGTCACCACCACAAAGGCGGAGAATACGATAAGGAAGTTCTAATTTCTGTAACAGACCTTCTACGTGATTCAGCATTTCCTGATGCGATTGTCTGGAATGTTCCGGCTTGTCGATGCGTACCAGTTCTACTTTAGAAAATTCATGTAAACGATTCAGCCCGCGAACATCTTTACCGTAAGAACCGGCTTCACGACGGAAGCATTGTGTATAAGCACAGTTCATAATAGGGAGCTGTTTCTCATCCAAAATGACATCACGATAAATGTTGGTTACCGGCACTTCTGCTGTTGGTATAAGATAAAGATCGTCTACTTCGCAATGATACATCTGACCTTCTTTATCCGGAAGCTGTCCTGTTCCATATCCGGAAGCTGCATTTACTACTGTCGGAGGCATGATTTCCATATAGCCAGACTTACGTGCTTCGTCCAGGAAGAAATTGATGAGAGCACGTTGCAGTTGTGCACCTTTACCTTTATAAACAGGGAAGCCAGCTCCGGTGATTTTTACACCGAGATCGAAATCGATGAGGTCATATTTTTTTGCCAGTTCCCAATGAGGAAGAGCATCTTTGGGAAGCTCAGTCTCCATACCGCCTATTTTTTCCACTACATTATCTTCGGCTCCTACACCTTCGGGAACTTCATCATAGGGCACATTAGGAATCGTATACAACAGATTCTGAAGTTCTGTTGCAGCATCTGTCATAGCAGTATCTAATGCTTTATTGCCTTCTTTCAGTTCGGCAACACGGATACGGGCAGTCTCTGCTTCTTCTTTTTTTCCTTCTTTCATTAACTGACCGATAGTTCTCGACAATGAGTTAACTTCTGCCAGATTCTTATCTAATTCATTCTGTGTATTACGTCTCTTGTCGTTCACTTCAATCACCTTGGCAATAGTTGCAGTGGCATCTTTAAAGTGCTTCTTTTCCAAACCGCGAATTACCGCGTCGGTATTTTCTGTAATTTGTTTAATAGTAAGCATATCGATACTTTTTTATGAACATTTATCTTTGAGTGCACAAAGATAATGCAAACCGAGAGCAAAATAAAATGAACTCGTTCATTTTTTATGCCAAGGTGCAGCTTATTTTTGCTTTTCTGCAAAGATTAATAAAAATACAGAGATGCTATCCCTTTGAGTGCATAAAAAAGAAAGGAGATACAATTACCTGAATTGCATCTCCTTCTTTATTTCTTAATTGTAAACTTTATGCTTCTGTCTTTTCGGCAGGGATGATAGATACATATCTTCTATCTTCTCTGGTTACTTTGAAGCTAACAGTTCCGTCTACTAAAGCGAAAAGAGTGTGGTCCTTACCCATACCGATGTTTTCACCCGGGTGGAATTCAGTACCTCTTTGACGAATGATGATATTACCTGCTTTGCAAGCTTCGCCACCAAATATCTTAACGCCTAATCTTTTGCTGTGTGATTCGCGGCCGTTCTTAGAACTACCGACACCTTTTTTATGTGCCATTTCTTCTTACTTTTAAATTGATTAAGCTACTACTTCTGTGATTGTTAACTCTGTGAACTGTTGGCGATGACCATTCAGTTTTCTGTGACCTTTTCTTCTTTTCTTGTGGAAAACAAGTACTTTATCACCTTTTACCAAATTTGAAACAACCTGGCAAACAACTTTTGCACCTTCTACAGTAGGAACACCTACAGTAATGTTTCCGTCTTTGTCTACCAAAAGAACCTTGTCGAATTCTACTGTTGCACCGTTTTCTGCATTTTGGATGTGGTGTACAAACAGTTTTTTGCCAGCTTCTGCTTTGAACTGCTGACCGTTAATTTCTACAATTGCGTACATCTTATATTAAATGTATAAGTTAGCTCCGTCGGGTGGTCTTTAATCACTTAAGGAACACTTTGTCGAACCCGGTGCGGAATAATCGGGCACAAAAGTACAGAAATAATTCTTATCGGGCAAATTTTTCTTTCTTTAATTTCTATGCAATCTCTATTAGCTCACCGTCTATTACTGTCAATGAGAAAACTTTATGTTAATTACAGTACAAGTATAGCTAATAAGATGATGGTAAACACACAACGCATGTTTCAGGTCATGAAGCTATCTGTCATGTATTCCGGAGGAGAAAAAGTGTTTTCGGCAAATCTGTTAGTTCACGGAGATTACTGATTATTTTCACATGTGGATATTGAGCCAGCTCTTCAGACCGGGTTACTCCACTTGTTATCCCTGTGAAACTGACGCCTGCTGCCTGGGCTGTTTCAGCGTCAACGGTACTGTTTCCTATGTACATTGTTTCTTCCGGTGTGACATTCAGCTTTTTCATGGCAAACAATAATCCTTCGGGGTTAGGTTTGGGATGACTTACGTCTTCGCCTCCGACAATGATATTGAACCATTCTTCTGGGAGCTGCTTTCTCATAAAGTCTTGAATGCGGAAACGATATTTGGTGGAAATAATTCCGAGGCGATTCCCTTCTTCTTTTAGTTTGAGTAGGGTAGGAAGGGTGTCGTCAAAGAGATGAGTATTGATATTCATATATTGGTCTGACTCTTTGGAATACTCTTTTCTAAGCGCAGCCAATTGTTCGGTATCCATAATTCCGGTGAGTATGCTAAATGACTCTTCAAGAGTTTTACCAATCGTACGTTTGATAGCATCATCCGTAACGTTTGTATAGTTATGTCGCTGAAGTACATTTCTGAAGCAAAGAATAATGCCGCAGGATGAATCTGCCAATGTATAATCAAAGTCGAATAAGTAGGTAGTGTAGCTCATTTGTCCCATTTTGGGGTAAAGGTAGAAAGATTAGTTTAAAAGTGTACACTCGGTAAGGTGAAAGTGTACACTTTCTATTGATTATCAGGTTTCTATTTAACTGGGTCTACAGTATATCCCTGTTGCTTTAACAGGTTCAATATTCCATTTTCTCCCGGTAAGTGTAAAGCACCGACGGCAATAAATGTCGGAGCTTCTTTCATAATGGCAGGTAATTGTTTCGCCCATTTTTTATTACGGTCATCAATCAGCGTTGCTTTTTCTTGTGGAGTCATTTCACATTGTGGACCTCCTAACGATTCATCTGCAATTTTACTCATTGCGTCTAAATCCTGTGTCATATAGGTGGCAGTTAGTCTTTGGGTTTGATCAATGGTTGGTTCCACATTATTCAACATGCAGAGTAATTGTTCGGCTTGACGTTTCAGGGATGTTTGGTTATATAGCAAATTCATTTGGAATTCAATAGTTTCAAGTCCGTCTGTTTTTTTCCCTTTTTCGGTGGCTTGTGTCTGAAAGTAAGTGTCCAGTTGTTCCTGTGGATTATAGCCACCTACGTGCTTCATATAGAGAATCACTACCAGATTATTACTGAGAAAGGCTGGTTTAACTTTAGGCATCATGGCTATGTCAAACATCAGATTCTCTTTTGCAAATTTATTGATTTGTTCGTATTCTTCCTCTGTAAATAGTGATTTGAAAGTAGTATCTGTTTCGGTGGTCATATACTTCTTCATCATTTCGGCTACCTTGGTGGGACTTTGCATTTCACTCATTTTCAATTCACCATATACTTGTTTTGTATTATCAAGTGCTGCCTGCAATCCCTGGATACTATCTTTTATGCTGAGTGCAGCAAGGTGATGTGTTCCCATAACATAGGAGGGTTGCGTTAGTCCGTTACCAGATATTTTCCACAATAATTGTGCGTTCGCACTGAATGCGAAACATAAAATGAAAAGGCTTCCTAAAATCTTCTTCATATTTATTATTTTTGATTAGCGAACTCTGCCACCGGATATCCAGTGTTTTGTATAATACGGTTCATTCAGATGACTGATGATAACCCCTTGGCTGGTACTGGCATGAATGAACTTGCCATTCTTTAGATAAATACCTACGTGCGCTACCCGTTTTCCAGAACGGCTACTGGTGAAGAATACTAAATCACCTTCACGTAGATTACGTTTGGTTATCTTGTTACTTTCTTTCTTTTGAGTATCTGTACTACGAGGTAATTTTGTGTGATACACTTTTTTATATAGCTGGCATGTCAATCCGGAGCAATCAGTTCCTCGTTTATTGTCTCCACCGGCACGATAGGGAGTACCTATCCATTCGGAGGCTTCAAGGTAAAGTTTGTGATTATCTTCCAGATTGATGTCCATTCCCAGACGAACGGAAGCTCTGGCGAGTGCCTTATAGTCCAGTCGTGGAGCAACCGAACGGCAGGAACTAAGACTTAATATCAATCCTAACACTGCACATGTATATATAAAGTGTTTCTTCATCTGCTTTTATTCTTCTGTTCGGGTAGTTGTTTCTTCCGTTTCAGGATTGGCTACTTCTTTCTCTTGAATAAAATCGTCTACATTAACATTGAAGTAATCTTCCAGTTCTTTTTCTGCTGAATTGTTTTCGTTTTGAATATCACGAATGATAACTCCATGCTCAAGTAGTGCAATACGTGGACACACATCCACCGTATGATTCAGATTGTGACTGGAAATGATGACTGTGGCATTATGCTCTTCGTTGTATTTCTTCAGCAAATGTTTAATAACAGATTGTGAACTCGGATCAAGGAAGTTGAATGGTTCGTCCAGTATCAGCAGCTGCGGGTAGTGTAACATTGCTGAAATAATACCGATCTTTTGTTTATTTCCGGCAGAGAAGTTACGAATAAACTTCTTTTGTCCTACTACTTCGCCGTTCATAAAACGTTCAAACTGTGTCAGGCGTTCGTCTACTTCTTCTTTCTTTAGACCGTACATTTTACCAATGAAGTAGAAATACTCTTCTGGGGTAAGATAATCTATCAAAAAGCCATCATCAATAAAAGCCCCCGTGAATTTTTTCCATTCTTCACTTTTACTTACGTCTATATCGTTAATAGTAACATTACCTGCATCTGTTTTGAGCAAATCCAGTATTAACCGGAATAGAGTTGTTTTTCCAGCTCCGTTATTTCCCACCAGACCAAGCATTTCACCTTGGTTGATGATATAATTCTCAATATCTACGGCTTTCTTTTCACCGAAATTCTTTTGCAGTTTATTTATGGTAATCATGCCTTTTAGTGATTAGTTTTTAGTGATAAGTAATAAGTTTCTGGTGTTTAGTGATTAGTGATAAGTGATTAGTACCATGCGGTATGATAGTGCAGTCTGCTAATCATTTATCGCTAAAACGCTAATCACTATTTTTATTCTCTACTGTCTCTGAATCCTTCCGTGTTTTTGTAGCGGCGTTTCATGAATCGGTTGTACACATTTTTTAGCCAAATGCGTGAAGTGAGTACAAATCCTAATCCGATGACAAGCAATACCCATGAAGTAGCTGTTTCTCCCAGACCTATTTTCAACAATGCATA
>OGZT01000111.1_pt1 | contig 61649 bp, 52 predicted proteins | sample 1576891 | NCBI WGS metagenome assembly OGZT01 (sample SAMEA3541521, study PRJEB24748) | human gut metagenome | biome: human gut; feature: human-associated habitat; material: faeces | place: China | collected 2012 | reverse complement strand
AAAGTATATACATACTTTGCCGGACAGTCGGTTGTCGCTCTCCGTATATTTTCATACCTGCCGGTTATAGGATGCCTGATTATAGGATGCACTCTGATCAGAAAGGATTTTGGCGATAAAACCGCAATTTTATTTCTCTCCATCTTCATCCTACTACCCGTAACCCAATACATAGCCTCCGAAATAAGGATGTATTCACTAGCTATGTTGTTTGTTTTAGGAAGTGCAATATACTCATACCGAAGTTTTAATAACTTTTCGAAATTCAATCTAATAAAACTTACCTTATTTTCTTTAGCTGCAGCATATACCCATTATTACGCTTTGATGGCAGTTTTTTATATTTATGCCATACTATTCACAGTTCTTTTTATATACAAAAGAGATAAATCACTTCAATTTTTAGGAATAGGTATTCTTTTTATAGTCGGCTATTTGCCATGGTTAATCCATATTCCGGCTCAAATGGGTCAGGTGAGCGATGAATACTGGATAAATCAATCGAGGTTAAAAGATCTCGTGATTTACATTTACTACCCTTTCTCTACAGAATTAGACTTGGTAGGGACAGGAACGCCTTTAAAAACATTTGCAATCGAACTGACTTTAACTGCTATCCTTTTGTCGATAGTTTGTTATACAGTTGTAGATAGTTCACAGGGTTCACATAAAGAGCCCCCCCCTAAAAGTATCTTCGGAAAACTTATTTTCGCCGTTTTCATCCTGGTTATATCATCTGTGATTGTGTATTCATTTGCCGTGAAGCCAGTCTTTGTAACACGTTACATGAACCCTCTGATGGCTTTATTTATCTTATTTATCGCAATCCATTTATCATTACTTAATTATGATAAGACAATAAATAAAGTCATCGTTTCTTTATTTTTCGTGATCCTGGGTTTTCTATCGGTAAACAGGTTTATCCTTCAAAAAGAAACAAATGACCGGGATCAATGGGTTCAGAATAATATTATCCATTTTGCCGAACAGCGGGTAGATAGTAATACTGTATTCTTATACTCCGACACACGAAGTTTTGCTATAGCTTTCGGAAATTTACTATATCCTGACCATAAGCACTATCAAAGAATACGTCTGACTAAGAAATACTACAAACAATACCTGAAAAACTTTAACTGTATCCCTATTTTTGATTTTAAAGAAGTCGACCCATCTTATAAAAACGCATTAATAATCAAAAATGTAGACAAAGACGATTCTTTTATGAATGTTACCGCCGATTCAATCGAAGTAAGCCAATATTTTGAGATTGTAGACAGAGCCGACTTCAAAGGACATGTGGTGTACCAACTCCGGAGAAAAGAATAGATTCCAAGATTTTTATCTATAAGAGAAAGTTCTTTGATTGGTTTATGGGTATTCTTTATTTGTAAGGTTGGATTATTGACCGTAGGAGCAAATAGTTATTTGCCCGAAATAAGATAGAATATCGGGCGAAAGATTTTTTTTACCTGCAGTGCCTCAGAAGCCGTCTAACAATTTTTGAGCGTTTGCTCTGGTAAGAAAAAGAATACAAATAAAAAATGTATATTTTTGTGTAACGTTTGTTACCTTTTGGACGTTAAAGGTCTGAAAAGGAGAAGATAAAAAGAAACAAACAGATACGAAGATTAAACTGTTTAAACGTAATGCCGGATATTTCAAATACAGACATAAAATACCTGCCGGGGGTAGGTCCTAAAAAGGCTGAGATACTCAACAAAGAGTTGGAGATCTTCACTCTTGACGATCTTCTACATTACTATCCATATAAATACATCGATAAAAGCCGTATTTTTTACGTTCATGAGATAGATGGCAATATGCCCTATATTCAGTTGAAAGGACGTATTACTGCATTCGAAACATTTGGAGAAGGTCGTCACAAACGGTTGGTAGGGCATTTTACCGATGGAACAGGATTTGTAGATCTGGTTTGGTTTCAGGGGCAAAAATTCGTTACCGATAAATATAGGACAAACTCACCGTATATAGTATTCGGGAAACCTACGGTTTTCGGCAGTAAATTTAATATCGCTCATCCTGATATAGATCCTTATATCGAAGAAAAGACCGAAATTGGCGGTCTTTTCGGTTATTACAATACTACGGAGAAAATGAAAAAACATTTTCTGAATTCGAAAGCTATTCAGAAAATAATATCATCTGCTCTAAGTGCAGCAATACAGAATCTGCCCGAGACACTACCTCCCTATATCTTACAGGAAGCTAAACTGATGTCTATAAAGGAGGCGATGTGGAATGTGCATATTCCCTCTAATCCTCAAATATTGCGTGATGCTCAATATAGGCTCAAATTTGAAGAACTTTTCTATATTCAGCTGAATATATTGAGATATACTTCTGCCCGAAAAGCTAAATTGAAGGGATTTGTGTATTCTCAGGTAGGAGAAAATTTTAATTCGTTTTACGAGAAAAACCTACCATTTCCGCTGACAGGAGCGCAGAAAAGAATTATCCGTGAAATAAGGCAGGATATGGCAACCGGGCAGCAGATGAATCGGCTTTTGCAAGGAGATGTCGGCAGCGGGAAAACATTAGTGGCATTAATGATTATGCTTATTGCCCTCGATAACGGATTTCAAGCCTGTATGATGGCTCCGACAGAGATTCTGGCTACTCAGCACTATTATACCCTGAAAGAGTTCTTATTCGGGCTGAATATACGTGTTGAGCTATTAACCGGATCGACACGTAAAAAAGCAAGGGAAGAAATCCATTCAAGCCTTCTGACCGGAGATATCAAAATATTGATAGGTACACATGCACTGATTGAGGATACCGTTCAGTTTAGTAATCTGGGATTAGTAGTCATTGACGAACAACACCGTTTTGGAGTTGCTCAGCGAGCTAAGCTCTGGTCGAAGAATACTAATCCTCCGCATATTCTGGTTATGACGGCTACACCTATTCCGCGTACTCTGGCTATGACTGTGTATGGTGATCTGGATGTGTCGGTTATAGATGAACTCCCACCGGGGCGTAAGCCTATACAGACAATTCATCAGTTTGATAAAAAAAGAGGAGCCTTGTATAACTCGATCAAAAGGCAGTTGGATGAAGGCCGACAGATTTATTTTGTATATCCCCTGATTGAGGAAAGCGAAAAAATAGATTTAAAGAACCTTGAAGAGGGGTTTGAACATATTAAAGAAGTATTTCCCGATTATATCGTTTGCAAGGTACACGGTAAAATGAAACCTGCGGAAAAAGAAGAAGAAATGGGACGTTTTGTGCGTAATGAGGCTCAGATTATGGTTGCCACAACCGTTATCGAAGTTGGCGTAAATGTGCCGAATGCTTCTGTGATGGTAATTGAGAGTGCACAGCGGTTCGGACTCTCGCAATTACATCAGTTGAGAGGAAGAGTAGGACGTGGTGCCGATCAGTCATATTGTATTCTCATTACTCCGTATGAATTATCGGCAGACTCGAGAAAGCGAATCGATATAATGGTTGAAAGCAACGATGGTTTCGAAATTGCTGAAGCTGATCTTAAGCTCCGAGGGCCGGGAGATTTGGAGGGGACACAGCAAAGCGGGGTAGCATTTAATCTGAAAATAGCAGACCTTGTGAAGGATTCGCAGATAATGTATTATGCCCGTGAAATAGCGCAAAAGGTTATTGATGAAGATCCTACTCTTGAGCGTCGCGAGAATCAGATATTAAAGCAACAGCTTCGTAAACTGGGAGGGAATCGTTACAACTGGGGGCTTATTAGTTGAATAAAAAAAATCGAATACTCCGTTTATTAGCCGGAATATTCGATTTGATTCTTTTCACCTAACAGTCTTAGATAAGACTCGTTTCACTGACTCTTTTGTTGGTCTTGTAAAGATCGATTAATTCACCTAAAGTAATCTTAAGTGAATTCATCGTAGTAAAAAACTCAGGAACCTGGCTGTCATAGAATGATCTTCTCATCAAATCCAAAGCATTCTTATAAGAATCTTTAGTTAAGAAAAGACCAACGCCTCTTTTGGACATTAATACATCTTCACTCTGAAGCAATTCGAGTGATCGCATCAAGGTGTTATGATTTACTTCTAATTCTTTTGCCAGTTCTTTAACTGTTGGGATTTTTGTTTCCTCTCTCCATTCTTTTGTTACTATCTTCTGAGATATAACATCTACAATCTGGAGGTAAATGGGTTTGTTTTTATGGAACTCCATAGCTTTGATATTTTGAGTGTTGTATTACAAATATAGCACTAGTTTTCTATATAAATAGGCCGTGAAATGTTATTTTAAACTTTTTAACTTTTTTTAATTCAAGATAAAAGGCTTTTTTTCAATTATTTAAAAATATACGGAATTCTATATTCCTGTTTTAACGTATGACTCATTTGTGTTTATTAACGAAATATTTCGATCAATAGGCTCAATCTGAAAATTTATAGATAGACCAAAAAGAGTGATAATATATTTTTTAGATTACTTTAGAAATTATACCATCAATTTCTATTTTATTCTTTTATTAAAATACAACGATCTAAATCATGAGGATCATTTTATGTATAGATAAATTTTCACAAAAGTGATTGTTCTTTCTATTTTAATAAGAGGATTGAGTACTTTATAATTAGAAAATATTACCGGAATATTTAATCTTTCTATTACTTGTATTTGTTATATTTGTACTAATTCAATTGAGATTGTATCTAACACTAAATAAATGATAGTTTTTAATGATATTAAGCTAGTATTTAGAACTCTAGGGGAGCAGATCTTAATTGGTTTAGGAAGTAAGGCTGCTAAGACCTTATTATACTTATAAAGGACTATTTCATCAAAATATTAAACAGTTATCATATATGAGAAAGTTATTCTTTCCATCTGTAATTTTGCTTGCTGTGGTATCATTTGCAGCATGTACAGCACCCCAATCACTGGTTATAAATGTTCAGAAGCCTCCACAAATCGCTTTGCCCGGGGCAATAGGAAATGTTATCGTTGTTAATAATTTAGTTGTACAGCCAGCATTTCAGGGGAGCACAATACAAAAATATGATAAGAAAGGAAATCCGATCTACGAAGAATTATCTGTTCCGTCCGATAGTCTGGGCATTATCCTTTCCGGAGCATTGTATGATCGTCTGGCAGATTTGAATTACTTCAAAGAAGTATCTATTTATGACAAACCTCTGAGAGACGATTTGTCTTATGAGGATATTAAACCTATAGATTCCCTTGCTGTTAAAGAAATTTGTCAAATATCTAATTCCGATGCAATTATATCTCTCGACAGATTTTTCGTTATATCAAATGCCTTGCAGGATAATGACGGACTAGGGGTTAAAGGAGATAATCTCGATCTGAAGATGTCAGCTTCTTTTTCGATTTATTCGAAGGAAGGACGGCTTATATCCAATTCGCTCACTCTTACCGATAGTATTTATTGGACGGCTTTGTATTACAATGATCATCTTGTTTCGGATAATCCTCTTCCTTCAAGAGAAGATGCGCTTAAAGAAGCAGCCCGTTATGCCGGTGAAAAGATAGCTGATGCACTTGTTCCGTATTGGGTAGAAACTCCGCGTTTATTTTTTAATGAGAATAATAGTGCTATATTATTGGCTCAGAAAGATCAATGGGCAGAAGCTCTGAAGATATGGGAAGCTGATTACAATCAGGAACCGAAATTCAAAAGAAAAGCTCGGCTTGCGTTTAATATTGCTTTGGCAAATGAATTGACCGACAACCTTATGGGTGCTATCAGTTGGGTATCTATTTCTTCCGACCTATTTAAACAAGCGGTTCTTACGGGAGTTGACGAACAGAATTACCTGAGAGCAGAACAGTATAAAAAGGATCTTCTGACTCGTTACGCAGACTTCAAACTCCTTGATATAACCGGACGATCATCCGGCGAGTAAGACCTGCTCTATTTGCTTTATATTCAGAATATTTTTTTTACTCCTATACCGGGAAGATCGTTTAATACAATCTTCCCGTTTATTATTTTAGTACCCGAGAAACAATCGTTTGTAATGAGCAATGCTCCGTCTAAATCGGCAAATTTTACAGCAGGAGATAATTGAGATGCCGCCGAAATAGCACAAGATGTTTCGGTCATGCACCCAAGCATTACATCAAAACCCATTTGCGGAGCAGCAGTAATCATTTTCCAGGCTTCATGCAAACCTGTACACTTCATTAATTTGATATTAATACCTGAGAATGCTCCTTTTATCCGTTCCATATCGGCAAAACGCTGAATTGATTCATCGGCATATATTGGCAAAGGGCTGTGTGAGGTGAGCCATGAGCTGCTTTCCAGATCATTTTTTATCATTGGCTGTTCAATCATTACTGCTCCCTGTTCTTTAAGCCAACAGATCGAATCTAATGCCTGCATACGGTCTTTCCACCCTTGGTTTGCATCAATAGCAAGCGGAAGGTCTGTAACACTTCGTATGGCAGATATTATCTGTTTGTCGTTTATCCCACCGAGTTTTACTTTCAGTATTTTGAAATCATCCGCAACTTCGGCTACTTTTTTACGCACTACATCATCTGTATCCATACCTATTGTATAGGTCGAGTAAGGTGTTTTAGACGGATCGAGATTCCAGATCTTATACCATGGCTTATTCGTTATCTTTCCGGTCAAATCATGTAAAGCTATATCTACAGCCGCTTTTGCAGCGGTATTTCCTGCTTCAATATTATCGATATAGGATAATATTTCTTCGATTTTTTCGGGATTGTTGAATGTCGAAAAATCGATTTTTTCAAGGAAATCAATAACGGTCTTTTGCGTTGCTCCCAGATATTGCGGTAAAGAGGCTTCCCCATAGCCTGTGATTCCATCGTACTCCAGTTCTACAAGTACAACCGGTGTCGTCGTCCTGGAATAAGTTGCTATTGTAAACGGATATTTTAACTGCAACTCATACGGTTGCCATCTAAGATTCAGCCTTGCCATTTCTTTACTATTTTCATTTACCTTAAGGTTACAGACTTATTTGCCTCGCCTTCGCTTCGGCGATTGTTAATTGTTGATTTTGCAAGCATAACAGCAAGAGCTGGTTATCGCTTTAAAACACATCATTAAATACTTTCTATCACTCAAAAGGTAACAAAGGTTACACAAAAATATACATTTGTTATTCCAACCTCACAAGATGGATGACTTTAATTGGGTCTTGAAGCAGCGAAAAATTCGACAAAAAAAGCCAATTGCCAATCGAAGGTCTTATTCCAATATACACTATTATGCTCTCCCGGCGAGCTGATGTAAGTATGGTTAATTTTCTTATCAGCTAAATCTTTATGTAAAGTTTCGTTTACTTTAAAGAAAAAATCGCCTTGTCCGCAATCTATTATCAGGTTCGGGCTTATTTTACGGAACTTTTCTACTTGTGTTGCTATTGTATGACTATCCCAGACTGCCTTATTTTCGGTATAAGTTCCCAACGAGTTCAACATATTCCAGTTTCGGGGAAAAGGACGAATATCTACACCTCCACTCATAGAACCTGCTGCGCCAAAAGTCTCAGGATGAGTAACAGCCATCCACAAGGCTCCATGGCCTCCCATACTAAATCCTGTTACAGCCCGACCGCTTTTATCGGATATCGTTCTGTAATGCGAATCTATGTAATCAATCAATTCTTTAGAAACATACGTTTCGTATTGTATTTTCGGATCAGTCGGGCTATCCCAATACCAGCTGACTTTTCCATCCGGACAAACGAATATAACTTGGTTTATTGAGGCAAGTTCAGGAAGATTGGGCTTTATGTTCAGAAAAGAATTCTGATTACCTCCATGCCCATGCAATAGATAAACAACCGGATATTTCTTCGAAGTCCGACTGTTATAATCTGCGGGCAGAATTACGATATTTTTGACATTAATATCCATTTTACCGCTGTATATACTTACTTCATTTATTTGAGTAACCTGTGCACAGCTAAAACCCGATAAGACAGATGTAAAAATAAACAGAACAATAAGGGTTCTGCATCCCGATTTTATTTTTTCCATAAAAATTTAAGGTCTCAGACCTGTTTATTGATTTGGCAAGTAACAGCCAAAGCCTGTTATATTTAAAATATACTATTGAACTTTATCTACCTTCGAGAAGGCCTTACTTGCCCATCGAGGAACAAGTATCGCTCCGATAAAAAGATAATTATAGTAACTAAGTAATCTCCATAAAAGAATGATCACAGGCACCAATCCTGCAATAGGAATCAATGCACTCAGATACTGCTTGAATATGATCTCACTCAATCCGCTTGCTCCGGGAGTAAAGCTCAATATCATCAACACCCACATCACAAACTGCCGACCAAAGATCAACAATTGATCTTGTACAGGAAAAAATGCCATAAAAAGAGCATTTACGACAAAAAAGCGAGAACACCACGAGAGTACTGTCGACATTACTAAAGGAAACCAAAAACGAATACCTTTCCCTCTTATTTCAGTTGAACTAAGGATAAGGTCATTCCCGGCCTTTTCGGCTGCAATACTCCATCGTCTCAAAAACGGCAACCTGAAAAGCTTTACCAAAAGCCATTTTATAGCCTGAGGTTTAAAGAATAATCCTGTAATAAGGCACACACAAAGAAGAAATTTCACAATATAGGCAGCAATAAAAAGAGAAATAACACCGATTTGTATGGCGGATACTTCCGGAAAAAGCTCTTTTACCGGTACAAAAAATAAAAGAAGCGGAAACGTAACTACAAAAAACATTTCATCGAGCAACATTGTGATAAACACCATAGCTGTACTGCGTCCTACCGGAATATTTTCTTTCGATAAAAATAAAATAGCCATACTTGATCCTCCTACCGACGAAGGGGTAACTGCGGTACCGAACTCAGCCAGCAGAGTAACCTTCAATGATTGTTTCCAAGACAACACCTTTTCGGTCAGATATCGGTAGCGTATCGTAAAACCAAGATCTCGTCCTACCATCAATAATAAAGCTATAAAGAACCAGAATATTGTATTTCCGGTAATGGATATCTGCTTAAGTTGTTCCAGTTTTTCGGAGTTTTCTGCTCCTGATAAATCTTTGAGAAACATAAAAACGATTACTCCTATGCCAAGGAATGTAGGCAGGAGAATTTTCCAAAGACTTATTTTACCTGATTTATTTTGCATTTAAATTTATAATTAGATCAGCTTATGTAATTTGCAAAAATAGTCAAATATATGAATATTCTCTTTAGGAAACGGCTAAGGACTCAGAACGTATTTCTCAGTCATTTCTCACAACTCGACAAAGTGAAAATAAAAAATCAGGAAAAAGTAAATCATATGATAAGAGAACATTTTATCTTTGTTTGGGTTCATATTCAATAGACCTTCAGTAATTGTTTAAATTTAGCTCGTTTATAGTTTTAGAGATCTTTTTGCCTGAAAATAAACGAAAAAGAAATGAATAGTTATTGTGATACATATTTTGATGATTTAAACTATGATTGATAAAATAAAAAAATTAGTCACTCAGATTCTGCATTTCCTTCGTATCGGGATATGGAAAGTGGATACCAAACAAAGTGGAAAACCCAGAGCATTTATATATACTGCGATAAAATCGGGGATTCTCGCATACCGAAATATGGATTGGGGGCAGGTAAATACCAAAGCTGCCGCACTTACATACAATACGCTCCTGTCTATGGTTCCTCTGTTAGCTGTATTGTTTGCCATTGCCCGTGGATTCGGATTCCAGAATATCGTTCAAAGCGAGCTATTCGGATATTTCGAAGGACAGAGAGAAGTTTTGGAAAAAGCAATGACCTTTATCGATAAATCGTTGGAATATGCTCAAAGCGGGGTATTTCTAGGGATAGGACTCGTTCTTCTTCTCTATACTGCATTGAATCTTATCGGTGGAATAGAGTCTAATTTTAATTCTATCTGGCGTATCAAAAACGACAGGTCGTATTACCGGCAGTTTACAGATTATACAGCACTACTGCTTATTGCTCCTGTATTTCTGGTTTGCAACGGGGGATTATCGATTTTGTTGAATTCATCGGCTGAAACTAAATTAATAGGATTGGTAATCAACCCATTTATAGAAGTATTGCCTTATGTAATAACTGTCTTATTGTTTACGTTTTTGTATTTATACATACCAAACACTAAAGTAAAATTCTCCAGTGCCCTTTTTGCGGGAATAATAGCCGGACTGGCATTCCAGATATTCCAGCAATTATATATCAACGGACAGATATGGATATCAAAATACAATACAATATATGGCAGTTTTGCAGCATTGCCATTGTTGCTCCTTTGGCTGCAATTGTCGTGGCTGATCGTTCTGATCGGGGTAGAGCTGAGTTTCGGCTATCAGAATGTAAAGAAATTCAGCTACGAAAAAGACACTAAGAATATAAGCCGCCGCTACAAGGACTTTGTTATCCTGCTTATTATTACACTGATCGTAAAGCAATTCGAAAAAGGAGATAAACCATATACAGCAAGCCAGATTTCCGAACGCTTCAAAATACCAACACGGGTTACCAGCGATGCCCTGTTTTTATTGCTTGAGCTTAATCTTATCAGGGAAACACCATCCGATGACGATATTGTTCCGGCTTATATTCCGGCTCTGGATATAAACAAGATATCGGTTGCTTACCTGTTCAATAAGGTCGATTCGTATGGTACTGAAGATTTTTTCAATATCGATATAAATGGTGAATTCTTCGATGAATGGAATGTAATTCAGGATATAAGAAGAACGATTTTCGAAAAAGAAAAAGATACTTTGGTAAAAAACTTATAACAACAGCAATTATTTAATAATATCAGAAAAATGAATAAACAAAAGCTGCGTATACACTGTATCCAACATGTCGATTTCGAAGGAATCGGATATATTGAATCATGGGCAAAAAATAACAATCATGAGTTGACATATTCTTTGTTGTACAAACAAGAAGAGTTTCCTGAACAAATTGATTTCGATTGGCTGATTGTCATGGGCGGCCCGATGAATATATATGAAGATGATAAATACCCGTGGTTGACCGGAGAAAAACAATTCATAAAAGAATCGATCAATTCGGATAAAACGGTACTTGGGTTCTGTTTGGGCTCTCAATTAATTGCGGATGTACTTGGAGCTAAAGTCAAAAGGAACAAGGATGTAGAGATCGGTTGGTTTCCGGTAAACTTAACCGATTTTGGTAAATCCCATAAAATATTCCAAGATCTGAATTTTGATAATCCCGTATTTCACTGGCATGGGGATACATTCGATATACCCACTAAATGCGAGCCATAGCTGTGGACACCTCGGTATTCAATCCTTCTTTTTGAGCTAGACGGATATCTTTGTCCATATGCTTCAACGGGAATGCCGCCGGATAATTATCCTGAATGATAGCAGGAGTCTTCATCTTGGACATACCACTACCACAAGCACTTTCGTTTACAATGAACATCATTGTTTCACGATCTATGCCGTTTTTTTCGGCAAAAAGGACAGTTTCGGCCAATCCTTCGATTACAACAGACATATAATAGTTGATCGCCAGTTTTGCCTTAGCTCCTAATCCGGCTTCTCCAAGATATAAGGAAAACTTACCCAGTTTTTCGAAAAACATAGTTGAAGCTTCATAATCGATCTCACGTCCGGCAACCAGAATGATCAACGTTCCATCGGTCGCAGGCTTTACACTTCCCGATACGGGAGCGTCAAGATAATGACCTCCTTTTGATTCGATCTCTTGAGATAAACGTATAGTCAACTCCGGTGAAATAGTACTCATATTGATGAATAACTTCTTCGATATATCCGATTTCATCAGATCTTCATACACAGACGTGACAGCTGGATCATCCGATAGCATAGTGAATACTACATTCGAATTAGGAACTACTTCCTCGATTTTAGTAAAAGACTTAGCTCCTGCTTCGGTAAGCGGTTTTATTTTCTCTGCTGAACGGTTGTAGACCGCTACATCGAATCCGCCTTTTAGGAGATTCATCGCCATCGGGGTTCCCATGTGTCCCAATCCTATCCATGTAATCCTTGGTGTTGACATAATCATGTTTATTTAGTTATACCATAAAACGAGATATACCAGTCGACAAAAGATTTTACTCCTTCCTTAATTGGTGTATCAGGCTTAAAATTGACATCATTCTCCAGGTTGGATGTATCAGCATATGTCTGATAAACATCACCCGGCTGCATAGCCATAAACACTTTCTGAGCCTCTTTGTTTAAGGCTTGTTCTATTTCGCTTATAAAGTCCATCAATTTTATCGGCTTCGAATTGCCTATATTATAGATTTTATAAGGAATCTCTGTCTGGGGTATATGTGTCAGAGTCTTTATTACTCCATCGACAATATCATCGATATAAGTAAAGTCACGCAGCATATTTCCATTATTGAATATCTTGATCGGTTCATTATTCACAATTGCCTTAGTGAATAAGAACGGAGCCATATCAGGTCTTCCCCACGGACCGTATACCGTAAAAAAACGTAGGCCTGTTGCTGGAATTTTATACAAATTACTATAGGCATGAGCCATCAGTTCATTCGATTTCTTCGAAGCTGCATATAAACTTACAGGCGAATCTACTTTATCTTCTTCCGAAAATGGGACTTTATCATTCATCCCATACACACTGCTCGAACTCGCATACACAAGATGCTGAACAGGATTGTGCCTGCAGGCCTCTAATATATTTATAAACCCTACTATATTGGATTCAATATATGCATACGGATTCTCTATTGAATAACGTACGCCTGCCTGAGCCGCAAGGTTACAAACAATATCAAATTTCTCTTCGGCAAACAGCCTATCAATTCCAGCCTTATCTTCTAACTTTAGTTGAATGAAAGATGAATTCTTCGAAAGAGAACTGACAATCTTTTTCCCATAAACAATATCTGATTCATCAAATCCAAGATCAGTCAGACGCCCGTACTTCAAGCGCAGATCGTAATAATCATTGATATTATCAAGACCTACAATCTGAATATCAGGATCTGCTTCTAACAGCTTTTTTGTTAGAGAATATCCGATGAATCCGGCTGTGCCTGTGAGAAGAAGTTTCATTTATTTTTTGTTCTCAAGAGTCCAGAATACAAATAATAACGAATTTTGGAAGGAATAATCCGCACCATAAAACGAGATATACCATTCCTCAAAAACTGAGGATATGATATAAAACCTATTTTATAAAACTCTCTCTGATGTCCTATTTCTGCTATAGCATATTTCCATCCGCCTCGTCTCTTTATTGTATCTATATTTGACCTGAAATACAATAAAGGCTCTTGAATATTATAAAATTTATATCCTTTCATTAGAGCTCTAACCCAGAGGTGATAGTCTTCGGGAAATTCCCGATATCCACCACAATCCAATGCAGCCTGCTTTCTATACATAACAGTTGGATGATTCAACGGGCATCTTGTTTTAGCGTAAGTATAGATTTCGTCATGAAATTCTGGTAAATTCCGATAAGATACAACTTCATCTGGCGAATTTACAAATTCTGCGATGGAAGAACTTATAAACGACAGATCCGGATATTTCTCTATTATTTCGACTTGTTTTTCAAACCTATTCGGAAAACAAATATCATCTGCATCCATGCGGGCAACCCATTCTGATGTGCAAAATTTCAGCCCCTCATTGAGAGCATATCCAAGACCTTTATTTTGTGATAAATTTACGATTTTTAGAGATGAATAAGTTTTCTTATATGTATTAATAACCGAATCCAGTTCAGGAGTTAAAGGTCCATCTTTTACTAAAACGACCTCAGTGGGCAACACTGTTTGATAAAAAACACTATCTAATGCTTCTTTTAAAAAAGAAGCATTTTCCTTAAAATATATAGATATTAATAATGAGAAATCCATTTGAATTCAAATTTTATCTATTTAATATTCCATCCCTTACACCACGCAATATCTGTACAAAATATTTTTTTCGAGGAGAAACGAATATGGGATAATAGACCATTTTAATAGAATATTTTATACCGTTTACTAGTTTCCAATAGATTGGAACATATCCTCTTCTTATCAAGAGCAAATAATTCCGAAATTGATAATATATCCGGAATGGTGTAGATATAGCAACCTTTCGAACTACAAAAAATTTATCTCCTTCCCCTAATTGATGGCTTAATTTTGAATTTTCAGAAATAAAAAAACGCATCTTATATAAAGAGTTAGCTCGCCAACACCACTCATGATCAACACCATCTATGAATAGTTTATCTTCCATAAAACCTACTTTTGGGAAGTTTTCTAACGGGATTAATGATCCAGAACTAATAATCTCCGAAACTTCTGTTATATCAGGGGTTATAATTGCCCCCTTTCTAATCAACGCTTTATAATCTTGATTATTTTGCCTATTTATCGGACGAGGTCCAATACCTCCCACATTATATTTTTCACCTTGTAAAAATAATAAATTTTCCAGAAGGCTTCCAACTAAATCATTTGGCGATATACTATCCTGATCCATAAACAGAACATAGTTATATTTCAATGACAATAAATATTCCAACCCTTTATTCTGCGCAGCAGCAATTCCAACATTTCCGTTCATTGATACATAATAACACTTCTCATTGTAATTCTCAAAAACTCCTTTTGAAATAATCTGAGTCGAATTATCCATTATACAAACCATATCAACTTGAGGAAGTATGGAGTCTATTGATTTTTTAGCCAAGTCAATATTAGGATTATATATGACTAATATGCAACCTATTTTCATTATAATATTTATTAATTGATACTAACATGATTATTACCACAACATGAGAGGTATCTAAAATATAAGGATTTGTAATAGCATAAATTATATAACAACAATATAACCACAACAAAGACTTGTTCTTTATTATTGTAACTGCCAGATACACATTTACTATTAAAAAAATCAAAAAGTTTACGATTCCGATCTGATTTATAAAATATACTGCTTGTAATTCAAAATAAACATTATCTGTATAATCTCGAAATGATGTTATAACTGAAAGGGTATTTCCCAACCCTTGTCCAAAAGATAAAGTCACCAAGTTTTCGCATAAATCTGTAACCAAAACATTAAACTGATCCGACCTTGTACCCAATGATACATCTGATTTTCTTTTAAGAGTTTCTTGTGTATAAGTGTAAATTATAGGAATAGTTATTATTCCTATAATCATAATAAGTAATATTCGTTTAAAAGCAATATTGTAACTCAGCCCCTGGATGTAAATATATCTGAACAAATGAAAAACAAACAAACTTATAAAAAACGCAAAATTTCCAACAAATATTACACCTAAGAAAAGAGTTATCCGCAACAACCACTTCTTTTTTAAAGAAGAAAACTTCAATACAAAAGTAAACATATATGCAAAAGGTAATAAAGCATTTCCTTTCATCTGGATTAAATAATACATCCCAGAATATGTATAAATATCTCCCCATTGCCTTTCCAAAAAGAAGAATCTTATGGGCATATAAGTATCCTGACTAAAAAACAACAATAGGATTATCTCAAATACGATTACAATTATTGCTTGAAAAATAACAAAAAAATAAAATATCTTTAATATCTGAATGGGCATAGCAATATTGTACGCTAATATAATAAGCACAAATATTATAGAAAAACGAATTATATATTTAACCTCATTTTGACAAATTAAGGAATAGCCAATAAGAATACCTAACCAGATAAATACCCAAATGTTATTTTTTAAGATCTCTGGTTTCTTATATATTACCAAAGTAAACAAACCTATCAATGCAACATTACTAACAGAAGACAAAGACCCAAAAGGTATCTGTCGAGTAAGAAAAAAGACAACAATACCAAAAAGGAATATGGATATCTGCTTAATTGAAAGTTGCATTTTCATATAAAAACAATTCACTTTATTATTAAACTTTCTGATCAAAAAACTAAAAAGATAGAAAACCTAAACAAATTTCAGTAACCTATAAAGTTACGGATTGGCTTAAGTAGAAATTTAACTATTCTATACTCCAAAGAATTATTTATAGATACAAACTCAAACATATCTTTCGGATCCACATAAATTTTAGAATATAATTCTTGATGATTTATCCATATATTTTTTCTTAAACGACTAAATCTATCAGAGTCTATTGATGCATTTCTTGATTCTTTTCTCTTCTTAATTCGATAGAAAAAGTGTATATTATTTACTTTTTTCACTTTACCTTCTCTTTTCAAAAGATTAATCCATAAATCCCAATCCTCAAACCCTTCTTTCATATTTTCATTATAACCTCCTGCTCGAATAAAATCCTCTTTTCTAAAAATAGAACTGTTTACAAATAAATTACGTCCTAACAAACGAGACAATGAATACTCTTCAAGCCTAATGATATCTCTTCGTTTTCCAAAATACTTATAATCTGTAACGACTAAAGACACTTCATTATCCTTTTCCAGTTCGCAAACAGCTAAATTTATAAATTCCTTAGAAATCAGATCATCAGCATCCAAAGGCAATATGTATTTCCCCGAAGATTCATTTATTGCTTTTTGTTTTGCTCTGCAAACACCCTGATTTTCTGTTATTATTATTTTCAGATCTGAAGCTTTCTTGAGTTCTTCAATTATACTAAGCGTTGCAAGATCTGTCGATCCATCATCAATAATAATATGCTCAATATTCGAATAACTTACCTCTCTCACACACTGTACACACTCCATGAGATATTTTCCATCATTATAACATGGGGTAATTATACTAACCAAAGGATTATTCATATGAAAAATTTATCTTAATCATTACAAATTAACTCTTGAAATAAAACAATCAAGTTTCTCTTTCAATACTTTCAAAAATCTCAACCCATATTTCAAATCAGGTTCTAAATAGTTCCCTTCAGCCCACTCATTCCATGATTTTATGAAGACTATCTGGTTTTCTTCTGGCTTTTTCTCTAGGAGAGATAAGACATTCTCTACATGTTTTCCGAATAAAACAGGATCAGAATCAGAGATAACTAAACCATCTTTTCCACTACGAGGAGTATGATCCCAACCTGGAATAATTGAAGGAAATATATTTACTCTAGAATCAATTTCTTGATCTATAAAATATTTTGACATCTCCTTATATGAAAACACATAAGGAACCCCTCTAAATAATTTATTCAACCGATCCTTAACTTTTTGATAAAAATTTCTATGAAAAAATATATATTGTTGCAATCTAACTGTATTGACAGCATCTACACCTGTTCTTAGAATATCTTCCACTGAATCCTTCGGATTGTTATTATGTCCCACAAAATATATTCCAGGCAAACCATTATCTGTCGCCAGCTTTCTCCAAGTTTCCATAAATACTAAAACTTCAGGATCGGCCAAAGGTTTATATATCATAAAAAGAGGCTTATCATCTACTCGAATATACCTTTTATCTTTAAAAGCTGGTAAAATTTCATAAAAGTGAGCAGTATAATCTTCAACCCCAGGATATAGCTGTTCTATCAATACATTCCGATTTTTAAGTCCATGAGCAAAGCCTTTCCATGTTTCATTTGCCCAAGCCAAACAAAAAGGATAATCAGGCTTACCACTTGCTAAAACTTCGTTAAAAGGTCTTTCCAATAGTCGCTTACCATTACCAAACCAATAATGCCAATAACAGAAACCTTCAATTCCATGTTCTCGAGCCATATTTGCCTGTGCCTCTCTAACTTCGGGCACCCTTAAATCATAATAGCCAAGATCAGCAGGAACTCTTGGTTGATAGTGACCTCTAAATAAAGGCTTCGCTTTTCCAACATTTGTCCATTCTGTAAAACCTTTCCCCCACCATTCATCATTTTCAGGTATCGGATGAAATTGAGGTAAATATATTGCAATAACACGTACTTTACTATCCATATTTCAATTATAATTTTTTTATTACTGTTGCTGGTATGCCAGCTACAACACAGTTTTTGGGAATATCTTTTGTAACAACAGAATTTGCGCCTATTATAGAGTTCTCTCCAATGTGTACACCTGCAAGAACTGTGACTTTATCTCCAAGCCAAACATTATCGTCAATATAGACCTCTCCTTTTGAATAAAGAGGTCGCTTTATAGGAGGTATGGATAATAATTCAGAATCAATCTTTCCATGTGAATTATCACTAATTGTTACTTTCTTACCCATTAAAACATTATTACCTATTGTTATTTTATTAATAGCTGTTATATGACAATCTTCTCCTATCCAAACATTATTACCTATTGTTATCTTTGGACAGAAATTATCACCCTCATATTTATCCCAAGCTGTCAATACTGCATGAGAACCTATACCAACATTATCTCCAATCGTAATATATTGCTCCCCTCTAATCATAATTGCAGGATAGGAAATAATAAATTCCCCTCTAATCATTTTAAAATTTGGTGTTACCCAATATGTATAAATTCGATTTCTTATATTTTTTAATTTGTTAGCAAAAGAATAAGGATATAGTAGCGATATAAACCGACTTCCAATTTTAAGCAAACAAACTATCATTTTTTTCATATTAAGATCGTTTTTTTCGTAATATGTTGTGTTTAATTTTTGTATAAAAGATCTTAATCGGAGAATATATACTTGCACACATAATCATCCAATAATAATATCCCAAACCATAATAAACACTTATTGATTCTTTTATACCATCTAAAGTAAATCTATAATTTCTATTATTCCTAATTTTCAATGTATAATAAAAAGGGATTAGTAAATTATAGTAAAGATCTTTTTTTACATGATTAAATGTTTTTTTTGTAATGCGATTCGTATTCTGCAAATTTTGCATAATATCCAGATAATCTACAGCAAATGTGCGGTAAAGATTATATCCACCTTTTCCGGCTTCATCGGGCATCTCGTGCAAAATTTTATCTACTACAATATAGCTATTTACGTTATCTTGAAGAAGATAGTGTATATGAGGAAACATTTTATTGGGTTCTATATTTTTTAATTTGTAGAAATCATCCCTCCACATAGTCAACCCAAAACTCCAACTTGTATAATGAGAAAGAGCATAGGTAAAATCATTTAAGCTATGAAACTTTTGAATGTCACCATTATTCAGTACCCCATTTGATAAATAAATTAATGGTTGTTCACTTTTATTAATCTCAATTAAATTTAACAAATACTTAAGAGTTCCGGACTTAAATTTAGCTCGGTGGTTATGAAACTTTAAGAAAACACCTTGAGCCATTTCAAAAGAACAAATCTGATTCAAGAAACCTTGTGCTGTTGTTTTTTGGTAATGTAAATTACTATATGAATATTTTTTGATTGCTTCCTTCAATTCATCATCAATCCCATTATCCGAGATAACAACCTCGAAAACTGATAGGTCATCAGCCTCTTCATAAATACTATCTATTGCCGGTAATACCCACTTAACAACTCCATTTGTGGGAATACATATTGTCAGTAAAGGTTTATTCATTGTTGTATTTTATCACAAGAATTATGTTCTTTAATATATTCAAAAAAAGATTTGATGCCATCTTCTATTGAAAGAGGACTAAAATTAATTTCATTTTTTATTTTTGTTACATCTAAAATTAATGATGGTACATCAACAAATCTTCCTTCGGTGTATATTACTTCAAGTATATTTATTTGATTAATAATATTTACAATCTGATTTATAGAATACCCTATACCACTCCCAATATTATAAGTTCCACAGCAAATATTTTTTTGTAATAAATCACATACAGCCTGGGCTAAATCATCAATATATATATAATCACGAACAACGAAACCATCTCCCCATATAGTTAGAGGTTCGTTCTTCTGTATTTTTCCTAAAGCAGCTGCAATTAACCCTTGGATACCAAATATATTTTGCCCTGGACCATAGGGATTAGATGGACGAATTATCAAATAATTGAGTTTAGAATATTCATGCTCAATTCTTATCATCTGTTCCAATAAAAGTTTCGTTACTCCATAATAACAAATAGGTTCAGTCCTATCATCTTCTTTTAATGCTCGATTGACAGAACTTTTTCCGTATATAGTTCCTCCAGAAGAGAAGTAAACCAATTTTATATTTCGCTTCGATATTATAGGTAATAATCTCATTGTTGGTAAAACAATAGAATTCATTTCATCCTGATATGCTTCAAATGAACTACTAGGAGTAAGAGCCGAAGCTAAATGTATCACAGTCTCAATTTTATTAGAATCTAATATAGAAGCAAAATTGTCTGTTTCGGATAATTTCCCAAAAAGTAGGGTCACATTAAATGAATCTAAACGAGAGGTATCTGCTCCCAGAACCTCATATACAAATATATGATTATTCGATTTTAATAGAAATTTTATAATATTTGCTCCAATGAAGCCCGATCCTCCTATAACTAAAATATTTGCCATTACTTATCAAACTTTTAATGTCCTAGTCTTAAAATAGGACTTAATTCTAAAAAACAAGTTCATTTAATCAACCTACTCAAAACCAAACTCTTAATATCAATCAACTTATTTAGACGAACTAAACAAAAAGCAGAAAGTGATATCAAAATTGCAATATTTACAATTAGAAGTATAATATGATCTGATATATTTATATTCAAAAAAACAATTGATATAACTAAAGAAAAAAACAATATATATTTTATATTAATAATGGTGTATCTGAAACCCCATAAGTATAAAACAAAATATAATATAATAGCTAAGTTAATACACATTGCCAAAAAATATCCAATACCCAAAACTGTTGAACCCCAAAACTTCCATCCAAAGTAAACAAAAGAAATGAAAACAAGCTGCTTTAATGATTCTGCGAGAATGCTATATTCTCCTTTATTATTTGCTAAGAACACAACACCTAATGGCCAAGCTATTAAAGTTAAAAAAGAAGATAATATATGCCATCTAAAAATAGGTACAGCGACAATAAAAGAAGAAGAATATAGTAAATTAATAATAGGATACGCGAATATAAGCATACCTAATAGCATAGGAGTTCCGATTAATAATACAATTTCAATTTGTTCATTCATTAATTTATTACGCTCATTTATATCTCCATGAATAATACTTAATCGAGGAAAATAGTCCGCAAGCATCGAATTTAAAAGAATACTTACATAAAAAGTAGAGATAGCCCATATAGCTTGAAAAAGACCTACATACTCTAAACCTCCATTAGACATAATTATTATCCTCAAAAGATAAAGTGAACCAGCTGCAACAAATCCATTAATCACTATAAAAAAACCTAATTTCGCCATTCCTAACCCAGCAAAGAAGACTTCTCGAATAGATACTCTAGGTTTATTCAATTTTATATTTTTTGTATATACCCATGACACAAAAAAAGAAGAGAGGGAAATTAAAATCATTGCTGGAATTATTCCTTTATTTCCCAACCACCAATAGAGTGGTAAAGTGATTATAGTCCCCAATAAAGAACCAATTAATGTGGCCTCTGCCATCTGTCTAATTCTACGTAATCCTTGTAAAAGAGTTATCTGCGCTGCAGATATAGCAGTCAGAAATATGACAATTGATAATGATGCAATACCTAATACATATGAGTTATCTCCAAATGAGTATAAACTCAAAGGCACACATAAAAGAATAGTTAATACAGCACCAAGTAAACCAGTTCCAACAGCCCACCATTTCAAAACTGTTGCCATATAAGAAATCTTATCTAAATCCTGGTCTTTTGAAGCTTCAGCAATATTTTTTACTCCACTAAAATTTATCCCAAACCCACTTGCATTACGTATCAAATCAACCATAGATTGAACTATTCCTATAATACCAATTCCTGTAGGACCAAGTAATAAAGCTACAACCTTCGTCCTAAAAATTCCAATAATAATATTAATAATCTGGGACCCTCCAATGAGGCTTGTTGATTTGAATATTTGTTTAGATGATTCGTTCTTCATTTATTATCCATCTTTAGTTTTGCTAATAAATGATAGCAAAAGATTAAAAATCTTTTAAACTCAACAGTTAGTAATATACAGATTTTTTTAGATCGAGACAATCCCATCTCCGAAACTAAAAATGCTTTATTATAGTTATAATCAATTAAAATTAGCTCTTTGACACTTATCTTTTGGGGTCTCAAATGATAATGATTACATACTGACTTATTATCCATAGATGCTTTATATCCCTCTAAAGATGATGAAAGTCCTCTTTGGTATATTTTTTTTATTAATTTATATTTTTCATTGAATGCTAAGTGTAAGGAGTCAGCACTTTCCATATAACGAGAATATTCTTTAAGTCTTTGTTCAGGAAAGAAAAAAACATCTTCCAACTTTTTATAAGTATGACTTAGAACTCTTGCACTTTCCTCACTCCTTTCGGTATAAAATAGAGGAGTATTAATCAAGAGGGAACGTCCTTCGAAAGCCATTTGAGCATTAATAATATCTAGATCGAAAGCAAATTTCGTATTAGTATCCTTTAGCCTTTGTTCTACATACAACAATCTTTTAAAGACATCTGCTTTATAAAATCGCCCTGTTGGATGAGACGAGAGATATGACATATTATAAACAGATGAAAAAGCCTTAGAATAAACAATATATTCAGATTCCTTTTCTAGATTTAAAGCACAATATCCAAATGAAATATCTTTTTCTTTTTTCAAAATATTTATTAATATTTCAATATTTGCACTTATAACACCGTCTTTATCTAAGCAAAAAGCAGCATATTTGCCATTTGCTAAAGTTAGAACTTTCAAACAATTTAAAATACCTCCAATATTATTATCATTTTCAATCAGCCTAAATCTATCATCTTTAATTTCTTGGAGAAGGCTAACCGTATTATCAGTAGAACAATTATCAAGTACAACAACCTCAATATCCATTCCTTTATATTGAAGAATCTCAGATACAAGAGCTGCAACTTTATCTCCTCTATTAAATGATGGAATGCAGAAAGTAATATACTTCTCCTGTCCTGCTTCCACTATATTTTCTTTATTATTCATTACTTACAGATAAATTAATTAAACAGTTATACCAGAAACCACCCAGATTAAGAAATCTGCTAAAAAAAATGCACTTTCCCAATTTTCACTATATAGACTGAAAGTTTCTCACTAACTTTTCGAATCAATCATTTCTCTATACATGTTTAAACATAGCTCCATTCAATTCTTCCTCAGATAATAATGGTATCGGATTCTGAATAGGCTTATTATATTCTAATTTAGGACATACAGAAGTAATTCCCTCTATCACAAATTCTATAATACAATTCCTTGTACCTATTATTTTTCTTATTAAATCATCATTCGTCAAATCGTCTTCATTTATCTGAAAATATTGCAAATTATAAGAAGCACTAATATTCTTTATATCAGGAACAAGATACCCTCCATTATTAGTTGTGCCTGTCATACGTCCATCAAAATAAAGCTGTTGAAATTGAGTAATCATACCTAAAGCTTTATTATTTAAAACGATTACTTTTATTGGTAAATTATACTGAGAGATCAACATTAATGATTGCAAAGACATATGGAACCCTCCATCTCCATTTATAGAATAAATTGTTTTATTGGGATCAGCAAAAGAAATCCCAATAGCTACTGGCAGTGAAAATCCCATGGGAGCTAACCCTCCACTAGTAATAAACTTTTGATTCTTTTTCAATTTCAAAGTTTGAGCAGCCCACATTTGGTTCTGACCTATATCTGCACAAAAAACGTCATTCTCACTACTATATTTATTTAGCATTTGAATAAATAAATAAGGAGCCTTATTTTCAACAAAACGTTCGATTTCTTTATCTTGATTATATTTTGCTTTAAGATCTCTTAAATAATTATTCCATTCTTTTAATGAGTTTCTAAACTTTACATTCTTAATCTGATTTAAAAAAGAAACTACATCAGAAAGCACTTGAATTCTATTATTCAAGCGATGATGTATAAGTTCATTATTATCTATATCTACATGTATAATGATACTTTTTTGCAAAAATTGATCAACCATCGCTCCCGTCTGCCTCGTATCTAATCTACTACCTAAAACAATCAAGACATCTGCATTTGCTATTGATATGTTTGCACAACGGTTACCATAACTTCCAATCATACCTATGAAATTTGGCAAGGTTTCATCAATAACTCCTTTACCCATAAGAGAAGAAACCGCCGGAATTGATGTACTTCTTATAAATTCATCAAGAACCACAGAGGCATCTTTGGATTGGCATCCTGCCCCCACTAAAGCCATTGGACATTTTGCATTAGAGATTAACTCTAAAATATCATTTATACAATATTCTATACTTGTCTTATCTTCCGTTATTTCGTAGCCAAATAAAAGAGAAATATCAATGTCTGCACGTTGGATATCCATTGGAATATCTAACAATACAGGACCAGGTCTTCCACTCTTAGCTATATATATCGCTTTTTCTAATTCATACTTAATCCGACTAGGGTCATCTACAAGTTTTGCATATTTTGTTATTGGCTTCACAATACTCACAACATCTGTTTCTTGGAACCCTTGTTGCCGAATCGTTTTATCGTATTTATACTCATATGTATTTACTTGTCCAGTAATATAAACGACTGGTATAGAGTCAAAATAAGCATCCGCAATACCTGTCATCATATTGGTTGCACCTGGTCCGCTCGTTGAAATTGCGACACCAAACTTGCCAGATTCAATTGCATATCCTTCAGCTGCTATAGCCGCAGTCTGCTCATGGTAGGTTTGGATAAATTGTACATTTTTATTTTGAGATATTGAATCAACTAAATGAGTTATCATACCACCCATATATCCAAAAACTTTATCTACCCCTTCTTTATCAAGAAAATCAACTATATAATCAGATAGTTTCATGGTTTTGCTCTTTATAATAATTGATAGTTTTTTCTAGTTTATTTTCAAAGTCAGATAATACAATATCCCCAAATTGACTTTGAAATTTCGAAGCATCTCCTTCCATATGCATCGATTGACCAGAACGATAAGGCAATGCTCCATAATTCAATTGAAAATTAGGATTGGTTTTCTCTTTAATCATTTCCAATAAAGTTCTTAATTTTATTGGATGATTAGATGATATATTATAAATCCCTGAATAATTACCATCTGACTTAACAATTTTTTTTACAGCCTCAGCAAAATCCTTCACATATAAATATGAGTATCTTTGTTGTCCAAAGGTACAATCAATTTTCTCTTCTCCTTGCAATATCGCTTTTATTACATTCGGTATAAGCCATTTATCAGATTCTCTTTCTCCAAAAACAGAGAAAACACGTAACCAATACCAACAAATATTATGTATTTCACAAAATGATTGGAGCATTCTTTGAGCTGATACTTTTACAAATCCATATGCATTAGTTGGATTTACAGGATAAGTCTCATCAATTTTCCCTGAAAAATTACCATATTCAGCTTGAGACCCTAATGAAATGAACTTACAATTTCCACATAATCTAGCTAATTCTAATAACTGGGTCATAAAATCAATATTCTCCAACTGATCATTCCAATTATCTCTTCCCTCAGAACTAACACCAATCCAAGCGGTATGAATTATAATAGAAGGTGAAAACTCAACAACTCTCTTCTCCCATCCTAGAGTATCAATATCAACCCACAGAACAGAATGAGTGAATGATAAATTATCATATTTAGAAATTGTTCTCTTTAGAGCTAAAATTTCATACTTATCAGTCAGAAGCGATTCTGCAATATGTGATCCTAAGAAGCCTGTTGCTCCAGTAAGTAGTATCCTCATTTAGTTAACATAATTTTCAATTTGTTCCAAGCACAAAGAATATACATCTTCTGTTCTATATCTTTTATACCAATCTATTGTTAATTCAATAGTTTGATCTATATTCATGCGGGGCTCCCATCCCAATTCAAATTTAGCCTTCGAAATATCCAGCATAAGTAATTTAGCCTCATGCAGGGCATTAGGGTCAGACAAGTCTTTTAACTCTCCCTTTCCATAATTTTGAACTACCTTGGATGCAATATCCCACACCGTGGCGATGGACTCTGTTTTAGGTCCAAAATTCCATCCTTCGCAATATTTTGTAGGTTCGTTCCAGATCTTAGTCGCAAGGTGCATATAACCACTTAATGGCTCTAGCACGTGTTGCCATGGGCGAATGGCTTTGGGGCTACGAATATCAATTGAATTTCCGTCCTCTAAAGCTTTTATACAATCAGGTATTATACGATCCAAGGCCCAATCTCCTCCTCCGATAACATTTCCGGCACGGACACTTGCTATCGATTTTTGGTGTTTTAAAAATTCTTTAGGATTAAAAAAAGATTGTCTCCAAGATGCTATAGCAATCTCTGCAGCTCCTTTACTGGATGAATACGGATCATATCCCCCCATTGGCTCATTCTCACGATAACCCCAGATTTGTTCTTTATTTTCATAACACTTGTCTGTGGTAATCATTATCCCTATTTTTACACTTTCAGTAACGCGTATTGCTTCCATAACATGGATAGTACCCATCACATTCGTTTCGTAGGTTTCTACCGGAATATCGTAACTTAAACGAACCAAAGGTTGAGCTGCAAGATGAAATACAATCTCGGGCTGATATTTTTGAAAAATTTCTTTCAAAAAAGTACCATCTCGTATATCACCTCTTATATCTGTAATTTTATCTTTTATTCCAGAAAGCACATAATTATCCCTCTCCGAAAAAGGGTCAAGCGCAATACCTATCACTTCGGCTCCTAGTTGATGTAACCAGATGGATAACCATGAACCTTTAAAGCCTGTATGACCGGTTATGAGAACTTTTTTTCCTTTGTAAAAATTATCAAAAATATCAATCGCCATTATTTCCAAATTTGCCAAGGAGCATTCCCATTGTCCCACATTTCATTCAACTCCGTATTATCTCTTAACGTATCCATTGGTTGCCAAAATCCATTGTGTAAATAAGCATGCATTTTTCCTGCTCTAGCTATATTCTCTAACGGTTTTCGCTCAAAAATAACATTATCTCCATCCGGGATATAATCAAAGATTTCAGGCTCACATACAAAATACCCTGCATTTATCCAATTTCGGTCACCATCTGGCTTTTCAAGGAACGATTTCACTTGTTTTGTCTCCAAATCAATCTCCAAGGCACCGAATTTACCCGATGGTTTATAGGCGGTCAATGATAGCACACTTCCAGATTCTTGGTGAGATTTAATGGTATCCGCAATATTAATGTCTGCAACACCATCTCCATAGGTAAGAAGAAAAGGCTCATTCCCTACATATTTTTGAATCCTTTTAATTCTTCCTCCTGTTTGAGTATTTAGCCCGGTATCAACCATTGTTACTTTCCATTTTTCAGAATGGTTGTTATGAATTTGTACACTGTCGTTAGATAGATCAACAGTCATATCACTATTGTGGCGAAAATAGTTAGCAAAATATTCTTTTATCACATATTGCTTATATCCACAACAGATTATAAACTCATTAATTCCATAATGGCTATAAATTTTCATAATATGCCAAAGGATAGGTTTCCCCCCTATTTCAACCATTGGTTTAGGGATCAAGTTAGTCGCCTCACTTAAGCGTGTACCAAATCCCCCTGCAAGAATTACAGCTTTCATCCTAATTATTTTTTATGTTCTGCCACAAATGTTTTAATAGTTGAAATCATATGCTCCAACATTGGTTCGGTCATACCAGGGTACACTCCTATCCACAATGTATTATTCATTATAAAATCAGTATTTTTGAGCTCTCCTATAACACGATACCCTTTTCCAGATGTTCTCATCTCCTCAAACGCAGGGTGCCTCAATAAATTCCCTGCAAAAAGATTACGGGTTTGTATTTTTTGTTTTTCTAAATACTGAGATAACTCATTTCTTGTAAAACCGGCATTGTCTTCTACCGAAATTAAAAAACCAAACCAGCTTGGTTTTGAATTTAACTGAGGTTCGGGAAGGATCAAACCCTTAATCCCATCTAACCCTTTTCTCAGAACATCAAAGTTGCTTCTACGAGCACTTACTATAGTATCTAATTTATCCAATTGAGCACAGCCGATTGCCGCCTGCATATCTGTTAATTTCAGATTATAGCCAAAGTGAGAGTAAACATATTTATGGTCATACCCTAAAGGCAAATCTCCAAACTGTTTATTAAAACGATGTCCGCAAGTATTATCAATACCTCCGACACACCAACAATCACGTCCCCAATCTCTAAATGAATTAATTAATTTATTTAATAATGGATCATTTGTATAGACAGCACCACCTTCTCCCATTGTCATATGATGAGGAGGATAAAAGCTACTGGTTCCAATATGCCCGATAGTTCCGGTTTTCAGAGTTACTCCATCAATAGTATATTCAGATCCTAAGGCATCACAATTATCTTCGACCAACCAAAGATTATATTTATCACAAAACTTTTTAATAGCTTCTAGGTTAAAAGGATTACCTAAAGAATGAGCAATCATCACCGCCTTAGTCTTAGATGAATATGCAGCTTCTAATTGAGTCACATCTATATTGTATTCAGGTATTGCCATATCCACAAATACAGGAATAGCCCCATATTGAATACATGGAGTTACTGTTGTTGGGAAACCACATGCAACAGTTATCACCTCATCTCCTTTTTTTATTCTTCGCTCACCAAGTTGAGGAGAGGTCAGTGCCATAAAAGCTAATAGATTAGCAGAGGAACCCGAGTTTGTCAAAGAACAAAATTTAACCCCTAACCACTCAGCAAAACGAGTTTCAAATTTTCTAGACCAAGGTCCTGCAGTCAACCAAAAATCTAAAGACGAATCTACTAAATTTACAATTTCTTTTTCATCAAAAAAACGCCCCCCATATTTGACAAATGTTTTTCCCGGTACAAATTCTTTCTTATCAACATGTACTTCTTGGTAATATTCCTTTGTCAACTCTAGGATCTGTTTTTTCAGCTCTTCTTTTCTATTCATAATTTATTTAATTACATACTTATATTTTAAAATAAAGTTTTTATAAAAATTAGCCTGAAAATTATTATTATAATTTTTATCAGAATAATCTTCTGAAGCAATATTATTCGCCCACTTTCGATTATTCAGGTACTATTATACTATTTTTGGTTTCCTCTTCAAAGACTCTAGTACACCTTTTGCTTTTCCCTATAAACGATCAAAAGTCTTAGTAATAACTTTACTCAAATTGATACTCTTCATTTATGAAAAATTAAATCAATAACACATGTATAAACTTCAACCGAAAGCTAATCACTTACATTCTCCCCTTTTTCATATATTAGGTAACGGATTTTTATGTCTTATATTGTTTATGAAAAGAAATCAATCTCTCAGGAAACTGATAACATTCATAATTATTAATACAATTGGTTACAATTGTGGGCAATTATAAGTGCCATAAAAAACCTAACTAAATGATCACTACTTGCTTTACTTGCTGAATATGAAAGATGGTCATAATTTGTGTTTTTTTGTAAAGAATGTTCCATCAACATAGGAATAATTTAATTTTTCGATCTTAGTAGAATCGATATCAACACAATGCTCATTCATACCCATCTCGGAGAAACAAGTACCAATTACATGGTCGACTACCGGATTTCAATAATTGCTGTTTTCATGAAAAATAAGCCGTGATCCAATTTAAAGGCAGACAAAAGTATAATATTATAAAGACAAAACAAAGTTAATAAACAGATATAAAGAGTAATATTTAAATGAATATAGAAACACAATTATCTTCTACTTAAAGTATTGTTTTATCTCTGTGGATTATTCATAAATAAATAACCTTTAATATTACAGAAACTTACCATTTATGAATGGATTTACTCCCTTTTTATTATTTTATCTTCGTTTTTTATCTATTACGACTTAAAACAGAAATAAATGGATTCCTCAGAAATATCATATTTAAATGATATACAAAGTTATTTAGGCAAAAATGATCGAAAAGTAAATCGTTTGATAAAATAAAAAATTAGTTACGAATATACTACATTTCCTTCAAATAAGAATATGGAAGGTAGACACGAAACAAAATGGAAAACCTTGAGCATTTATATGTACAGCTATAAATCGGCTATATTGGCATATCAGAACGGATTAAGGCAAGTGAACACCGAAGCGATTGCTCTTACTTACATAGCCTTTTATCAATGGTTCCACTACTGGCTGTTCTGTTCGCTATAGTTCGCGGTTTTGGTTTTCAGAATATTGTTTAATGTGAGCTGTGCGGATATTTTGAGGAGCAAAGAGAGGTTTTGGAAAAAGCAATGATCTTTATCGACAAATCACTGGAATATGCACAGAGTGGCATATTCCAGTGATTATCACTTTCTATTTTACTTATACATTTTCTTATAATACTCCTGATAATCACCTGATGTTACATTATCCATCCATTCCTGATTATCAAGATACCATTGTACTGTTTTTTCTATTCCTTCTTCAAATTGCAGAGACGGTTCCCATCCCAATTCGTTTTTCAATTTATTAGAGTCGATAGCATAGCGCAAATCATGTCCGGCACGGTCTGTTACGTATGTGATTAAAGAGTCGGATGTACCTTCTGCATGTCCCAACAAACGGTCTACTGTCTTAATAATCACTTTTATCAGATCGATATTTTTCCACTCATTAAAACCTCCGATATTATAAGTATCTGCAATAGCTCCTTTATGGAAAATTACATCAATAGCACGTGCATGATCGACCACATATAACCAATCGCGCACATTCTCGCCTTTACCATATACAGGTAACGGCTTTTTATGTCTTATATTGTTTATAAATAGAGGTATTAGTTTTTCCGGAAATTGGTATGGTCCATAGTTATTACTACAGTTAGTAACAATTATAGGTAAACCATAAGTATCATGGAAAGCACGAACAAAGTGATCGCTGCTAGCCTTACTTGCTGAGTATGGACTGTGTGGGTCATACTTTGTATCTTCGGTAAAGAAGGTTCCATCAAACTCCAAAGTTCCGTACACTTCATCTGTTGAAATATGATAAAAGCGATTATTGGTATAAGGAGCAGTCCATAATTCTTTTGCTGCCTGCAATAACGATAATGTACCCATAACATTAGTCTGAGCAAATGTAAATGGATCCTTGATACTTCTATCAACATGGCTTTCGGCCGCCAAATGTATCACATTGTCTATTTCATATTTTTTGAAAATATCCAATATCTGATTAAAGTCGCAAATATCAGCTTTAACAAAAGTGTAATTAGGCTTATCTTCAATATCCGTCAGGTTAGCTAAATTTCCGGCATAAGTAAGTTTGTCCAGATTTATTATATGATAATCCGGATATTTATTTACAAATAAACGTACCACATGAGAGCCTATAAATCCGGCTCCTCCTGTTATTAATATATTACGGGTAAAATTCATCTTTCAGTTGTTTTTAAGTTTATTGATACATTTGGTTAATGACACCTTCCAATAAGGCACTTCGAATTGAAAATCTCTCTTGACTTTCGTCTTATCCAATACGGAAAAAGCAGGTCGTGTTACCTTACTCGGAAATTCATCCGAATGACAAGGCTGTATGTCACAATCGGTTCCAGCTATAAATGATATTTCCTTCGCAAAATCATACCACGAACATATCCCCTCGTTACTGAAATGGTATATTCCCTGATGTTGTTCGTATTGTCTCTTCTCTATAATCGAAAAGATCAGTTTTCCCAAATCTCCGGCATAAGTCGGAGAACCGACCTGATCGAAAACAACCTTAAGAGAATCTTTCTCTGTTGTTAGCCGAATCATGGTTTTAACAAAATTATTTCCAAATTCGGAGTAAAGCCAAGCTGTTCTGAAAATAAGATATTTGCACCCTACGCTCCGAATAGCATCTTCTCCTGCTAATTTTGTTTTTCCATAAACCCCCAAAGGAGATGTTGCCTGTTCTTCGGTACAAGGTAGATTTCCTTTTCCTGAAAAAACATAATCGGTAGATACATGTACCAATATACAGTCATGCTCTTTTGCAACAATAGCTAAATTTTCAACTGCTTTATTGTTTATCAAATCACACAATTCGATATCATCTTCGGCTTTATCAACATTAGTATATGCTGCGCAATTGACAATAATATCAATATTATTTTGCTTTACGAAGGCACGTATATCTTCGAGTTTTATTATATCCAACTCTGCAACATCTGTAAAGCAGTAAGAATCTTTACTACTTTCTTTAGATAACAATCTCATTTCATTACCCAATTGTCCGTTAGCTCCTGTTATAAGTATGTTCATAATCAATAGAGCTTTTCGTTATAATCAAACAACCATTTGGCATCTGATAATACCGGATGATTTTTATCTTTTTCCGAAAGGATTATTTTATCATCTGCTATTTTCCAATCGATATTCAATGCAGGATCGTTCCATGCAATAGCACCTTCGTGCTGCGGTGCATAAAAATTATCACACTTATACTGAAAGATAACTTCTTCACTTAGCACTACAAAACCATGAGCAAAACCTCTTGGTACAAAAAACTGACGCTTATTGTCTTCTGTAAGTTCTACGGCAACATGCTTTCCGAAAGTTGGAGATCCTTTACGAATATCAACAGCCACATCGAGCACCGCTCCTTTAACTACTCTCACTAGCTTGGATTGCGCATAAGGTGTTTTTTGGAAGTGTAACCCTCTCAAAACACCATATGAAGATTTGGACTCGTTGTCTTGTACAAATTCTGTTTTGCAAACTTCTGCATCAAAGAATTTTTTTGAGAAGGATTCCATGAAATATCCCCTATCATCTTTAAAAACTCTTGGTTCAAGAATTACAACGCCTTCTATTTCGGTTTTTATTATGTTCATTTTTTCTTTTTTGATTCGTTTACAGTCTTTATCAAATATTGTCCATACTGATTCTTAATCATCGGTTGAGCTAACTCTTCCATCTTCTCGGAAGTAATCCAACCTTGATCGAAAGCAATACTCTCTAAACAGGCTATTTTCAAACCCTGGCGTTTTTCCAAAACCTCAACAAAAACACTTGCTTCGCTTAACGAATCGTGTGTTCCGGTATCCAACCAAGCAAAACCTCTGCCCAGCAACTGAACTTTTAACTCCTGATCATTCAAAAATTCTTGATTAACAGTCGTTATTTCGAGCTCACCTCTTGCCGATGGTTTTATATTTTTAGCCACATTCACAACTTTGTTCGGATAAAAATATAAACCTACTACCGCATAGTTTGATTTCGGATCTTTGGGCTTTTCCTCTATGCTCAGCACATTGTCTTGCTTATCAAACTCGGCAACACCATAACGCTCGGGATCACTCACCCAATACCCAAAAACAGTGGCTTTATTTTCATTCTCTGCTGTTTTAACAGCATTTTTTAACATTTCTGTGAGACCATGTCCATAGAAGATATTATCCCCTAATACAAGGCATACAGAATCATCTCCTATAAATTTCTCTCCGATGATAAACGCCTGAGCTAGGCCATCGGGAGATGGTTGTTCTGCATATTCGAATTTTACGCCATAATCACTCCCATCACCTAATAATCTTTTAAATCCGGGCAGATCAGTTGGTGTTGAGATAATCAATATCTCACGAATACCAGCCAACATTAAAACAGATACAGGATAATAAATCATGGGCTTATCGTAAACAGGCAGAAGCTGCTTACTGACCCCTTTAGTTATTGGATACAAACGTGTACCGGATCCTCCGGCTAAAACTATCCCTTTCATATTATGATTTTAAATTTTTCAAAAAATCTTTTCCTAAAATATAGCCACAACTACCAACTGCAAATAAGAAAATAAAACCTACCACAATTAATTTTTTATTGGGTTTAATCGGAATTAATGGTATTATTGCCGGTTGAATAACAGTATAAACAGGTGTCTGATCCTGCACTTTGACTTTGGCAACCTGAAGTTGCTGAGCAACCTGATTATACACATTATATGCAAGAGTTACTTCATTTTGTAATTTATCCTGATTTACTCGATAACTTGCCAAAATTACATTTTGATTTCGATCTAAATAATCTGCATATTTTTGTTGTGCTTTATTATAATCAATTTTAGATTCATTATAAAGCTTTTCGGCAAAAGCCAGATCAGCTCTTGCTTTTTCTGTTCTATACTTTATTATATAAGACTGCAGATAAGAAGTTAATGTATCCGCGACAGTTGCTGAAACCATAGGGCTTTGCATTGTTGATGTTAGTGATATAACTCCTGTTTTTTTATCAATTGTTATAGCCACTCTTCCTTTTATATTGCCTATCACACCTATTTCATCTTGTGCCAAGGAATATTTATCGCGAACACTATTCTGAGATATTGTCTTTGATGAGAACAAACCAATGGCTAATCGAGGTAGCCCCCAAATATAGGTCCACCATGCACTTTTTTGTCCCTCTTTTATATATGCAAAAAGGGTTGTATCTATTTTTGCATCTTTGTCTGAAACATGCATCTGAGACAATCCTAAAATAAATGGAGTAGACTCCATTATATCAGGATAAACATCACTAGATAAATCTCCAGAAGTACTGGTTCCCCCCAGATTTATACCTGCCATTGCAGCTAAAGCACCTGCATTTCCCAAAGATCCCCCTTCTTTTGATTCCGGAGCTAATATTACCGTTGTAGAATATTCTTTCGGAATACTAAAAGCAATAATAATACCTATAAGCAAACCAACACCTGAAACTTTTAGAATAAACTTTCGTTTATCCCAAAGTTTCTTTCCAAGCTCAATCAGATCTATTTCTTTTTCTTCTGAAATATTTTTATTTACGTCTGTTCCCATTACCCTTATTTCATTGTATTGATTAATACTCCGATCAAACTAGCCATAGACGTAACACTTGATCCTAAACTCAAGATCTCTGCCATAGACATACGTCTAGCCTGTTCCTTACTTGGTATTATAATTTCACTTCCGGGTTGTATCGCATTCCGATCAGATCCTTTAATTTTACTAACTGTTCCGTTCATATATATAACGAATGACCTACTTTTCTTTGCATTGTCTGTATATCCTCCGGCCTGATTTATATAATAAGATAATTTCTCTCCTTTCTTATATACAACTGTATTTGGATACATAACCGCACCATTTATTTTTACTGTATTGTCATATTCAGGTACGATTAATCTGTCTCCGGTACGCAGCACCAGATCATAATCAGATCCTGGATTAGCTAAGGCTTTATCCAACTCTATCCCTACATTATATGTAGAAGCCAAATCAAGGGTCTTCACCGATATAGAGTCTTTTCCCCCTTGATTAGCTACTTTTAAAGCAGCCTGAGACCTGAACTGTTCTTCATCGGAACGTTGACGGACAAGTCTAGCTCCTCGGGCAAAAGCATCCGGAGTCAGATTTCCTGCTCTCTTCACAAGATCAGAGATTCTTTCTGTTTTTTTATTCAACGCATAAGTTCCCGGGAACAACAACTCTCCAGCTATAGCCACATTCTGCTGTTCATGATATCCTGGACTTCTTCTGACATAAACTTGATCATAAGGCTTCAGGATAAAGCCTTGTTCTCCGTCAATAACCAATCCATCTTTAATTCCAAAAGAATAATTATCAGATAAAGACCGTCCAATAGTCATACTGTTAGGATCAATAATACGACGGGCAACATCCACTCTCACGATAGAAGCTGATTCTAATAAACCTCCTGCCTGAACGATAAGATCTTCTAATGTGGTATTATCTGCATATTGATAATTTCCGGGACGGGCAACCTCTCCATGCACAACAAAATCGCCGAACTCTTTAAGATCACTTAAAGCAGGAATATACAAAATGTCATTTTTACGAAGGACTATGTCCTGTCCGTTTTCATAAAGTAGTTTTCTTATATCAACGGATATAACCTCAGTTGTCAAATCTTCTTTTTCGCGGGTCAGCACAGCTCTGTTTAAGAAAGCATCTCCTCTGATACCATCTGCAGCCGTAATGAGATCTTTAATTGTATTTATTTTTTTACCAATCTCGTAATAACCTGATCTGTATACAGCTCCTTTGATTTCAACCCTATTATCAAACAGGTCTAATCCGGTAGCGATTGTCACAACATCTTTATCTTTCAAAATAAAAGAGGTAAATTCGTTTTCATCTACCGTGAATATTTTCTTTTCTGTTCCTGTTCCTCGTACTATTCTTAGCTTTTTAGTATAGGCATCTCCGGTAAAGCCTCCTGCATAGCTAATTAATGTGGCTAACGACTCTTTCCCTGTCATTTCATAATACATCGGACGTTTCACTTCTCCGGATATATCCACTAAAGAAACATAAGGAGGTACAACAATAACATCATTATCCATTAAACGAATATCATCATTGAGTTTTCCATCCAACAGATACTTATAAATATCAAGTTCTTTTAACAGCTTATTGTTTCTATATAATTTAACAGAACGCAATGATCCTATATTATTAATTCCTCCGGCTCTGTATAATGCATGAAAAACAGAAGAAAGCGAAGAAAGCGAATAAGTTCCGGGAACAGTAACTTCACCCCAAACATTTACCTGGATAGTGCGGATTTGTCCAAGAGTCAATTTTATTTGCGAAGCACCACCATCAGCACCTACTCCGGCATAAATGGAAGAGAATTTTCTCTGCACAAAATCATTTGCTTCTTTGATAGTCATTCCATTAAGAAATACCGGACCTAAACGGTCAACTGTAATACTTCCTTCGGATGATATCGTTTGTTGAAGTGTAGTCTGAGAAACACCCCATATATTAATTACAACCTCATCTCCGGGTCCAAGACGATAATCTAACGGAGTCGGGATATTCACATTCGGACTAAATGAGAGATTCTTGTTATTAAAAATATTACGTCCAAAAACTTTTTCCTGATCAGAAACTTCTCCAACTGAAGTAGCCTCTGTGCTTATTTCATCTAAAGCCCCGACTGCCATGTCTTCCTGTGGATTTTTACGTCTCTGCTGACTTAAAGACTGACTGCTTTTACTACTGATATCTGTAGAAGTCTGTTCTTTTTCGTATTGTTGCTTAATTCTTTCCAATTGGTTTTTGGTAACCCCTTTTTGGAGCAGACTTGTTGCAATAACCTGCTGCGAAGTTCCTTTAGCATACTCCTGCTTCACATAGTCTGCCACTTGCTGATCGGACATTTGAGCCAATACAGAACCAGCATAACTTAATAAAAGAAAAAAAGAGAAAATAATTTTCTTCATCTGATTTTATAACTTACTTATATTGTATAAATTATTATTTCGCCCCAATACAATAGTATTCAAATTTTAATTCTTTCAGGTCTTTCCCATTATAAATATTACGCCCATCTATAATCAACCGAGTATTCATCAGTTTCTTTATAGCTGGCCATGAAGGAAGCCTGAATTCATTCCATTCTGTAACAAGAAATATTGCATCCGAATCTACTGTTGCATCATACATATCTTTTGCATAAGTAACAGTATCACCTATTTTTCGTCTCGTTTCGTTCATAGCAACAGGGTCATAGACCTTCACTTTCACTCCTTCCCTAATCAGTTTTTCAATCAAGACTAAAGACGGAGCTTCTCTCATATCATCCGTTTTTGGCTTAAAAGCTAATCCCCATATTGTAACGGTTTTACCTTCTATATCGCCTTTATAGAAATTGTTGAATTTTTCAAACAATACTCCCTTTTGATATTCATTGACTTCTTCTACGGCTTTTAGGACTTTCATATTGTACCCTTTAGCACTTGCCGTCTTAATCAATGCTTTCACATCCTTCGGAAAACAACTGCCTCCATATCCACAACCGGGATATAAAAAGTTTTTTCCAATCCGGTTATCAGCTCCAATCCCTGCACGCACCATATTCACATCTGCACCTACAATATCACAAAGATTAGCAATATCATTCATAAAGCTGATACGGGTTGCCAACATTGCATTAGCTGCATATTTGATCATTTCGGCTGAAGGTATATCTGTATAAATTATACGATAATTATTCAAAGTGAATGGCTTATACAACCGATCCATCACTTCTTTCGCCTGATCCGATTCTACCCCCACAACAACTCTGTCGGGACTCATAAAATCATCAATAGCAGCACCTTCCTTTAAAAACTCGGGATTTGAAGCTACATCAAATTTCAAATCGGACAGACCTCTTTTATCCAATTCTTCCTGAATTGCTTTTTTCACAAGTTGAGCAGTACCAACAGGCACAGTACTCTTTGTTACAACTAAAACATACTTAGAAAGATTCTTCCCTATTGTACGAGCTACTTCCAATACATATTTTAAATCGGCTCTACCATCCTCATCCGGAGGCGTACCAACCGCACTGAATACAACATCAACATGATTCAAGATAGCTCCGAGATCAGTAGAAAACTGCAAACGACCGGCCTTATAATTTCTTATAACCATATCTTCCAAACCGGGCTCATATATCGGAACAACTCCTTGCTTGAGATTCTTTATCTTTTCAGAATCCACATCAATACAATGAACATCAATCCCCATTTCAGAAAAACATGTACCCGTTACCAAACCAACATATCCGGTTCCGACTATTGCTATTTTCATACAGATATTAAACTTATCTTTATATTAAAAATACACAAAAATAAGACATAAATAGATGCATAACAAAGTTCTTCCTAGATAATCAACAGATCCATCTTCCTAGAAAATAATAATTATTTAATAAATAAAGTATTATTATATCTTTGCTCTGTATTCTATTTATGCTACCATCAAACCCCTTAATACAGAAGGTCATGATTAATAAACGAATTAATATAGTTTTTATTATCTGTTCATTATTTTTTACAACGAATTCGTTATTTGCAGCTTCGTACTGGAGCAACCATATATCGTATTCGGCAAATATTAATCAAATAATAAAAAACGGAAATATAATATTTGCACTTACCGACGGAAAGTTATTCAGCTATAATACAGATGATAACAGCTTCGAATCCTACATCAGAAACACCGGAGGCAATGCCGATATTCAGCAAATAGCATATAGCAGCAACAATAAATGTATGCTGCTAGTCCGTTCGGATGCAAATATAGAAATATTATACGAGGACAAATCGTTCATAGATATAGATGGCCTTAAGATTTACCCCCTAAGTATTGATAAAACCATTAATAATATTTTCATCGATGGCGATGACGCATACCTTTCGGCAAACTTTGGATTTACAATTATTAATCTGAAAAACAAGGAAATAAAAGAATCTGGAGTGTTTAATTTTCCTTTTTATTCAATCGCATCTTTCGGTAATAAATTATACGCTTCAACCAGCCGAGGCATATATCGTATTGATAAATCTAAGAATCTTATTGATTTTAACAATTGGGAGCTCTTTAAAATAAACACTCTTTACAACGGGACAGATTATCCGTTTGAAGATAACAGTATAAAGCAGCTGACCACTTTCAATGATAAACTTATTTTCCTAGTTCCGGATACAGCTGTATATTATATGGAAAGCGAATCTTCCGTTCGATTACTGGTTGCAAATAATGAATTGAACCGAATAGAAGTTACCGATAATAACCACCTGTTGGTTTCTTCGAAAAACAGCTGCCGAGACTATAGCAGCCTAAGCGATATGACAAAAGTGAATATTAATAATCTCAAGCACATCATATCAAATGGAAATAATACCTTGGAGTATTGGATGTCATCGGAAGGAAATAATCTCAGCCTGATTAAACGGAACAACTCCGAAGGATACGATTTTATTGAAGATAAAAGATGGCTGAAACCTGAAGGCCCTGCTTCCAACTATCCATTCTCCTTAACTATAGGAAACAACCAATTGATCGTAACCGGAGGAGGATACACAAATATAAATACACAAAGAGACAACCGGGGAGCCAGCCTGTCGATATTAAAGAACAACAGATGGACGAATACATATTCGAGTGAAATAAGTGAACAGAGCGGCATTAATTCCCTTGATTTGGTATCAGCGATAAGCGACCCCGCCGATCCTAATCATATATTCGCAGGAAGCTGGGGTGAGGGATTATATGAATTCGAAGGAAATGCTTTCAAAAACAGATACGATAAAGAAAACAGCCCTATTGAAGAGATTGTGGTAAAGACCGAAAATGGCGGTTATTGGACAACAACCCGTATCGGAGAAATGGTTTTCGATAAAAATTCGAACCTCTGGGTATTAAACTCTCTGGTTGAAAATGTAATTAAAGTGTACAAAAAGAATGGAGAATGGGCTGAGTTATACTATCCCGAAATATCAAAAACACAGATTGAAACCAATGCAAAAACTATTCTGATAGACAAGTATTCTAATAAATGGATATCGAGTATAGGAGGGGGAAGCCCGTATATTTTTATATTCAATGACAATGGAACCCTAACACCAAACGATAAGAAAAAGATGATAAGTACCTTCACCGACCAAAACGGAAACAGCCTCAGTATAAATGCTATATTTGATCTCAAAGAAGACCGTCAGGGTAATATGTGGGTGGCTACAGATATAGGGCCCTTTACAATAAAAGGAGTCAGCAGTATATTGTCTTCAAACACAATACCTCCTCTGAATAAGATTTATGTAGAACGAGAAGGAAACAGTAATGCACTTGCTCCTTTACTCGAAAATATCGAAACAAAAGTCATTGCCATTGATGGAGCTAATCGTAAATGGATCGGAACAGAAACCAACGGATTATATTTAATCGATTCGGACAATAGTTCTTTGGAACATTTCACCATGAGCAACAGTCCCCTACCCTCCGATAATATACTTTCGCTGGCAATCGATAATCAAACAGGAGTTGTGTATATCGGTTCGGCACGCGGGCTAGTTTCATACAAAGGCGGGGCAACACAGGGAGCAGACAACTTCTCTAATGTATATGCCTATCCCAATCCTGTAAAACCTGATTATACAGGGCCAATTTCGATCACCGGTCTGAAAGAAAGTTCATCGGTAAGAATCACAGATATTAAAGGAAACCTCATTAATCGGGGTAAATCACTCGGCGGACAGTATAACTGGGATGGATTAAATGCTAAAGGAAAACGGGTCGACACAGGGGTTTACATTGTTTTTGGATCATCAGAGGATGGATCCGAAGGAGTAGTTACAAAAATAATGGTTGTAAATTAAACAAAAGCAAGCTATATACGCTCTACAGAATTGCTACAGAATTCTCTTCTACTTTCGTTACAGGGTATTCACAATAAAAACGGAAGTTATGAAAAATTTTTTACTCGCAGCTTGTTTTTCTATTGGCTTAATTACTTTTCAGTCCGAAGCATCTTCAATGAGTGAGCAAACAGTAGAGTTGGGTCATGGCAGATATTACCATGGCAGACATCACAAAGGAAATATGAATGTCCGTGATCTCCCGTCGAACATCACCAAATATCTGAATAAACATTATAACAATTACGATATCTTGGTTTCGAAACGCAGGGGGAATGGATATTACTACGTAAAAATCAGTTACGACGGCAATTCACATCATCCTTATTACCGCAGCCTTATTTTTGACGAGAAAGGAAAAGTTGTAAAAGATTAGTCCTTATAAATATAAAACGCCTCAATTTCTATTTGAGGCGTTTTTGTTTTAAGGTCTCAGACCTATTTATTGCTTTAGTAAATATAATTTCGGTAAACGGCTGTACTCACAGAATTATTTCAGCTTCCACTCCGAGCCGTCTTTTCCGTCTTTTATATCGAATCCGATCTTTGTCAGTTCATCCCTTATCTTATCAGAAGTAGACCAGTCTTTCTTCGCTTTTGCTTCCGACCTGATTTCAAGCAGAAGATCCATCGCTTTAGAAAAAGATTCCTGTCCGCTGCCATTACTTGCCGACTCATTTTTAATACCTAATATTCCGAAAAGGAAGGTATCAAATATATCCTTAATTTCCTCAACATCTTCTTTTGTCAACGATACAGTACCTCCGATAGCAGAGTTGATAAGAGTAGCTGTTTCGAATAAATTCGAAATAACCATTGCCGAGTTCAGATCATCATTCAAGGCATCATAGCACTTCTGCCTGATAGATGGTACATCTGCTGAAGATATTTCTGCAACCTGTATCTTACTAATTCTGCCATAAGCATCCAATAGTCTGGTCAACCCTTTTTCGGACGCCTGCAATGCCTCATTACTAAAATCTACCGTACTTCTGTAATGAGCCTGAAGGATAAAGAAACGGATAGTCATCGGAGAATAGGCTTGTTCGAGCATTTTGTGTGAGCCTGCGAAAAACTCATCCAAAGTGATGAAGTTCCCGAGCGATTTACCCATCTTTTGTCCTCCAATGGTGATCATATTATTGTGCATCCAGTACTTTACAACCTGATGCTTTTCAACAGCTGTATTTTGTGCTATTTCACACTCGTGATGGGGAAACATCAGATCGAGTCCGCCTCCGTGAATATCAAACTCATTACCCAGATATTTCATACTCATAGTAGAACACTCCAGATGCCATCCCGGGAAACCGTCACTCCAAGGTGAAGGCCATCTCATAATATGCTCTGGAGATGCTTTTTTCCAGAGAGCAAAGTCTACCTTACTCCGTTTCTCTTCCTGACCGTCCAGTTCTCGAGTAGTATTCAGCATTTCTTCGATATTACGGTGCGAAAGGATTCCATAATTATAATCCTTGTTATATTTTTCGACATCGAAGTATATAGAACCATTACTTTCGTAAGCATATCCATTTTTCAGGATTTCTTTAATAGTTTCAATTTGCTCGATAATATGACCAGACGCATGAGGCTCAATGGAGGGCGGAAGTACGTTCAACGCATCCATTGCCTTATGATATCGGTTGCTGTAATATTGAACTACCTCCATCGGTTCCAGTTGGTCAAGGCGTGCTTTCTTTGCAATTTTATCTTCTCCTTCGTCGGCATCGTTTTCAAGGTGTCCAACATCAGTGATATTCCTTACATAGCGTACTTTATATCCGATATGTGTAAGGTAACGAAACAGTAAATCGAAAGTGATCGCAGGACGTGCATGTCCCAAATGTCCGTCTCCATAAACGGTAGGTCCACAGACATACATCCCCACTGAAGGTGCGTGTATGGGTTCGAAAACTTCTTTTTCGCGCGAAAGGGTGTTGTAAATTACTAATTTCTGTTCCATCGGAATATCTGAATTTTTAAGGTCAAAGACCTTTTTATTGACTTATCAAGCATAACGAAACACAAAAATATAAATAAATGTTTATTGATTAACAATAAGTATGTATAGTTATGGGAATCGGCAGTTGAAAAAAAGTCTATTTATATCAGTCAGATATATTTTCCCTATCTCTGTGTATAGTACGGAATTTATATATGCTCCTTTCGTATTGTATCAGCGAATCGGTGATAATATAATGCTGCTTTATTTTTGACCTGAAGTATAAGTCTTGTTTCGGACCTACAGTATCAGTTGGTAAATATCTGTTTCGGATATAAAAAAAATCAAAATCTTCGGGCAAACGGTTTACTTCTATTAAATGGAATGGGCGGAGAGAACCTCTGTTTTTTCTCGGGCTGTAAACAAAAAATAAATTTGAAGGACAATTAACAGAGAGCCCTCCAAGTATTCCGGCTGCATTTAAAGTCGATATAAAGGCTCTTTTTGTTTGAGTTTCATTGGATATGAACTTCCTCATTTCACGATCTTCCTTTAATATCTCCTCGTTGTACCTATTTTCTGCAAAAAACCGGGTGATTCCCAATACTGTTAATAGCCCGAAGAAGATAAACATGATATATTTTTCTTTTTCTCTTTTTAATATCTGAACACCTCCTATTGAAAAAGCAATCAGCATAGGTCCTAAAACAGTAGTCGTATATCGAGGAATTATAACAGGCGATTTGATATACGAATACAGCAAAGCAAAAGAAATGGTAAGAACAAAAACCAAAGCAAAACACATAGCTGTAAGTATTGATTTGCGAAATTCACTTTGCTTATACAGCACAACAAGCTCAACAAACATCAAACCTAATAAAATGAGCATTAGACTGAGTCCTACTGCCATCTGAGGCAGAGAAAAGATGAAATAAGGGTGTGCCGGTTCTTTCGGCGAAAAGGTATAATATGTAAATAACAGGATATCTTTGGGCGTGATAGTTGTTATCCAAAAGTGCATATCCACAGCCCTGATTTGGGTAATGAGGGCAGGCAGCCAAAAACTAAAACCAATAAGGAACAACAGAAAAAACGGAATTAAACGCGTCCACGAGTGTCTCTGATTCGATAAAAACAAAGCAATAAATAAAAGAAAAAAGATTACCATCGAACCGACAAATCCATAGTATTGAATATATGATGCGCATAAAGTTGTAAAAACTAAAATAGCATATACGCTCATTTTCGGCTTTATAAATATACTGTAAGCAGAAAGAGATGCTGCTGTAATAAAGAACATCACCCAAGAGTACATACGTATATCAACAACCAAAAATTGAATAACAGGAAGAATACTCATCAATAGAATAAAGCATAGGCAAACCCCATCACCCCAAAAACGACGAATCGGAAACAGCCCCAACAGAAATATTCCTACGACAGCCAACCATGAAAATACACGTGCTGCCAATTGAGTTTCACCAAAGATAAAAGTAAAACTCTTCAACATAAAATAATACAAAGGGGGATGTACATCCAGAGACGTTATCCGCCAGATATCTACAAATGAGTATCGGATAAGAGCCATAGTATAGCTTTCATCAAAGCTATATACTGTACGGGTTGTCACTATTACAAAATACACAAATAATGACGCAACGGTTATCAATACCAAAATTGGAAATGTTTGTCGTGACTGTTTATCAATCATGCAGTGTGTTGTTTTATAATCTTATAAGATGTAAAAATAGTATTTTATCTTACTTCTTAAAATACTATTTATTGATTCGCAAAATCAATTCCTTAGACAAAAGACTGATTGTAAAAAGAAAAATTTTGAGATATATCCGATTCTACGATAATATATCAGATATTTTTACATTTCTCAAAGGAACCCAGCCTTCTTTATCAGAGTTTTCTTTCCGGCACCACAACCATCCGTTTAATATTTTTGAGCCGATCACGATATCGCCTTCACTTACCGACAGTTCGTAAGCAGAGTAATCTTCCGAAGCAGTTGCTATTTGTGTTTTGTCCGATAAAGTGTCTTGTATTTTTAGTATTTGAGTCGGAACCCAACCATTCATTCCATTTTCAGCTATGCACCAGACCCAATTAATCCATTCGGGATCAGAATCTTTCACAGACAGGTCAATGGTCACTCTATCGCTTTTCTTTAAGGCTATCGGGTTTTCATAACTTTCGTCCCATCTTTCCAGTACAATGTATCTTGTCATATGTTTTTAATCCCTTTTTATTCCTTTAGAAAAAAGCAGGGTTGCCCTATTTTCTCTAGGACAACCCTGTTATGTATATAAAATCAGTCTTATTCTCCTCTACTGTAGTTTGGAGCTTCACTCGTGATGGCTACATCATGAGGATGGCTTTCTGCAACTCCGGCATTAGTTATACGGGTAAACTTGGCATCATGTAATGTATTGATATCTTTAGCACCACAATATCCCATTCCAGCACGTAATCCGCCTAACATCTGGTATACCACCTCGTACAATGAACCTTTGAAAGGAACACGAGCAGCAATACCTTCGGGTACAAGTTTTTTGATATCGGCTTCCATATCCTGAAAATAACGGTCTTTCGAGCCTTTTTCCATAGCTTCGAGAGATCCCATTCCTCGGTATGATTTAAATTTACGTCCGTTGAAAATGATAGTTTCTCCGGGAGATTCTTCAACTCCCGCAAGTAATGATCCCATCATCACCGAATATCCTCCGGCAGCCAAAGCTTTCACTATATCTCCAGAATAACGTAAACCTCCGTCAGCGATCAAAGGTACACCAGTACCTTCAAGAGCTTTTGCTACATCGTATATAGCCGATAACTGAGGCATTCCCACTCCGGCAACAACGCGTGTAGTACAGATCGAACCGGGTCCGATTCCGACTTTTACGGCATCAGCTCCGGCATCGGCAAGATATTTGGCAGCTTCGCCGGTAGCAATATTACCTACCACAACATCAACTTTCGGGAAAGCTTCTTTTACTTGTTTAAGTACTTCCACTACTCCTTTTGAGTGTCCGTGTGCAGTATCGATAACGATTGCATCGACTTCAGCTTCCACCAGAGCTTTTACTCTTTCGAGCGTGTCGTGGGTAACTCCTACTCCGGCAGCAACCCTAAGTCGTCCCGATTCGTCTTTGCATGCGTATGGTTTGTCTTTGGCTTTAGTAATATCTTTATAAGTGATCAGACCTATCAGCTTGTTGTTAGCATCAACAACCGGTAGTTTTTCGATCTTATAATGTTGCAGAATATCGGCTGCAGCTTCCAAATCGGTGGTTTGTTTTGTAGTAATCAGGTTTTCACTGGTCATTACATCAGCAATAAGCTTACCCATATCACGCTGAAAACGCAAATCCCTGTTGGTTACAATACCTACGAGTTTGTTTTCTTCATCTACAACAGGTATCCCTCCGATTTTGTATTCGGCCATAAGGGCAAGGGCATTGCCTACTGTTTTGCTTTTGTGAATACTGACAGGATTGGATATCATTCCGTTTTCGGCACGTTTTACATAACGTACTTGCTGTGCCTGTTCCTGTATAGACATGTTTTTGTGTATAACACCTATACCACCTTCGCGAGCTATAGCAATAGCTAATTTAGCTTCGGTAACAGTATCCATTGCCGCTGAGACAAAAGGGATATTCAGTTTTATATTTCGTGAAAATTTGGTCGAAAGATCGACATTACGGGGAAGAACTTCGGAATAGGCGGGAATTAATAATACGTCGTCAAACGTAAGCCCATCCTGGACGATTTTATCTGCAATAAATGACATAAGACTATAACCTTAAATTTTTATTGCATGCAAATATACTTCTTTTTCAGCATCCGAATGTAATTCTTTGTATTAAAAATGTGTGAAGATTTACATTTTTTATTTTTATTCAAGTAAATCTACGATAAATTGAAAACGAATAGACAAAACCAAGGCTGCCTCTTAAATGAGGCAGCCTTGGTTTATATTCTAAGTCTAAAACTTTTAGAAAGGATAGCCGATAGCAAAATGCCATGCCATGCGGTTGAATCGGGGTTTATTTATCACCCATCTTCTTTTTTCGGGCTCTTCGGGGTCGTATGCCCTTACGCCTAAATCGAAACGGAGAAGAAGAAACCCTAAATCAAAACGAAGTCCGGCTCCGTACGCCAAAGCTATCTCTTTATAGAACCTCGAAAATTTGAATTCTCCACCCGGCTGGCCTTCATAATCATTGATAGTCCATACATTTCCTGCATCAAGAAATCCGGCTAGTTCGATATAATCCGAAACTTTGCTCCGGTATTCAATCCCGAGATCGAGTTTTATATCTCCGACCTGATTAGCAAAGTCGTTTCTCATTGTACTGTCCGGAACATACGATCCGGGTCCAAGATCACGAGTACTCCATCCTCTGACACTGTTGGCTCCACCCGAAAAGTACCTCACTTCGAAAGGCAATACAGTAGAGTTTCCAAAAGGTTTGGCTACACCCAATCCAATACGGAATGCCACCGAATTATTCTTATTCAGTGTATGAGTCTGCGAATAGCTTATATCTCCTTTTATATATTCGGCATAAGCCGTACCCATTATTTTTTTCTGACCCGTACTATCCCTTTGTGCATCATAAAAACTGGTAACAAGCCTTGGAAGCAGTCCACTTATATCGATATTAGCTCTTACGGTCACTTTGTTTCTTGGCTCCTTACGGCTGAATCCGGTGTTTAGATTAGTAAAAGTAATGCCATACTTCAGGCTCGATATAAGCTGATCTTTGTAACTTTCGGCAAGAATGGGATTGTTTTTGTTTTCGATATAGTTTTTTCTGAATTCTTCATCAACCGATGGCATCCTTACATAGTTGATATCCCACAAACTAAGAGCGTGGCTGAATCTGTTTTTATTAGTCATCCAGCGATAAGTCAGAGCCGCATTAAAAAACTGACGGGTATACTCTTTTCGGTGCTGGTTATTTACTCCTACTGAAATCTGGGTACTGGCAGAAGGCATTTCACGCCAACTGTGCTTGAGCCACGGAAATAAAAACTGAGGAAATGACAGCGATGCATCGACACCATACTCATAATAGTTCTGGGTGGATGTATTACTCGTACTGCTCGAATTGGAGACAAATTCATAAGCACCCCTTAGTTTGACCTTCAGAATCTCTGCTCCATTGAATAAATTCTGATGCTGGTAGGTTATACTCGGAGCAATACCCAAATCGCCCGCAGAATTGGTTCCCTGCAATTCGGTCTGAAAGAAATGGGTATTTCCGGGAGCTATCGAAACAAGAGCATCCAGGAGCTGAATACTATCATTCGGGTTATTACTCACCGGAGTATAAGTTACATCCGTTTTCTTTACCACTCCTATACCATTAAAAGCACCTGTCGTACGAGTGTATCCCATATCGGAATAAAACCGTCCGGGACGAACAAATGTATTGCGGTATAATGTAGATTTTCGAAGGAAATTATTTTTACCGTGTATAATAGTCAAGTCTTTATACTTCACAGTATCCGGATTGCTAAACAAGTAGTTATTACCTCTTGTAGTGGGATCGTATCCACTGAGGACAGTCACGTTTCTTATTTTGAACCGTTTGAACGTTGTACTGTCTTTGGACGGATTGAGCGATAAGAACAAATCCACCTGATGCGAATTCAATGTAGAATCGGCTTTAAAGAAAAGATATTCTTTTGAAAACTGGTAATATCCGATATTTCTGAGATAAGAGGTCAAGTGCTCTCGTGAAGCTTCTATATCATCCTGATTGAATGCGATACCCGGCTGAATGCTTGTATATTTTTTTGCGGGAGCAAGGCTTTTTGCGATGGTTCCGTTGTCTATTGTGTATTCATAGTTTCTAATGGTATAGATCCCATTATTTTTAATATCATAAGTTACATTCATTTTTTTACCCTTGGGTTCAAGGATTGTATCTACTTCTACACGAAGATATCCTTCGTTGCTCAACTGCTGGGCTATCTGGCCTGCCGATATTTTGGTTTGCTGCGCGCTATATATAACAGGAGCCTGACCCAGCTTTTGTATTTGTTTATTGAGCCATTTTGTAGTATCGCGTCCTGCAACATTATATATCCCGAGCCGTATTGTTGAAGCCGGTAACTGCCGGACAAAATCTTCGAGATAGGTTACATCTATCTTTTTTGTATCTGATTTAACCTCGAAATCATTTAACATATATTTCCCATCCGGAACATGTTTGGTCGAGTTACATCCCCAAAGAGTAATTAGCACTAATATGCCCAGGCTTACTTTTTTCATACATAATAATTTTAGGTCGCAGACCTTTTTCAGAATTCTAAATAAAATTTGGTTGAGACGTCAAGGTATCAGACCTATTTATTATCCCCTTAAAAGAAAGAAACGTGATATGCCCCGTTTTTGTTTACAAAAATAGTAATAAGATGGAGTAAATAAGCAACAGAAAGTATTAATGACCTAAGGATATGAGAATAAATAAGAGGAAAAGCCCCTATTGACATGTTACCTGCAGGGACATTTTTTTTACCCGAGTACACAATCTACTATCGGTCGAATGGATTTTAACCCCTACAAGGAACATATTCAGTTTTTATCTATACTTAAAAAAACACATTCAGTTATGGCAAAGTACACAGAAAAACTAGGAAAACAGATAGCAGAAGCTATAGAACAAGACGAATATACATTAGGAGAAATATGCTCTATACATAACATCAGCCGCAAAACATTTTATCAGTGGATGATCAAATATCCCGACTTTGAAGAAATAATCAATAATGCCCGGTTGGAAAGAGACGAACGATTAGCACAAAAAGCACGTCAAATACTTAAACAAAGGGTAGAACAAGGACATACAGTTACAACAACCCGTTATAAATACGCAGTGGATGAATACGGCGAATTATATCTGTCAGGAAAGACCGTAACCGTGAAAGAATATTCTCCGGATGAAAAGACTCTCAAAATGGCAATATCCAAAGAAAACGACATCAACAATAAAGAGAAAAAAATTCTTTCGGAACTGAAGGAAAAAGAACGTATTTTACAGCAAGAACTCGAAGACCAATTGTGGGAAGAAGAAAGAGAAAGAAAGTATCAAAATTGGATGCGGGAATCAGCGGAAAAAAAAGCAGCTGAACAGCAGAGCAGTGAAAATGAAATTTAGTAATTGATAATTGTTGACTGATTTTGTTGTTACCTTTGTTACCTTTTGAAGATATATGGTCAGAGACCTTCCTAGATATTAGCTTTACAAGGAAATAGCTCTGTAACTTGTATCTTATTTTTCCAAAAAACAACATCAGAATGAAAATACAGACTATTCAATCTCAATTGAAATCATTATCGAACCCTGAAAAGAAAGCATATTTTCCTACATTTTTCAAAACAGGAAAGGGGCAATACGGAGAAGGAGACCTTTTTATCGGCATAATTGTACCCGATATACGAAAAGTTGCAAAAGCAAACAAAGACATTACACCGGAAGAAATAGAGCTCTTATTGAACAACTCTTTTCATGAATGCCGCATGTGCGCACTGATGATACTTGTGGAACAATTCAAGAAAGGAAAAAAAGAAAATGAACGGAAATCAATTTTCGATTTTTATTTGTCCCACACTTCCCGTATTAATAATTGGGATCTTGTAGACCTCAGTGCAAAAGATATTGTCGGCGAATATCTGGCAGACAAGCAAGACCGCACGGTTCTATACGAGCTTGCCGAAAGCAGTCTCCTGTGGGATCAGCGAATTGCGGTTATAGCAACTTTTGCTTTTATCAAAAGACATGATTTCACCGACATTATAAAACTTTCTGAAAAATTACTCTATCACAAACACGATCTGATGCATAAAGCAATCGGGTGGATGCTTCGCGAAACCGGCAAGAAAAGCAAATCGGTTCTTATTGGTTTTCTGGACAAACACCATCAATCGATGCCCAGAACAATGTTAAGATATTCGATAGAAAAACTTTCTGCCGAAGAAAAGAGTTATTATATGAGAAAGATTTGAGACCGCAGACCTATTTAAGGTCTCAGACTTTTCTATTGTCCATCCAAGTATAACAGCAACAGTCTGTTATTGCTTTGAAATGCGACATTAAATACTTACTGTTACTTATTACTTTGGCAAGGATAATAATTTGAGCCTGTTACAACTTGAAAACAGATCATGAAATACTTTTATTTACTTAATTGAGTATGATAAAGCATAAGTATAACAACCTTTACTTCTATACCATAGGTGCGATACTGATATGTATAGAGGCTTTTATAATTTTATACAACTCGGCTTCGTATCATTCTGTCTGGTATGATGAAGCCTATACTATCGCCCTTATAAAATATCCGATAGAAGACATCTGGAAGATCACGTCAACCGATGTCCATCCTCCGTTGTATTACTATATGCTAAAGATTTTCTGCGGTATATTCGGCGAATATTATCCCACCATGAGGATTTTTTCTGGATTAGGTATAGTTGCCTGTTTATTCCTTGCATTATTCCCTGTCAGGCGGTTATTAGGAAATAAAACAGCACTGACCTTTATGGTTTTACTTATTGTAATACCTATCAGCCAATATTTAAGTACTGAGATAAGGATGTATTCGTGGGCAATGTTCTTTGTGCTGGGGTGTGCTGTCTTCGCTTACAAAGTATATCTGAGAAAAGTCTTTATAAACTATATTTTAATGATGCTTTTCGCTATCGGTGCTATTTATACCCATTATTATGCGCTGGTATCGGTAGGTGTTATATATATCTTATTGAGTATCGCCCTGCTGCAAAAAGGCAGAAACATCGTTCGGCTGGTCTTATTCGGATTGATCATTCTTCTGATCTACAGTCCATGGATACCCATATTTATCAGACAAATACAAAATGTACGTTACAGCTTTTGGGTCGAAACCCCTACCCCTAAAGATTATCTGCTGTTCCTGTATTATTTCTTTTCACCGAAAGAACCGTCACATCCATATACAATATTCAATCTGCCTGTTATGGCAGCCGCATTATCCATTATGCTCATTTTTATCGGCATAGGTATCCTGTATATCATTAAATTGCCAAAAGATAAACGACTGGCTGCAGCACATGCTTTTGTATTGGTATATATCGTTACTATTTTAGTAACTTTGTGCATTACATATGTGGTAAAACCCATCAGTGTTCCTCGATACACTAGCTGCATGCTTGGACCTCTGCTGCTGGGAACAGCCATATATTGTACCGAATTGTGGAAACATAACAAGAAGGCTCTGGTATCGGCATCTTTTTGTTTACTGACTATATTGTGTGTCGGACGTTTCTTTTCGGAATCGAAATATAACAAGGAACAATTTGCCGAACTTTCGAAGATAAACGGATTCCTTCATTCCGGCAGAAAAATAAGAGAACCCAAGGCTGTGATATCAGGCATCAATTCATATCCCGAACTGGCGTTATTATCCGTATTATTGCCTAACAGAGATTATTATATTTATTCTCCGGGGGACGCTACAAGTTACAAGCCTTTCGAAATAACAGTTATCGATTCTATCCCTCACGGTATTGATTCTTTCTTTTTAATACAGTCTGAAAACGATTCGAGTAAAATAAATAATAATTATGCAATAAGCGATGAATTACTCTTAAAAGAGAAATCGATCAGGCTTTTAAACAGAATAAAATAAGATTACAGCAAATAATACTTTTAATGAATATATATCAATCCCATACACTAAAGAACGGTTTAAGAATAGTACATCTTCCTCTTGCAAGTCATGTCTCATACTGTGGTTTTATCGTTAATACGGGAACAAGAGACGAACAAGCCGAAGAATTCGGTATGGCTCACTTTGTCGAACATATGCTTTTCAAAGGAACAGAGAAACGTCGTTCTCACCATATTATCAATCGAATGGAAGCGGTTGGCGGTGAAATCAATGCATATACAAACAAAGAAGAAACAGTTATCTATTCGATTTTTCTCGAAGAGTATTTCGAACGGGCATTCGAATTGCTGACCGATCTAACATTCCACTCTACATTTCCCGAACAGGAAATAGAAAAAGAGATAGATGTCATACTGGACGAAATAAATTCGTACGAAGACAGCCCTTCGGAGCTTATCTACGATGAATTCGAAAATCTGATATATAAAGGTTCGCAGTTAGGGCATAACATTTTAGGAGAGCCCGATCTTCTGTCTAAATTCGATTGCAAGATGGCCAGACAGTTTACCGGAAAACATTATCATCCGGATAATATGGTATTCTTCTCAACCGGAAAAACAGACTTTCGGAAAATAGTGAAATTATCGGAAAAATATTTATCGGATATTCCTGTTTCTTCGGAAAAAACGGAAAGGCTGATCCCACAATCAACCGTGAAGGGCGAAATATCTTTGCAAAAAGATACTACACAATCTCATGTTCTTATCGGAGGACAATGTTATGATATGCATAACCCTAAAAAAACAACCCTGCATCTGCTAAATAATATTCTTGGAGGACCGGGAATGAACAGCCGTTTAAATATCTCGCTTCGGGAAAAAAGAGGATATGTATATAATGTGGAATCAAGCACTACATTGTATACCGATACCGGCTTGTTTGGGATATACTTCGGCTGTGATAAACGGAACACCAAAAAATGTATAAAACTCATACAAAAGGAACTGAATCTATTAAAGAACACAAGCCTGACGAGTATTCAACTTTCTGCGGCAAAAAAACAGTTGACAGGACAAATTGCCGTATCGAGTGACAATCACGAAAATCTGGCTTTGGCTTTAGGAAAAAGTTATCTGAATCATAATCATTTCAACAGTATAGAAGAAACCATACAAAAAATAGATAAGATAACCTCTTCGGATATATTGGATGCTGCGAATGAGATTTTCGCCGAACAAAATTTATCTACACTTTCTTATCTATAAAGCACAGTTAAAGTATCAGACCGGTTTATAGCTTTAGAAGCATAATTGCAGCAAATAATGACCGTTTATGAATACTTTCTGTTACTTAAATAGTTTCATAATTGTTAAAAAAATCAGATTTCGTTCAAAAATATCACATAGTAATCCGACAAGATAGGATTAAACAATATATACATGTAAATCAACGCAAAAGAAGATATAATAAGCCTGTTTACATTTCATTTTGATTTTAATATTAAGAAAAAAATTTCATCAAAACATTGTATTTATAAAAATATAGGATACATTTGTGCCCGATTCTAAAAATACATTAACTAAAAAATTGTTAATTTACAATTAGATTTTATTTGAACTAAATTAGTGTTTATGAAAAAATTATTTCTTTCACTAGCTGTTGCATTAGGGGTATTTACAAGCGCAGCTGCTCAGGAAGCCGGTCAAATGTGGGCTGGAGGTACAGTAGGTCTTTGGTCAAGCAAAGTAAAAGGCGGAGACAGCCAACTAAGCTTTAAAGTTATGCCAGAATTAGGTTACAACGTAACAGAGAATGTAGCTGTAGGTATCGTTATCGGTGCTGCTCATACTCACGGCGGAACAGACCTGAAATTTGATGGAGCAAATGACGCAACAGGCGCTGCATCTAAAAACTTATACAAAGTTAGTCCATTTCTACGTTACACTATTGTGAAAGGTGATATCGGAAGCATCTTCGTTGATGGAGGTGTTGGTTATGAATGGGGTAAAGTTTGTGGTGTTGAAAGCAAAATCAACAACCTTGAAATTGGCTTACGTCCAGGACTAGCTCTTAATGTTTCAAGCAAAGTAGCTTTAGTTAGCAAATTCGGTTTCTTAGGATACCAAAATACTAAAGAGACAGAAGGCAAAGGTGAAGCTAAACAAGAAGTTAAAACTAACAGCTTCGGATTTGACTTCGATATGAGAAACATCGAATTCGGTGCAGTAGTTAAATTCTAAGATCTTTGACATTTTGTTGTTAGGATTCTAACGATTTGGATAAATAAAGAATCCCCTGTGAACTTTCTCAGGGGATTCTTTTTAAGCCTTTCTCTAATATAAGCAAACTTTCATTTCCCATATTGAAGAGCAAATCTACAATGCTGAGATTTTCGGTAAATCCATATCTCTCTTCAAAAACCTGATAATAAGGAATAGAAACGAAATCGGGATCAAAGGTCTTAAAATCTTTCTTAGGGGAAAGATCCTGCCTGAGATCAACATCCTCAGAAGTGATATCCGTAATATAGTCTTCGGTATAAGAAATATTAGCCGTATCGAAAGACAGTAAACTACAGATCATCTCTCGTAATTCCTCATTGAAATCAAACAGATATTTGTACTTCCTTTCATAAAAAGGTCGGAAATCATCTTCATAGTACTCGAAGAATGGTGTTGAGTTATATGCCGAAATAAGGGCATTCCAATGCAAATGCCGCCAGTTTCCATGATCGGCAATACAAACGTCCCGAATAGGGCACTTTTTACCTCCTGCGCTCTCTATAGGAATAGATAAAGGCATAACGCCATTAGCCGATAAGATGGAGCATCTATTTCGATACGATTGCTTGATATAATTCTCGTGCTGCTCTATTAATATATCTTCTCCTGAAAAGAGTTTCGAGTAATACTCAACAGGGGCCAGATATGCTGTAGATAATATAATACTCATTTTTGTTACTTAATAAAAGCCATTCCTAAGGAGGTCAATCCCCTACCCTTGTTGTCAGGACTGTACCAGATAATAGAGGCTTTACCAACTATGTATTTTTCTGAAATGAAACCAAGCGTACGTGAATCGATACTATTTTCGGTATTGTCCGACAAAAACCAGTAATAATCGTATCTGAACTTATATGACAATAGTTTCTCTTCGGGGGACATTACATCTATACCCGATTCATCTTTAATAATTCTGGCAAATAGCTTTTTATTATCGTCTGTAAGCTTTATCAACATACCCTTGGAAGGCACCAAAAGCTTGTATGAATAGATGTCATCAGTCTTCAACTTGAGCTGTAAAGAATCGGTCAATTTCTGATTTATAAGAAAAGCTTCATACCTGCTCTGGCTGGAATATACAAACAGGGAATCAGACTGCAGATTACGTGCTGAAATATGCAGCGATTTCATTATACCGGCAACAGTATCTTTAGATGTCAGCGGAAAGCAGTACGGAAGCAGCAAATCTGGGGAAGCAACATACCTTTTACCGTTTATAAACATATCCCCGGCTTGTACGGATATTGTATCTCCGGGAACAGCAATACAACGGCTTATACATAGTGTACGTTTGTCTATCGGCTTATCGGTTTCCCCGGAATTATTAAATATAACAACATCATTACGGGAAATTGCGGATGAAAAGAATCTGTGATAACCTAATTGCAAAGCTTCTGAATAAGATTTCATCCCGAAAAAAGAATCAAATGTAAAAGGAACGGACAATAATGTCGAAGGAATCCTTATGCCATAAGCCATTTTATTGACAAGCACCTTTTCGCCCGGTAATAAAGCTGTCTCCATTTGAGACGAGGATACAGTATATGACTGCACGAAAAAGACTCTCACTACAAACACAACAAGTAGGGCAAGAATAAACACCTTGCCCCACCATTTCCATATTTTTGCTTTTTTCAAAGCCATATTATTTTAGTTACGAATTAAGGTCACAGACCTATTTACTGCTTTTGTAAGTATAACAATCTGAATCTGTAATAACTTGAAAATGTATTACTAAATATTTTCATTTACTTACAAGAGAAAAAGGTCTGCTGCCCTATTTCTTTTTGGCACTTGTAAAAATACGATTCCAACGGATTTTTCCATTCAACCAACCTTTGTCTTTATCCAAAGACAACCAGACAAACAAAGGCTGCCCTACAATATGATCTTCAGGAACAAAACCCCACGAACGTGAGTCTGCCGAATTATGGCGGTTATCTCCCATCATAAAGTAATAATCCATCTTGAATGTATAAGAGTCTGCTTGTTTTCCATTGATATAAACCTTGCCGTCACGATATGCAAATTCGTTTCCTTCGTAGTTCTTGATTACCCTTTCATAAGCAGCCACCTTATAGTCAACATCTTTATCGAAAGTAATAGTCGCTCCTTTCTTCGGAATCCAAAGAGGACCGTAAGCATCACGGGTCCATCCGGTACTATAGGCTATCGGATAATAAAACGGAAAATCAATTTGTTTATCTTCGGTAATATTTCGTTTTTCAACTCTTTCCTGTTGCTTAAAGACCTTTAAAACAAATGGTTTTGCCTTCAAATCGGCAACCATCTTTTTAGTCAGCGGCAAAGTATATACAATTCCGAAATTTTTACCCTTGGCGATAAAACCCAATTGAGTAAGATGCAAACTATCGGCTTTATATTTCAAATCATCAGCCATGCTTCTGGCAAGTAAAGGGTTTGCATTTTGCATTTCCTGCATCGGATCAAAATAATAGGGAACTTGTTCTCCGGCCTGATTTAAAGTCGCATAATCATCTTTACTGATTCCTAAATCACTGAAAACAGTTTCGGAAATAGGAGTCCCATCGGTCTGTACATAATAATTCAACTGCATATTTTCGGGATCAGCAACCTTTTTCCCATTTATATAAACTTCATCGTCTTTGACCTGAATAGTCTCACCGGGAAGTCCCATACAGCGTTTCACGTAATTTTCGCGACGATCAACCGGACGATAAACAATCTCTCCGTACTGAGCTTTATCGTTGCGCACACCATAACTGCCTCGAGGATTCATCTTTGAAAGAGAATAAAAATCAACAGCTTGCTGATTCAGAGCCACTGTATCTCCTGCGGGAAAGTTAAAGACTACAATATTACCCCTTTCTATCGAACCAAAACCCGCAAAACGCTGATACTTAACCTGCGGCTTATCCAGATACGATTTACAATCTAAAATAGGCAATGTATGCTGCGCCAAAGGGAAAGACAATGGAGTCATAGGCGAACGGGTTCCATAGCTCATTTTACTTACAAATAAGAAATCTCCTACTAACAGCGATTTTTCGAGAGAAGACGATGGAATCTGGTAATTCTGAAAGAAAAAAGTATTAATCACATATACTGCAACTAAGGCAAAACCGATTGCATCCGCCCATTCCATTACTTTACGAAACGCCAGATTACCCGAACTCTTCCAAAAGCCCCAGGGAATATATTTCAATATATAACTATCGAAGAAAAGGGGAATAATGATCAAAACACCTAGATATCCTGTCCAGATAACAAAAGCAATGGTAAGAATAGTCATAACTATAAACTTGACCCACTTAGCTCGTGGTGCTGATTTCATTCTTTCTCCGAAACTTTTCCCTTTTTGGGAATTATTCTGATTAGTTGAATTTTCCATTTATCTTAAAATTTAAGCATATCCTGCATTCCTAAAAAACCCTTCTTTCCACAAGTAAATTCAGCAGCTAAAACAGCTCCCAAAGCAAAACCTTTCCGATTTTTCGCATCGTGTTTAATACTTATTACATCTGCCTCGGATTCATAAAAAATCTCGTGGATACCGGGAACTTCACCTTCTCTTATACAATGGATCGAAATATCTTCGGGTTTTGTTTCTGCTTCCAAGTGCCAATCGGTTTTTCTATCTATATTTTCGATAATACCTTCTGCCAAAGTAATAGCTGTACCGCTAGGAGCATCAAGTTTATGAACGTGATGAATTTCTTCCATTTTAACGGAATAATCAGGAAACTGATTCATGATTTTTGCCAGGTATTTATTTACGGCAAAAAAGATATTTACCCCTAAGCTATAGTTAGATGCATAAAAAAACGTCTGTCCGTTTTCACATGCCTTTTTCACTTCCGGCAAATTTTCAAGCCAACCAGTAGTACCTGCAACCACAGGAATATTAGATTCGAAACATTTTCTAAAATTGTTCAATGCACTCGATGGTGTTGTAAATTCTATGGCAACATCGGCACTTTTAAAATCTTCCGAAGCAAATCCATCTAAATTATTCTCATCAATAATTGCAACAATAGAATGTCCACGGCTTAAAGCGATCTGCTCAATTTGTTTACCCATCTTTCCGTAGCCGATAAGCGCTATTTTCATATCCTAAAAATTAAAGGTGGTCGCAAGACCTATTTATATTTTATATTTATCAGAGGCTTATTAAGATGTATAATACATCCAATATACTACAAATGTAAGAAAAAGTAAGTATTTAAGTAACAGAAAGTATTTAATGATATATTTTTAGTTTATAATATACTTTGGTTGTTTTATTTACTAAAGCAACGTTTAGAGCAGTGAGAGCAGAATCTGGTTTACTTGAACTATGCCAAATCGCAATAAACGACTAATGAAATTCAATAAACAGGATTAAGAACTTAAAGCCCAAAAAGAACTATCGAATTTTATTTATGTATAGATAAAATTTTCAAATTCAGAATTACTGCGATATATAACCTTTTCTGTTACCGGCTTTTTACAAAACAATAGTCGGCATTTCACTTATAACATCACATAAAACAGCGTTAAAAATTGATAAAGAGCATTTTAAAACAACAACTATCCATTACAAATATGCACAGAAAAGCCATACATAAATTTAAGACCCTAAAATGACTAAATAATCCCTTTTTATCGGATAAATCAGGGATAAGAACACAAAACCCTGATAAACAATCAAATAAAGAAAACCAAATCAGAAAAATTCAAAAAAATAAATAATCAAGAAAATACATAAACTAGAAATTTAAAAAAGATAATAATATTTGGAAGCATAATAAATATAAAGTTTTCTATTTAGAAAATAAATAACTAATTCTATTCATTATAAAAAAATCAATAGTATACTATATAAATAAGTTTATACATAAAAATTAACTTTTAAGAAATAGCAAATAACATATTATATATCTAAAATAGAATAGTATATAATCACTAGAAATATATATAATAAGAATATCTGTAAAAATTTAACTTCAAAATATAGAAATTGAAATTAATAATTGAATCAAAAACAGAAATTAATTAAAATTTAAAAAAGGAAAAAACAGCTATAAATAGAAATAATAGAATAAATAATAAAGAAAAAGTAATTAAAAAAGAAAATAGAAAAAGATATTCAACATTAAAAATTAGAGAATAAAAAAGAACAAACAGCTATTAAAAATAAGATGAAATTTTCACAACCTCTTTCAGAATATTTTCATCAGAAAAGTATTGAATATAATCCTGATCGGAAAAAAGGCTATGAACCTTATGCTTCATATTACTCTCTACAGGAGAAGAAAAAGTTCCATGAATTTCTGTTATACCCGTCTTTCTTATCAATTTTTCGATATTATTAGACGTAATTCCTGCCCCCGCCATAATCTTTATGCGCTCATCCGACAGCAAAACCAGCTGTTTTATATTTTCCATTCCCTGATAAGCAGTAGAACATCCACCCGATGTAAGTATTCTATCACAACCTAAGCCGATAACATCCTCCAAAGCTTTTTGCAGATTACAGCAACAGTCAAAAGCCCGATGAAAAGTAACCGATAGATCATATTCACGAGCAAGAGATATAAGTTCTGCACATCTGTCAATATCAACTTCCCCATCAGCTGTAAGAATTCCGATCACAACACCATGACATCCGGACTTTCCGCAGAACTCAATATCCCTTTTTATCAGACAAAAATCTGTATCATCATACAAGAAATCACCACCACGAGGACGTATCAAAACATGAACAGGAATATGCAAAACGGACAGACTCTCCTCTATCAACGAATAATAGGGTGTAATACCACCTACAGAAAGACTTGAACACAGTTCTATTCTCGAAGCTCCCGCCTGTTCTGCAATCTTCGCAGAACGAATAGAATCAACACAAACTTCAATATTTATCATAATATTCAATTTTGAAAAGGCATAAGCTATAAAAAGAACACAGCCTGAAATTAAGTAACGGAAAGTATTTAATGAAATATTTCTAGTTTATAATAGACTGTTGGGTACTACACTTACTAAAGTCATAAATAGGTTTGAGAAGTTAATTTAATATTATATTTTCAAATTATAACAAAGTTCAACTTTTATGCTCGACAAGGCAATAAACAGGTTTGTGATCTTAAAGATAAAAGAGAAGTAAAAAACACCTATTTTTTCTAAATAAATAAGCCTAAACAAACACTAAAAATACCCGATAAAAACACTAAAAAACGCATATTAAAGCAGTATAACAAGAGAGTTAAATATTATCACAGCAAGAAATACCCACATTTAAGTGTTCGAAAAATACTAACTTTGTAGTATAATTATAGCTATTATTATAAAAAATGAACTTTAAATACGACGTAATAGTTGTTGGTGCCGGACATGCAGGATGCGAGGCAGCTGCAGCCGCAGCCAACATGGGTTCTAAAACCCTTCTTATTACAATGGATATGAATAAGATTGCACAAATGAGCTGCAATCCGGCTGTAGGAGGTATAGCCAAAGGGCAAATTGTCCGTGAGATAGATGCTTTAGGTGGTCAAATGGGGATTGTAACCGAT
>OGZT01000106.1_pt1 | contig 62381 bp, 41 predicted proteins | sample 1576891 | NCBI WGS metagenome assembly OGZT01 (sample SAMEA3541521, study PRJEB24748) | human gut metagenome | biome: human gut; feature: human-associated habitat; material: faeces | place: China | collected 2012 | reverse complement strand
CGGTAAATACCTCGGGTTCGTTTCAAAATCAAGTATTCTTAATAATTATAGAAAAGTTCTGGTTGACAATTTCTCAGAAATGGACTAAATCAGCACGAATAACTTATGAATAAAAAAGATCTAAGAATAGTATTTATGGGGACTCCTGAGTTTGCAGTAGAAAGTCTTCGTGTACTTGTAGAAAACAATTATAATGTAGTCGGAGTAATAACAATGCCCGATAAACCTGCGGGAAGAGGTCATAAGATACAATACTCGGCAGTTAAAAGCTACGCTTTAACACAAAACTTACCCTTATTGCAGCCCGATAAACTAAAAGATGAAGATTTTCACAAAGAACTAAAAGTATGGAAAGCCGATCTTCAGATAGTAGTAGCATTTCGCATGTTGCCCGAAGTAGTATGGAATATGCCACGGTTAGGTACATTCAATTTACATGCCTCTTTATTACCTCAATACAGGGGAGCTGCGCCTATCAACTGGGCAATAATGAATGGAGACAAAGAAACCGGAGCTACGACTTTCTTTCTGACTCACGAAATAGATACAGGAAAAATCATACTTCAAGAAAAATTACCAATCGGCGATTCGGACAATGTAGGAAAAATACATGATGAACTTATGGTTATGGGAGCTCAGTTAGTTAAAAGAACAGTAGACCTTCTGCTTGAAGGAAAAACAGAAGCCATTCCTCAAGATCAATTTTTCAAAAACGAAGAAGAACTGAAACCTGCACCCAAAATATTCAAGGAAACCTGTCATATCGATTGGAATCAGTCTGTAGAAAAGATATATAACCATATAAGAGGACTATCTCCTCACCCCGTAGCATGGACCGAATTAAAAGTTCAGGGACAAAACGCAGTTCCTGTAAAGATATACTCTGCTACAATGGAAAAATGTAAGCACGAACAATCAGAAGGAAATATCGAAACCGACAATAAGACTTATATAAAGGTAAGTTGCAAAGATGGTTTTATCAATATAACCAATCTTCAATTGCCCGGAAAAAAAGCTCTTAACACAGAAGAACTTTTACGAGGATACAAATTCCCTGAAAATAGTATTCTACAATAATATCGACTCTATGCAAAAAGTACTCAAATCGTCTGATCTAAAAGCAGATTTAAAGAATATTCTCACTCAGATAGCCCATGATAAGCTATTTGTTTTAACGGATACTAATTCAGATGTATTATGTTATCCTCTTATCTCTGAAATCGAAGAAATAAAGAAGGCCGGAAAAATCATCATAAAAGCCGGAGATAATAATAAGAATCTCGAAAGCCTGGCATGTATCTGGAGTTACCTTTCTCAAAACGGAGCGACCCGACACTCTTTGCTTATCAGTTTAGGAGGAGGTATGGTTACCGACATCGGAGGATTTGCCGCAGCCAGTTTTAAAAGGGGAATAAAAAGCATTAATATACCGACAACCTTACTTGGAGCTGTAGATGCTGCTGTAGGGGGAAAAACCGGAATTAATTTCAATGGTTTAAAAAATGAAATAGGTGCATTCGCTCCCGCTGAAACAGTACTGATTGATTCTGAATTTTTCAAGACACTAGATCATCCTAATTTTCTCTCAGGATATGCTGAGATGATCAAACACGGACTAATATCTAATGAACAGGTATGGTTAAACCTACTTTCTTTCGATACGCATCAGATCAATTACGATATACTGAAAGAATTGGTCGTAGAATCAGTAGCTGTTAAAGAAAAGATTGTAGAGCAAGATCCTTTTGAGAAAAATATCCGTAAAGCTCTTAATCTCGGACATACCATCGGACATGCATTCGAAAGCTTATCCTACACTATTAATAAGCCGGTTCAACATGGATATGCTGTAGCATGGGGAACTATTTGCGAATTATATCTCTCATATAAAAAATGTGGATTCCCTAAAGATAAATTATGGCAAACATTGGTATTCATCCGTGAAAACTATGGCTTGTTTCCGTTTTCATGTGACGATTATGAAACCTTATACGAACTAATGAAACATGATAAAAAAAATGAATCAGCAGAACGTATAAACTTTACCTTACTGGAAGGTATCGGTAAACTTGCACTCAACCAAACAGCAACTAAAGATGAAATCTTTGAATCAATCGATTTCCTGCGGGAATCTCTAGGTGAATAAGATTATAGATTTACTATTTAAAGACTAAAAAAGAACGGCTTTCCATGATGGAAAGCCGTTCTTTTTAGAAATATTCCTTTTATTTAATAACAACCTTAGTCCCTGATGTATGAGAGATATACTCAGGAGCATACAAACATTGTATCGTAGTTATACCATTGCTATAGTCACCCACTCGATTGACAAAAACGGGATATTCAAAAACATAAGTGCCTTTTGGCAATAAATCGAAAAAGAAGTTAGTGGATGCATCTTTAGTCGACTGATAATAATATGTGCTCTCCCGCCATTTGATTCCGGATAATGTTTCGGCCGGTTCAAAACACGAAGCCCTCATATCTTTCAGTTGAACAAACTCCATATCTCGATCGGAACGGATAGTCAAACGTATGATAACTTTATCTCCAACCTTTAAAGCTGTAGATTCACTCACTTCCACCAAAGATTTGCCATTGATAGAAGATTGCTCCACAAACAATTTCTTATCGACATTCAACACACCCTTTTGATCTGTTACTTTATCCAGATCTTCGTAATATTGCCAATACATAGTACCCCAAGAAGGACCTTCGGATGTTTTGGATATCGAAACTCTACCCATACCTGAGGTTATGTCTGATCCACTCCAACTTTGCTTTATATAATCCACACCAGGCACACTACTTTTCGTATCTAGAATTCTATCATTAATTGTAATTTTGGAATTTCCGGATGCAGCAAACCAATCATTACCTGCACTCAATAGAGCATATATCGCATCAATTGTAGCATGAGTCGACTCCCATAATTGAGTCTGTTTTTGTTTCAACAACCATTGTTTCATTCTATCCATTTCATCGTCAGACGCATTTGCATTTTTAAAGGCGTCCATCAGAAATGTATGCACAGTTACAGCTGATTGCCCCATAAAACTCCGAATTTCATTATTTGCCCAAAACATGCCCATTTCATCGTTTATTGTGGCATGCTCTCTCAAGGAGTTTATAATTTTGTTATTTAATATCTTATTACCATTCTGCGAAGCTAAAACAGCCAATAATGATTGCTCGTATAAATTGAGCTTAGTCCAATTTTTTTCTGCAATAGAAGTATAAAACCTCTCAGCTTCACGAGTCTTCTGGTCTATTGGTATATCTCGATAAAATGATCTTACATAAAGGTATTCCAATTGATTGGTTGATAAATAAGACAGCTTCTGCCAGTTTTTATTAAACCTCTTCAGATCTTCATATTCTTTCAGGATCTGTGAGTCTATATACTTAAGCGCATTCATCTGCATTACTTTCACGTTTTCTCCATACTCTACTGCATTAAGATGAGTTAGCTGAGTTAATCCGTACAATACATACTGCGTTATACTACGACTCGAATACATTCCTTTGTACCAAGCCCAGCCACCATCTTCACGTTGCAGTTCCTGTAATTTTACAATAGCCTGATCCGCCTGATTCTTCGAATTATTCAGATCCAACAGCAGAGACAATCTTTCCATCTGTTCTGTTTCGTCCTTAGCTTCTAGTACCCATGGTGTTTCCTCAAATAAAACTTGTTTAAGTTCGTCATTTTGCATCAACTTCGAAACCATTGTATTCTTATCTGCACCTTGTTTTTTCCATGTTGCTATCATCGAAGCTACTTTAGGATATTGATGAGATATAAAATTCCCCAATACATTGACATAATAGCTGGCAAACCAGTTTACAGCATTCTCATTGGTTGGGTTACTCAATACAGGTAACGCCTGCACGGCATACCATGCAGGATTTCCGGTATATTCGAACGTCAGCCGGTAGTTAGAAGAACTATTCGATTTATTGTTGACAAACCTATCGAATACAAAGTCTTTAGTCTGGCTTTTGTTCAGATTCATATTCATACTTTCGGTTACAAGCATCCTGTTAGAAAGTACAGGTAAAACATGTTGCTCTCCATCACTGAAAGATTCGCTTTCGGCTATAACTTTAACCCCAAGCATATCTATATCTGAAGGAACATCGAACAACCAGGTCACCGAAGACGATGCATCTTTAGCCAATTCAAAAATCTGAGACTTATTCTCCAATTTTATATCCTTTTCCAGATCTGTTACTGGATCAAAAAATACCAGTCGTACTTTTCCTGATACAGTTTTATCCGAAAGGTTGGATATCTTAGTAGAGATTGAAGCCTTATCGCCCTGCCTTATAAATCTCGGCATATTAGGGGTGACCATCAACTCTTTTCGAGATATTGCGATAGCCTCTAATGAGCCTGTATTAAGATTCTGATCATAGGCTAATGCTCTGAACCGCCATGTTGTATTCGATTCTGGTACTGTAAATGAAATAATAGTCTCTCCATTTTTATCCGTTCTCAATTGAGGATAGAAAAATGCAGTCTCATTAAAATTACTTCTTATCTGAACAGGAGACTTGTCTGCTATATTATCAACAATACCTGCATCGTCTGTAATCACAGGTGGTGTAAACTGTACAGAAGACTCTGATTTCATATCCATAATCCCCTGAACTGAACCAGAAAGTCGCTCTACGGCAAAAGCCGGTGCAGGCGCAGGTTGCGGCACAGAAGACATTCCTCTTATAACAATTCTATTATTGGAGGAAAAACTAAAACCAAATAAGTTCAAACGATCAATCGACATACTCTTATAGGAAGGTCGGCCTGTATTATCAAAATAAAAATATTGATTCAAATCATCAAATCCCCCTCCTCTTTGAAACAAATCAACTCCGGTTGATGGAGAATAAGAAGCAGTGATCAGATTCCAAGGATTAGGGCTGTTCAGTTTATCCAACGAACTATCATACATAGATGCCAGCAGTTCCGAAAAAGCAGGCTTACCGATATTGTCTTTTACCGAAATCCGCCATTCTTCCTGTTGTCCCGGCTTAAGCTTATCTCTGAAAACTTCAAATTTCAGATTAAGATCTTTCTTTTCATCCTCTTTCGTTAATACTATTTGTTGGGTATAAGGCTTTTCATCAATAATATATGTAAATGATACGACTGCGTTTTTATTATATTCCTTTTTATAAGGAATGGAGAATTTCTCAATTGAGTTGTTTAACTTAATCTGCCGTCTTTCAAATACCCGATTATTTCCGGCTATTTCATATAACACTGTAATATCTCTGGCTGAAACCCCAAAAGCAATCTCTGCACTTTGTGCTGTTGAGAAGGTTGTTTTCTTTTCTACTAGCCACTCATTTGATTCTATAGGAGGCTGTTTGTCATTGTATGAGTACAAAACAAAATTTTCTTTTGCAGTAACATTTCTACCCTTATCGTCTTTAGCAGAAAGAACTAACTGATATTTAGCAGAAGGCAAACTTCTCATAATTTCCATCAGATCTGTCTCTTCGGACTTAAATTCACCTGTCTTTACCTGTGAATTTATACTATCATTGGCATGTAAACTGTATAAGACGTAAGTTCCGTTTAATAAGATATTTTCCCCATTGAGATTAGTTGAACTAACAACTATCTTTTTGTCTGATGCTTTATCAATCTTATCACCTATATCTGTTGATAAAATCACTGATACATCTCCAACAACAAAGGATGAAGTCCCTTCCTGAGTCTCTCCATTCTGGTCGGTTACTGATACAGTAATCTCATAATTATATATTTGATTGCCAAATAAACGACTATTTGAGGTTTCTCTTTGAGGAATAACAAAAGAAACTTCAAATGAACCATCAGCATTAGTGACTACTGTACCGTTATCTATTGTTTCGGTTGCACCGCCATACCACCATCTGAAAAATGGACGTTGTATAACATTATATGAAACCTCTGCATCTTGCAGTTTTATTCCTGAAAAATTTTCGGCATGTCCGATTACCTTTACTTTGTCACCAAAAGCATACGCCTTATCTATTTTATCAAAAGTTACCTGAAAAGTCGGCCGTTTGTATTCTTCAACCATAAAATATGTATAACGATCACCAACCTTAATGCTATATTGTCTGGTTAACCGACCTTTCGGCAAGACGAATTCTCCTGAAACAGAACCAAAATCATTTGTGGTCAAACTCTTTTCGGATATTCTCTCACCATTGACATTGAACAACTCAACATTATATTGTTTGTTTTTGGCTAACGCGAACTCTCCTTCTTTGTCCTGTAACAAATTTACGGCTTTGAAATAGACTGTTTGCCCGGGACGATAAATACTCCGGTCTGTAAACAAATTGATAATCTCTTTTGATCCACTTTGCTCATTGGTCTGAAAATTATAAGAATAACTAAAATAAGCCAATACATTTTGTTTATCATCTCCTTTACTAACACTATAGCGATACGAATACAAATTACCTTTATCCCGGTTATATATTCTTGATAAATCATATACGGCAAAGCCTTTCGAATCGGTTTTTACTTGATCTATATCGTTATAAATATTCTTAGAATCGGATTTCTTAATTGTTATCACTGCATCTGACACAGGTGCACCTGTCAATCTGTCCACGATATAAAATTCATATACATCCTGACTTCTGTTCCGAACAAAATTTGCCAGTCGCGATATTGTAAACTCGCATCTTTCGGACTTATCGTTTGACACAGATTTATCAAAATCAATAACCAGATTGTAGTTACCTATTTTGTTCAGATCAATATCAAAATGGATGCTTTCTTGTGAATAAGTCGATTTTGGGTTCAGATTAACAGTCTGCTTTTTGACCTCTTGCTGAGTATTCTTATCTATAATTCTAAGATTGACATACTTTAAATTCCTGTATAGAAGAGTAAAAGTCTTTTTCTTCGTATCAGGATGATACACCTCTTTTCCTTTGATCTGAGCATAAGGACTCTCAATGTTATACAGAACATCTTTCAATAAGTTTATACGGCTGTATTTCGGATATTTTTTCAATCCTAGCTGACACCAATCATAAATCCGGGTCAGATTATCCTCTTTATCTGGCTCTCCCGTCCTCTGTAAAAGTTGGGTCAAGGCATAAATGACCTCTACATTATAATCGTATGCTTCGTTTTCCCGTTCAAGATTCAACAAAAAGCCTTTTGCATATTTATCAGTATATGAACCCACTGTCCGCATCAGATAATTATGACGGTCTAATTCTGTAAACACAACAGACTCGTTCATATTTCGGGCTTTAAAAGATTTTAAAGCACTCTGATAAAAACCAAGTATTAAAAGATTACCATTATCAGAAAAATTCAGTTTAAGAAAATCACTTGCAGGTAAAGCCAAATCGGAAGCTTTTAAACCTTTTGACTTTAAAGCCCTGTCAAAGTCTGCAGATTGAGAACCTTTATAAGAATTTGACATTCTTGCAGACTGATCTATAGCCCTTTTAATAAGAAAATCGTAAAGAGTAGGATATAATGTTCTCGAGTCTTCTCCTTCTATCAGTATATCTTTGTAATTCAGCACCGGCTGTTTAAGCAACTCACTCTCGTTCCCGACAGACGCCTTGAGGTGTTCTGCAGCTTTGTCTCTGAATATATTCCCTGTCCACTCTTTAATATCTTTGGGTATATATCCAACAATATCAGTCCGATTGGATATCTGCCATCTTACAGCATCATAATAATTTAGGTAAACTTCCGCAATAAGTGAATGAAGCAAAGCTTTATCATCAGCCTTGTTCGAAATCGTTATCAAACTGTCTATATCTGAAAAAATAGATATATCGGTTTCGTTATCAATCGAAATTTTATATTTATTGATATAAAGTAATGATTTGATAGTTTGCGGCGTATCTTTAGACGACACAGCATCTTTAAAAATACGATTAACTACACTTAAAGCAGATTTTGGTAAATTATCTTTTTCAAACTTCTCAACCTGCTCCCATTGAGATCTATACTTATTCATACCTTTTGAGGTTTGGTTAGTGTGTGCGAATACCCCTACTGAAAAGAGTATAAGCAATCCTAAAAACAATTGCTTCTTCATATTTTTTTATCTTATTTTTCAACTAAAGGTCTCAGACCTACTTATTACTTTGGTAAGTATAACAACCAAAGTATGTAATAAACTAAAAATACATCACTAGATGCTTGCTGTTACTTAGATATAATTTGTGTCCGAAATACATAAAGCCCTAATATTTTTTAAGATTTAATAATACTATTTCCCCGATATTAACAACAAACCGATTAATTGATCAGATAAGAACCCAACAGGGCGGTAATATACATAAACCGCATATTCGTTTTCTGTTTCAAAATAATTACCCTCAATTTTTGCCTGGCTATATATTTTACCCGACTGAGTAAGGTATTGGTAATTATATGCTCCCTGCTTTAATACAACATCAGCAGTATAAACTTTGTTTGCAATATCATATTTCATCAGGTACTTTTCATCAAACCAATTATTTGTAAAACCTCCGTTCAGATATATGGGCTCTAATATAGGTTCGGGAATATCCAATGTGAAACGTGTTTTAAAATAATCAGCCTGAATATCGGCATCATTCGCCTCTGCATTCCTGATCAGATAACGACCATTCTGATCCTGATCATAAATATAACGTTTACCAGCCCTTACCTTATCTGTGATAATACTAGTTGAATAATAAGGGCGGGTCAGGTCTGTAGATGCAATATTCAATCCATTATAACGGTAACTTACCGACTCGAAACGACGATACTCATTCCCTGCATCAAATATCAAATCACGGTTATGTTCATAGATTAACTTATCTCCCTGTATGTAAGTAGGCTTCACTCCTACCCGTTGATTATCCATTCTGTTATTTTGCCGGACTACCACTTTCAAATCGGAAAATGGATCTCTTATTTGTATGCCCGCCGTATTTATGGAAAAATTTACCTGCTGATGTTCTTTATTGGCGTCAATATCGGTATTAGATGAAAAAGCTCCGTCTATTTTAATCTTAGAATCGAGAACCGAAAAACAAGCCATAAGTAAAACCTTATTCTGTTCATCCTCGGCATAGACTTCCACGGCATAATTTCCCGACAGTTTTAATCGCTGACGATCGTTAGGTATCTGAAAATTATAGTTTGTATAATCAACAATCGTATTTACCGATTGCGCATAATCATCAATTAACAGATCATTAAATCCGTCTAGATATTCAATATCTAATAATCTGGACTTATTCCAATCGGCATCGCAATTTATGATCCGATATTTTAATGCCCTATAAGAATCTTCACCTAATATATCAAAATTGATGTTTATATAATTGTCTCCTGATAAATCTATAACAGGGATACTTGCCCAATTTCCATTCTTATTGACTTGTACGGTATGTACATCTTCGGACAATGGTTGTGTCTTGTATGCTTGCGGGTAAGAGTATAATACGCTTAACAGCAAAGTAATAGTTAACAATATCTTTTTCATAATAACAAAGGAAAGATTTTTAATCGTATGTAACAAAAAAAGGTCTGCAATCATTTGCAAACCTTTCTATCTGGTATATTATCATTCTCTATTTATGAAGACAAAGCTCTCTTTTTCGCCAAGAAATCTTTGATGCCACCAATATGTTCACGGACTTTCTTATCTGAAAACTCAAAGACTTTGGTTACCAATCCATCCAGAAAATCTCGATCGTGCGAAACAAGTATAACCGTTCCGTCATAATCTAGTATTGCATTTTTCAGGACCTCTTTAGTTTTCAAATCCAGGTGATTGGTCGGTTCATCGAGGATCAACAAATTAACAGGCTCAAGCAATAGTTTTATCATAGCTAAACGGGTACGTTCCCCCCCTGAAAGGATTTTCACTTTTTTATCCGAATCATCGCGGTTAAACATAAAAGCACCTAATATATTACGGATCTGAGTACGAACATCACCCTCTGCAACCCGATCTATCGTTTCAAAAACAGTGAGATCTTCATCTAATAAATCTGCCTGATTTTGTGCAAAATAACCGACCGACACATTGTGTCCGAGCATCATTGTTCCGTTATAAGGAGTTTCGCCCATCACACATTTCACGAAAGTAGATTTACCCTCACCGTTCTTTCCAGCCAAAGCTACTTTCTCGCCACGCTCGATCATCAGATTTGCATTTTCAAATACCAGATAATCATCGTATTTCTTGGTAACCATATCCACCGTTAACGGATAATTACCGGAACGTGTAGCGGGCTGAAATTTAATACGTATAGCAGATTTGTCTTCTTCATCAATCTCTACACGCTCCATTTTTTCGAGCTGCCTTACGCGGCTCTGTACTAATGTAGCCTTTGCAGCCTGCGCCCTGAAACGTTCAATAAATTCTTCGATTTCCTGTATCTGCTTTTGCTGAGCTTCCCACGCATGAATTTGCTGTTGACGACGTTCTTCTCTCAGCTCTACATATTTAGAGTAATTCACTTTATAATCATAAATCTTGCCTAAAGTCAATTCGATTGTACGGGTTGTTACCGCATCTATAAAAGCCCTGTCGTGAGAAATAAGAACTACGGCATTGGCCTGAGTTGTAATAAAATCTTCCAACCAGCCTATTGATTCTATATCAAGATGATTGGTTGGCTCATCCAATAACATAACATCAGGTTTGCGCAATAGTAGCTTGGCTAGCTCAATGCGCATGCGCCATCCACCACTGAATTCACTTGTAGGACGATCAAAATCTGAACGTTTAAACCCTAGTCCTAATAATGTTTTTTCAACTTCACCATCAAAATTTGTATCTTCAATATTAGCCAAACGCTCATGAGCATGTGTAAAATCATCTATCAACTTAGCATAGTCATCAGACTCATAATCGGTACGGGTTTCGAGTTGACGGTTCATTTCTTCGATCTGATCCTGTAGATCAAATATATGAGAAAAAGCCAACGATGCTTCGTCTCTTACCGTACGTTCATCGGAAACCTGCATTACCTGAGGGAGATAGCCAATAGTCATCCCATCGGGGCCTGTTACAGTACCTTTGTAGCTCTTATTAACCCCTGCTAATATTTTGAGCATGGTACTCTTTCCGGCACCATTCTTTCCGACCAAAGCTATTCGGTCTTTGGGGTTTATTATAAAATTGATATTGTCAAACAGGGTCTTACCTCCAAATTCAACTTTAAGACTTTCAACTATTAACATGAATTTTATAGACTTATTCTTTTAAGGTCACAGACCTTTTTTTATGAGACTTAGCAAGTATTAACAACAGATAGTTATTTTCCGGAATATGTCACTAAATACTTATGGTTACTGAAAGGGTGCAAAGGTAGGTAATTTATTTTATAAAATCTCTATACATAAAATTAGCTGAAACCAAGTTATTCAAACAGATACTTAATTATCTTTGCATCAAAAAAAGATGTCAGGTTTATATACTATATTATTGCTTATAGCATCCAATATCTTCATGACCTTTGCTTGGTATGGTCATCTGAAACTAAAAGAATTCTCGTGGTTTGCTGCGCTCCCTCTTATCGGAGTAATACTGATCAGTTGGGGTATTGCATTCTTCGAATATTGCTTTCAGGTTCCGGCAAACCGAATCGGATTTAATGAAAACGGAGGCCCTTTCTCGCTCATACAGTTAAAGATTATTCAGGAAGTCATTACTCTTACTGTTTTTGTGATTTTCAGTTCTCTCGTATTTCACGAATCTCTCAAATGGAACCATGTATTAGCTTTCTGTTTTATGGTTGCTGCTGTATATTTAGTTTTCAAGAAATAAAAGACAAAATGTATAATAACATAAAGCTATAAAATAAAAGTTTTTTTTGTATTTTTGTTCTCATTTTAAGGTCTAAGACCTATTTATTGACTTTGCAGGCATAACAGCAAAAGCTGGTTATTGCTTTAAAATACGTCATTAAATACTTTCTATTATTTATTATGTTCCTTATTCTATTTGAGGATTTAACGATTGTGGATTCTTATTTGAAATCAAGGACTCTTATTAAAAAATATTCAATAGATGAAAGTTCTAAAATTTGGTTCAACCGCCATAGATACTCCAGAGAGACTGAATATCGTAGCTGATATAGTTAGTAAAAATAACAAATGTATAGTTATAGTATCGGCCATTTCCGGCACGACATCTCTACTTGAAGAAATTTCGGACTATTTATACAAGAAAAATCCGGAAGGCGCAAACGAAACAATCAGTATTCTGGAAAAGGAGTACCAGCAAAAAATAGAACATACTTATAAAAACGTTGAGATAAAGGCCAAAGCAACTCTTTTTCTGAAAGAAAAGATAAATTATATCAGATCTTTCACAAAAGACTTGTTCACTCTATTTGAAGAAAAGATAGTCTTAGCCCAGGGTGAAATCCTTAGCAGTGGAATTGTAAATCTGCTTTTACAAGAAAAAGGCATCGAGACTAAAGAATTATCAGCTTTGGATTTTATTCGTATCGATAAGAAAAACGAACCGGATCTTTCATTTATCAGCAGTTCTTTAACAAAAATATTGGCAGACAACCGTTCGGATGTGTATGTAACCCAAGGCTACATCTGTAAAAATGCTTATGGAGAGGTGGATAATTTTCATTTTGGAGGTAGTGATTACACAGCATCTCTGGTAGGTGCAGCAATTAATGCCGAAGAAATTCAGATATGGACAAGCTTTGATGCTCTTTATGGGAACAATTCCCAACTGATGGCAAACACATCAACGGTACATCAATTGAATTTTGACGAAGCTGCCGAACTTGCTTATTTTGGAACAAAGATATTACATCCGATATGTATACTTCCCGCTAAAATGGCTAATATTCCGGTGAAGCTGCTGAATATATATACACCGGAGGCCAAAGGAACACTCATATCAAATGACACCGAGTCGGGCAAAATAAAGGCAATCGCGGCTAAAGACGGCATAACTGTTATCAACATTAAATCGAGCAGAATGTTATTGGCTCATGGTTTTTTGAGAAAAGTTTGCGAAATTTTCGAAAAGCATCTGACATCCATCGACATGCTGACTACATCCGAAGTTGGAGTATCTGTAACGATAGACAATACCAAGTATTTAGCAGAAATTACTGATGATCTCAAAAAATTGGGTATTGTTGCGGTTGATAAATCCATGACTATTATATCAGCAGTTGGAGATCTTGACTGGAAAAACGCAGGGCTTGAATCGAAGGTTCTTGATTCAGTGAAAGACATTCCTGTAAGGATGATATCATTCGGAGGCAGCAGTTGTAATATATCGTTTATTGTAAAAGAAGAAGATAAAAACAGGGCTCTGGAAGCTCTTAGAAATACTATTTTTTAACATCCAAATATCACAAAAATAATGACAAAAGGTACATTTCCTGTCGAACGCTTCAAAAGTATCGAAACGCCATTCTACTATTATGATGTCGATCTTTTAAAAGAGACATTAGACAAAATAAAAGATCAGACTCATAAGTACGGTTATCATCAACATTATGCAGTAAAAGCAAATGCCAACCATAAGATACTACAAATAATAGCTGCTGCCGGATTTGGTGCAGACTGTGTAAGCGGTAATGAGGTAAAAGCTGCAATAAGCGCAGGTTTTCCTTGCTCAAAAATTGTGTTCGCCGGAGTTGGTAAAACCGATAAAGAGATCAATCTGGCACTCGATTATAATATATTTTGTTTTAATGTAGAATCTCTGCCTGAACTTGAAGTGATCAACGAACTGGCTGAGAAAAAAGGCAAAAAGGCCTCCGTTGCAATCCGAATCAATCCCAACGTAGACGCTCATACTCACGAGTATATAACTACGGGACTGAATGAAAACAAATTCGGATTCAGTATGTCTTCGCTTGACAAAGTATTTGACAAAATCAAGACTTTCGAGAATATCGAATTAATAGGTATCCATTTCCACATCGGATCTCAAATCACAGAAGTTGAAACTTTCGAGCCTTTATGTAAACGTGTCAACGAATTGCAAAGCCAATGTGAAGCAAAAGGAATCCAATTAAGAAACATCAATGTAGGTGGTGGATTGGGTATCGACTATGACGATCCGAACACTAATCCTATTGCTGATTTCGGTCCTTATTTCGAAGTATTTCACAAACATCTTGAGCTAAGAAAAGGACAAATATTGCACTTCGAACTTGGACGTGCGGTAGTTGCTCAATGCGGTTCACTTATTTCTCGTGTAACATATGTAAAAGAAGGCGACAGCAAAAAATTCGTAATACTTGATGCAGGTATGACAGATCTCATTCGTCCTGCATTATATCAAGCATATCACAAGATTGAAAATATATCATCGGACCTTCCTATCGAAAAATACGATGTAGTAGGTCCTATATGCGAATCTTCGGATTGTTTTGTCAAAGATTACGATCTGAACGAAACCAAACGCGGCGATTTCGTCGCTTTACGCTCAGCTGGAGCTTATGGAGAGATCATGGCTTCGCAATATAATTGCAGAGAAATACCAAAAGCATATCTTTCGGATAAGCTGTAAAATACGATCAAACCTTAAATAAAGGGTAAGAAAGTCAAGATTATTGTACCTTGGCTTTCTTATGTATATAAGGCCGATACTAAATATGAGCTAGATTATATAATCCAAAGACAGCTTAAAGTATCGGATATTTATTAAAACAACAATTATCAATAGACGACACGAAGGCGCGTCAAAGAGGTCTGAAATCTTAATTTGCGGGATGGAACAGTTTATATCATCTTTTACAATAGACATAATAGGGATAATCATTTTCGGCATCTTACTGATTCTTCTTATTATTCAGCTTTATTTTTATCTGGGAGATTACAAAAAACCTGTAACCTACGCAGAAAATGACTACAACCAAGAGAAGAAGGATTGGCCTTCTGTATCCGTCATTATAGTTGGGAAGGATGAATCGGAAAATCTTGAAAAATGTTTACCGGTAATCCTTAGTCAAGACTACCCTAATTATGAAGTCATTGTTGTAAATGAAGGAGCTACAGATGAAACTGAGTTTTTGCTAAAAAGACTCAAAAAAGAATATTCAAATTTATATAGTACCTTCTCTCCTATTCCCGACAACGATGAAGAAGTACGTAATAAAGTACTGCCGTTGACAATAGGCATTAAAGCTGCCCGTAAAGACATCCTTTTATTTACCGAAGCCGACTCTATTCCCGTTGGAAATGAATGGATAAGAAGTATGGTAAGCCCGTTAAATAAAGAAACACAAATATCAATAGGTTACAGCCGCTTCGAAGGCAATGATGAGTCATGGAAAAAAATAGCAATTTTTGACAATCTCATATTCTCGCTTCAGTATTTCTCTAAAGCCATCAAACATAAACCATTCGCTGCGACATACCGCAATATAGCCTATCGTAAACACTTGTTTTTTGATAATAAGGGATTCTCTTCGGCCTTAAATTACAATAGTGCCGAACTTGTATTCGTAAACCGGATAATGACAAGCGACAACACTGCTGTAATTTTAAATAAGGAAAGTTTTGTATCGACCAATCTACAAAGTTTTAATCATTGGAAAGAAATCAAGACCTCGTATTACCGGGCTAAATCTCACTTTACAAATTATACTTCGGGGATTTTCTCACTTGAAACATTCTCCCGATATATGTTTTACATAACTACTCTGGCATCTATTGTATATAGTTCAATCTATTTTTTATGGGCTTACCTTGTGGCTGCGGTATTGCTATTTCTTATTAGATATATAACACAGATAATAGTATTAAATAAAGCGACAAATCTATTCGAAACACCTAAATACAGATTAAGTATTCCGTTCTTTGAAATACTTCAGCCTTACTTTAATTCGAGGTTTGTATCTTTAGCTAAAACAAAAAAGAAGAAAAGAAAATAAGGTCGGTCTATTGATTTAAGGCTCATTATTAAATTCAATAATAACCTCATGACTCTCTTATTTTCTGATAAGGTAGATTAAATTTTTCTTGCCAACAAAGCCAAAGCAGGAACATTACTCCGTCATAATATATCCACTTGAAAAAGCCATCGTGAAAGAAATGATACCAATCTATATAGAATTTCCAATACATTTGCTGTGAGCCATTCCAATCCACACCCGTCAAGGATTCATTTACAGGTATAAACCAAGCAGGAAATCCATCTTTTACTATAAAAGCGGTAACCACCAAACGGAGAATATTTATTATGAAAAGTATAAAGACTGATAAAGGAATATAATACAGTTTTTTGCGCCAAGGCCCCCAATAAAAAATAAGTATAAAAGTGAATAAAAGCATTTGCTTAATACCTGTACACCCCCACACAATTTTCATTTTCAGCGAATTATCGAAGTAAATAAACAAGCCTTTGATATTAAAGCTATCAAAGCCGAATAAATCATGAATAATCCAATAAACAATACGCGCTGTAGCTGCGCAAACAGGATAAATAGAGGAAGTCAGGTCAAATCCTAAAACAAACAATTGACTTTCAGTATCTCCTTCGTGTACACATAATTTCCATAAAAATTCAAAAAATAAGAAAAGGAAAAGAAAATAGAGGATTCCTTTTATTGGTTCTACTTTTTTTAGTAAAAATTGAATTTGTGAATATACGCGCCCCATTCTTCCGGTGAATTAAAGGTCCTAGACCTATTTATTTCCTCTTCAATTATAAATAGCAACGAACAGCTATTATCATGAATACTTTATTAAAACCTTCTATATTTAAGATAAAGCAATCCCAAAGATATCAATTTACACTGAATCTAAAGTTATTACAATTTATAAAGTATTCAATAATCAAAGCTCAAATAACAGAAGGCGCCCATTAAATTACATATATGATGTATAGTTAAGATATGCAAATTTTATAATAAAATACAGGTTCATGAATAAAAGGCAGTAGAATCTCAAGTAAAAAATAATACATTTGCAAACGAAAGACAATCTTAAAAATTCATTATCGAGTTTTCACACTAATGCAGAAATATAAAAAATTACTACTAGCGACAGGTATCGGGATTATTTTTATTGTTCCGCTACACGGACAAAATACCAACTCGCCATATAGTCGCTACGGATATGGCATTTTAGAAGGACAAGCTGTTGGTGCATCCAAAGGAATGGGAGGAATCAGTTATGGTGTCCAAGGACTGAACACCAATCCTGGTAACCCGGCATCCTATGCGGGGGTTGATTCTCTTACCTTTATTTTCGATATCGGTATTTCTTACCGAAAATCAAAATTAAGTGAAGGCAGCAGCAAGCAAAATGACGATAATGGAGGATTGGATTATATCGCCATGCAATTTCCTTTAGCTAAAAAACTGGGGATGAGTTTTGGTATATTACCCTATTCGTCTGTAGGATATGAATTCGGAACTGTTGAAACGTCAAATTCGATATCCACGCAAAAAACTTTTTCGGGTTCAGGTAATATCAGCCAGATATATGGAGGGCTAGCTTATTCACCTATAAAGAATTTATCTATAGGAGCTAATATATCTTATTTATTCGGTAATACGACCTATAACAGGGTATTCAATGTATTAAACGTTTCCGAAGCGAATATCGAATCAGATTATCATAAATTGACTGTCAATATGGTTAAGTTCGATTTGGGTGTTCAATATGCTCTACCTCTTAGCTCCGGAGACAAAGTTGTATTGGGAGCAGTATTTTCACCAAAGATTAAATCTTCCGGAAAAATTAATAATATCCATTATCAAGGAACATCCGGAGGCTCGGCCATTAAAAATGACACTATAAATTATACAGGTAAGGATGCGCCTACAGACTTACCGATGACTGTCGGAGCCGGTTTTACATGGAATCACAAAGGCCGTTTGGTTATTGGTGGAGATGTAACCTACCAGAACTGGGAAAAAGTTCGCTATTCAGAATATATGAAAGATAATTTGGATAGTAAAGACAGATTTAATAACAGGTGGCGTTTTAATGGCGGTATAGAATACTCAATTGATCCAAGAGACAGAAGTTTCATCAAAAGAATGAAATTCAGAGGCGGTATCAACTATGCCAATTCATATATGAATGTGCTTACTTCCGATAATTCTGTATCAGGTTATAAAGAATATGGTGCAACAGTCGGATTCGGGCTACCATTGACAGATCCATATACAAGAAGAACTTCGTACATAAATATAAATTTTGAATATAGTAATGTCTCTCCAGATAAATCGAATCTTATTAAGGAACAATATTTTGGAGTTTCATTAGGTCTTTGTCTGAATGACCTTTGGTTTATGAAGAATAAGTTCAGATAACAAGAGCGTAAAATTTTTTAAGAGAATTTTCTCAATGTGTTTTTTTAAGTCAAAGTCAGATCAACAATATAAAACAGGAATTAGGATACTTTCGATAAGTATCCTAATGCTGTATTTCGTTACATCCTGCGAGAATAATAAACAAGAAATTATAGACGAACCTCTTGACCGCGAAAAGACACCTTCGGTTCGTGATGATAGCGTGACTATGCTTATTTCTGATTCGGGAGTAATAAGATATAAAGTAATCACTCAGGACTGGCAGATATTCGATTCGTCAAAAGATCCGCACTGGTATTTTCCTAAAGGATTATATGTTGAAAGATTTGATTCTACTTTTCATGCAGAAGCAACTTTAAAAGCTGATACCGCATGGAATTTCACACAACGAAGACTATGGCAGCTTAAAGGTCATGTCTTTATGAAAAATACAAAAGGAGAAACATTCAGCACAGAAGAATTATTCTGGGATGAGAGACAACAAAAAGTGTATTCAGATAAATACATTGAAATAAACAGACCCGAAAAAATCAGACTAAAAGGAACCGGTTTCGAATCTAATATGAATATGACACAATACCGCATCTTCAGACCTGATAATACGAACCTCTATTTCGATGAAGAGAAAGAGGAGCAAGAAACTCCATAATAAGCTATAAATCTTTAATTAACTCAACTATTTTCCGAAATCATAATAAAGGTTTTATCTATAGAGAAAAGCAATTAATATGGAAATAAAGCATTGTAGTGATCAGCAAAAAAGAATACAGCTGAGAATATTCAAACATCGTGTAACTTTTGTAACCTTTCTGATATGAATTAATTATCATTATCCTCACTAATAAAATTCGAAAATTGGCTTTAGATCAGTTTTTTCATGATTTGACCGGATATTAAAGCTAAAATTATTATCTTCGCTCGCTAAAATATTGTAAATAAATAAATAATAATAACAATAAAATTAATAGTACGTTTTAAATGGCTGCATTACAAAAAATTAGAAATAAAGCCGGACTTCTTGTTGGAGTCATTGCTCTTGCATTGCTGGCTTTTATTTTCCCTTGGAATGAAGTAACGTCATTTATCCATAAGCAAAAGGACAAAGCTTTTGTTGTGGATGGGGATATTGTTTCAACAGGAGCATATCATCAGAGAATAACCGATTTCGAAACATTCCAGAAGATGATCAGTGGACAAACTTCATTAGATGAAAATACCACTTCTCAGATCAGAGAATTTGTTTACGAACAAATGGTTAAGGAAATGATGCTTGACAAAGAATCTCAAAAAATAGGATTAAGCGTTAGTGATACCGAATTAAACGATATGCTAACAGGAGCTAACCCATCTCCGCTTCTTCGTCAGATTCCTTTATTTACAGATCCTAAAACAGGACAATTCAGTGTACAGGCATTGAACCAGTTTTTATCGATTGTAAACACTGATACTAAATCAGTTCCTTTAGAACAACAGGCTCAATTAGAAAATCTGAAATCAGTATGGGCAACCATTCGTGGTATGATCAAATACCAACGTTTGGAAGAAAAATACAATGCATTGCTGGCTAACTCTGTTTTGGTAAACGATATCGAAGCTAAAGCGAACAGTGAAGCTACAAAAGCAACATCTGATATTGCATACGTTCTTAACAGATATTCTTCGATTGCAGATTCTACTGTATCTGTATCAGATAAAGAAATCGAAAAACTATATAACGAACGTAAGAATAACTTTAAGACTCAAGATGAGTTGAGAAAAATATCTTACTTCACAAAACAAATAGTACCAAGCGAAAGTGATTATGCTGCTGTTGAAAAAGAAGCTAACACTGCCCGCGAAAAATTGGTAACCGCAGACAATCCTGCGTTAGTTGTAGCTGATTATTCTGAAGTTCCATATCAAGACGTATTTTTCTCAGAAAAGAACTTGTCAGCAGAAGAAGGTAAATTTGCTAAAGAAGCCTCTGTAGGTGATGTCTACGGACCTATCCGCGAGAATGATACTTACAGAATCTATAAACTGATAGATCGTACATCGGCAGCCGACTCGGTAAAAATGAGAATGATTATTGTTCCGGAAGGGACTGATAAACTAGCAGCAAATGCAAAAGCCGATAGTATCATAAACGTGATCAAACAAGGAAAAGAATTTGCTGTTGTTGCAAATGAACTATATCCTCAGTCTAACGGAGGTGAAGTGGGTTGGGTTACAGAACCTCAATTAGCATCGGCTGGAAAAGATTTTGTTGATGCAGCGTTCAAAGCTCCAATAGGAGAAGTTACTAAGCTAAACCTACAAGGTCAAATCCAAATAGTAAAAGTTGAAGCTAAAACTCAGCCGACAACCAAATATAAATTGGCTTTGGTACAAATACCTGTAACTGTAAGCGATCAGACACTTGCTGCATTGGATAATGAATTAAACCAATTTGTAGCAGAAAGCGGAAATGCAAAAGACTTTGTTAAAGTTGCTCAGGAAAAAGGATACAATGTTACTCCTAACACTGTAATTACCGGCGCATATCCTAATATAGCCCAGATCAACGGATCAAGACAAGTTATATCATGGGCTTTCCACGAAAAAGTAGGTTCAGTTAAAAAGTTCGACCTTTCGGACTATAAAATTATCGCTCTGATCAATTCTAAAATAGACGCCGGATATCTTCCTGTTTCGGAAGTTAAAGATGTATTAAAAGCTGAACTTCTTAAAGACAAGAAAGCTGAAAAGATGATAGCTGACATGAAAGCTAAAAACTTAACATCTCTTGATGCTTATGCACAATCGCTAGGTTCAAAAGTAGATACAGTTAAGTTTGTGACTTTCAATACTCCAAACATTATGGGTATCGGTCGTGAATCAGCATTAAATGTATATGCAGAAGTAGGTCAGGTAAATAAACTGGCTGGTCCTGTAAAAGGAGACAACGGAGTATTGGTACTTACTGTTCTAAATAAAACAGATCAAAGTAAAGACTTCAATGTACAATCATTCAAACAAACAGCTAATAACCAAAATATGTATCGCATCATGTCTCAAGCGACACAAGTGCTGAAAGAGAAGCTGGATGTAAAAGACAATAGAATTGCGTTCTTCTAATAGAGATCGTTTATCTTATATAGTAAAAGAGAATACCTTAAACAAGTATTCTCTTTTTTCTTTTCATAAGAATTCGCTATTTTTGCAATAGACTATCGATACTGAAAAATGAAGAAAAAAGAGAGATTCGAACACGTTATCAACTGGTTCGAGACCAACGTTCCGGTTGCAGTAACTGAATTACATTACGACAATCACTTTCATCTGCTCATTGCGGTTATACTATCAGCTCAATGTACTGATAAAAGAATAAATATGATAACCCCTCCCCTTTTCGAGTCATACCCTACTCCTGAAGTTATGGCCGAAGCGTCAGTTGATGAAATATATGAATACATAAAAAGTGTATCTTATCCTAACAACAAAGCTAAAAATCTAGTAGGAATGGCTAAGAAACTGGTTTCTGATTTCGGAGGAAAAGTTCCTGACTCAATGGATAAATTAGAATCGATTCCAGGCGTGGGACGTAAAACAGCCAATGTTATTCTATCAGTGGCATTCGATAAACCGGCAATGGCTGTGGATACTCATGTCTTTAGAGTTTCAAACAGGATAGGCTTAACTACGAATTCTAAAACCCCATTGGAAACAGAACGAGAATTGGTAAAGTATATACCATCTAGACTGTTATCAATAGCTCACCATTGGCTTATTCTCCACGGAAGATATATATGTACTGCAAGAAGTCCCAAATGTGAAGAGTGCGGAATCAAACAATGGTGTCAATATTACTTTAAGATTAACGGAGTGAAATCTGTAAAACAAGACTAGTACAGCTCAAGTATAGACTCAACCTCTTTGAGCCATCTGCTGTAATCAAAGCGGCTCAGGCATTCCTCATGTGTTCTTACATAATGAGCTCTCAAGGAAGGATCATCCAACACCTTCTTCATTGCCTGATATACGCCCTCTTGGCTATTTTCTGTCAGGATACCATATTTCCCATGTCCAACCACATCCTCGGGACCTCCGCATTGAGTAGTGATTACAGGCGTACCCAAAGTTATAGATTCCAGTAAGGTCAGAGCAAAACTCTCTCGCGAAGATGGACATAAAAACCAATCAGCATTTTTCATAAAAGGAAAAGGATTATCAACCCGTCCCAACATAAACACCTCTTGTTCTAAGCCTCTATTCTTAACCTGATTCTGTAAATTATCGAACTCCATACCATCACCCAAAATAGTAACATTAAGTTTATATCCTTCCGATAGTAATCGTTCTACAGCCTGAATCACTCTATCAACTGTTTTCTCATATGACAAACGTATAACTACAATAAACTTCAGACCCTCTACTTCTTTTCTCACTAACTGCTCTTCGGCTTTCTTTACAATATTGGATAAATCCAAAGCATTGTATAAAACAATCAGCTCTTTTTGCGACTTGCCTCTATGATAAATATTGATATACCCCTCTTTCGAAGAATCCGACACACACACAACTTTGTTATATTTATCAAAAGACCGAGCCATTTTCACTATTTGAAGTCTGTTTAAAGTATAGCCTAGCCATTCTCTTACTGAATGACTTGTATAATTACGAACAAAAGGTTGATTTTGAATCCAAAGCACCTTGAATAATTTCATCCGACTGAACATGATCGAATGAAAGCAGTCTTTAAAACAGACAATCTGATCATAATCATTTTCTCGAAACTTAACCAGCCTGCTATATAAAGCAGGTAAAAAAATAAGCAAATTCTTATAGAAAACGCGTTTAAGTCCTACTTGTTCTTCTTTGAACAGATATTTAATTTCCACTTTATCGGAAACCCGACTCAGCAATACATTCTTTTCCGAAGGATTCGGTAATAATAAAGTCACTCTGCAATTATCCCTTTCAACCAGATGATTCAACAAGTTTACAAGAAGAATTTCTGTCCCTCCCATAAAAAAGCAATCATTAAATATCAGAATCCTTTTTTGAGTCATAAATGCTTATTCAAATTAGAAAAAAGGGCAACACCGATAAAATATATAGATAAAAAAAGGACTACATTTTCGGTAGTCCTCTATGCTTTTAATTAATCCCAGAATTATGCCGGACTAATTGCGCTTGTAGGACATACATCCGCACAAGTACCACAATCAGTACAAGTATCTGGATCAATTGTATAGATTTCACCTTCAGCAATCGCACTTACAGGACACTCATCAATACAAGTTCCGCATGCGATACAATCTTCACTAATAACGTAAGCCATGACTCTTAAAATTTTATGTTAATACTAACTTAATATATGACAGAACAAAGATAAACTGTTTTTTGTACTATACAAACTGATTTGCGTTAGATAATGCCAATATTTAATTAATTTTGTCAGTCAGAGATTACATTATAAGGGATAAAAAACTTAATTACAATATTATAAATAAACTGTATAATTATATTCGTTTATTCTTATATTATCTTTATTTTTACACATTCTAAAGTAACTCAACCTTGAGTTTATGTAATAACCACGTACAAAAAGAACAAATTGAAACGTTATAATTTATATATAGTCTTAATATTCACTTTGCTATTTTTTTGCAGCAATCATTCATATTCTCAAAATCGTAAGCCTAAAAACCTCCCATTTGCAGACCAAAAACTATTCCATTTAGGCTTTACAGTAGGGATCAATGCTCAAGATCTTATTTTATCACATACAGGTTTTGCTAATAAAGATAAGTCTGTATGGTATTCGGAGATCCCTTCCTATTCAGTCGGTTTCAGTGTGGGTTTTATTGCCGATCGGTATATCAATCAATATATGAACCTACGGGTTGTGCCAACTCTTCATTTTGGAGAAAAACGATTTACGTTCAGAGAGGAAAACGGACTGAAAGACAATTTCGAAGCGTCTATTAAGACGAATTACCTTTCGCTTCCTGTTCACATGCGTTTCAGCTCCGAACGATTCAATAACATACGGCCTTATGTTCTTGCAGGAGGTTTTGTCAACACACAGATAGGCAACCCTAAAGCTCCGGTCATAAAACTTGAAAATCTGGATTATGGGATTGATATCGGATTAGGTTGCAATTTATACTTTCCTCTGTTTAAGTTAAGCCCCGAACTTCGGTTTTCATTTGGCTTAAGAGACCTTATCGTAAAAGACCGTCCCGACATTACCGACCCGGATATGCAGGTGTTTACCAATGCTCTGAAATCGGGAAAATCACGGATGATTACGCTTACATTTAATTTTGAATAATAGAATATAAATAAACTCACATGCAAGAAGACGAAAACTGGGACGATCCTTCAATCAAGGAATATACTGATATGCAGAAATATGCATTTGTAACAAAACGTGCCATCGAAAAAGATTTTGTAGGATATTGTTATCGCGAAAATACAGAATTTAAGATAGACAGCGGATGGCGTTTTATTTACGGCGACGAAGACGAAACATATCTTGATAACCCTGATAATACAATAACTAAAGATCTCGCAGAAGTTGCCGAATGGAAACCTCAACTAAAAGAAATTCTGGGATCTCGGCGGGGATCGGAATTTGAATGGGATGATGATAAACAAATCTATAACCACATCACAGAAGAATAATATAAAATAGTGATTTTAAATCATTAAATAAAAAAAGGTTACAAAGGTTACAGCGAAACTGTACACTTTTCGGTTGTTACTTTATTGGTCATTATCACATTTCATCATTAAATTTCAGCCATTCAAAGAACACTTTTTTCACAAGAGGATCTGGGACTCAAAGAATACTTTCAGTATAGATAAAACCGGTAACAACAGCCGGTTTTCCTTTTTTATAAGTGAGAAGCAAAAACAATTACGAATTAACATTTGTTATAAGTAGAAATTATTTAAGCAATTAAGGTCACCACTTAATTATTCTATATAAATATGACTATAAAAAAACACTCATTATCTTTATTCATTACACTATGGGTATTCTTCGGAATTTCATGCAATGAACCAGTATCCACTCCGATTGTTGAAACAGTAGCAGACACCACAAAAATAGAAGAAGAGCAACAACCAAAGTCAATCGATCCGGCAAGCATCAAAATAGAAAAAGAACTGTTATATGATAAATATACCCTTGAAGATACATATCCGTACAAAGATACAACCCGTCAATACCAATGGGATAAGATAAAAAAAGGGCTCGCCTTTGTTGACTCCATCCGCAACGAGCCATCTTCGTGGGCTGTATTACAAAATTATAAAAACCTGAACGGAGAAGCTCCATTGGTGAGAAATTACAAACGGAATGCCTATACCCGCATTGCCGATTCGCTGGGAGTAGAACGTTATCAATCAGTTCCGTTATATTATGTCAATGACTCGATTAAACCCGAGTGTTATGGCAGAGATGGATGGCTGGTGAAATACATCGAAAAAGAAGGAACTTTCGATAAAATAGCCACTGTTGATATACATGGAGAATGGATTGTTCCTCAAAGATACATCAAGCAACTGAGCGATACCACCATCTTCAACAAAGTTATTTTTATAGATACTTCGAATCAGAATATTGCAACTTTGGAAAAATCGGACTCCGGATGGCTGGTCAGAAGTATGAATCCTGCAACAACAGGACGTCATCAACCGCCTCATATGCAAGAAACACCCACAGGTATATTTGTAATTCAGGAGAAGAAATTCAAAATGCACTACTTAGTCGATGGCAGTTCCGAAATCGGAGGATTTGCTCCATACGCCAGCCGTTTTACCAACGGTGCATATATACACGGCATTCCGGTAAATGCTCCGTCAACACAGACAATCGAATTTAGTGCATCATTAGGTACAACTCCCCGGTCACACATGTGCGTAAGGAACGCGACCTCGCACGCCAAGTTTGTCTATGATTGGGCTCCGACCTTATCTACTTTAGTTTTTGTGATTGATTAAGACAATTAACATTCTGTTTAACAATTAAATAATTAACTTTGCATCAAATTTTTATTTTTCAGGATAGTATTAAAAATGCAAAGAATATTTATATACCTTTTATTATTTATCATACCGGTAAGCAAATCAAATACTGAAAGCAAAACCGTTGATAAACCAGAAGAAAACAATTCTGTCTCGGAATGTTACCAGCTATATACTGATATGCATCTCCAGAACGAAGTTAACTATAAAGCCTTTGAAGAGGCGTATACCGGATATCAGAAGGTAAAAGAGATCAAAAAGAATATTGTCACTTTGATTGACTTCACAAAGCCATCTACAGAAAACAGGTTATTTGTACTTGACATGAAATCCCGAAAAGTATTGTATTCCACGCTGGTTTCTCATGGCAAAAACAGCGGAGAAAAATATGCAACATCCTTTTCGAATGAAAATAACTCTCTGCAAAGTTCTCTTGGGTTTTATATAACAGAAAATACGTATCAGGGAAAGAATGGGTATTCCCTTATTTTAAACGGATTAGAAAAAGGCATAAATGACCATGCCAAACAAAGAGCCATTGTTGTACATGGTGCGGCATATTCGAATCCCTCGGTTATAAAAAGCGGACGACTCGGTCGTAGTTTCGGCTGCCCTGCCCTGCCCCAAAATCTATCACGTCCTATTATTAATACAATCAAGGACGGAAGCCTGTTATTTATATATGCAAACAACGAAAAGTACCGGAAAGATAGTCCGATACTTTCGATGTAAAGCTACAGAACTGGTAAGTCAATGAACTGCAGCCTTAGTTATTTAGAGATTATGCTAATGTAATATCCTTATCCAGATATACATCCTGTATGGTATTCAATAACTCAACACCTTCTTTCATTGATTTCTGGAATGCTTTACGTCCGCAAATCAATCCCATGCCTCCGGCACGTTTATTGATAACAGCAGTAGAGACAGCATCTTTCAGGTCGGATGCTCCATGAGATTCTCCACCTGAATTAATCAAACCTACACGTCCCATGTATCCATTGGCTACTTGATAACGGCAAAGATCAATCGGGTGATCAGTAGTCAGTTCGGAATACATCTTAGTATTAGTTTTACCAAACTTAATAGTTGTAAACCCTCCGTTATTGGTCGGGAGTTTCTGTTTTACAATATCAGCCTTAATAGTTACTCCTAAATGATTAGCCTGTCCTGTAAGGTCTGCTGCTGACGAATAGTCGACTCCATCTTTAGTAAAAGCAGAATTACGCAAATAACACCAAAGAATTGTAACCATGCCCAACTCATGAGCATAATCAAAAGCTTTCGCTATTTCGACTAATTGACGGCGGCTTTCTTCCGAACCAAAATAAATAGTCGCACCAACAGCTACAGCCCCCATATTCCAAGCATCCTTAACGGTTCCGAACAAAATCTGATCATAAGTATTTGGATACGATAATAATTCGTTGTGATTGATTTTAACAACAAAAGGTATCTTATGTGCATACTTACGGGCAACAGAACTTAAAACCCCAAATGTAGATGCCACAGCATTACATCCACCTTCCACAGCGAGCTTAACGATATTTTCGGAATCAAAATAAATAGGATTAGGAGCAAAAGAAGCACCTGCTGTATGTTCAATACCCTGATCGACAGGAAGTATTGATATATATCCAGTTCCGGACAGCCTTCCGTGATTTAATAAGGAACTATAACTATTGAGAGTTTGTAAATTACGATCCGAATCTACCCACACATCTTCAATAATCGAAGGACTTGGCGCATGAATCAATGATTTATCAATAGTCTTACATGTGTGATCCAATAAATAAGAAGCGGAATCTCCTAAAATCTGTTCAATCTTCATAATCATTTGTTTTTTTAGAGGTCTGAGACCTTAATTATTTTGATTCTAAATAAGATATGTGAATAAAAGCCTTATCGCTTACTATTCCACATTATCAACTATTCATACTTATGGTATATTATTAAAACGTATTTCGTTTGGAGATAGTTTCTTTTAAATATTAATAATTTGTTAAAATCTAAGATTATTTAACAATATCTCTGATTGATAAAGATATGCCCCAAAGCTGATTATTTATTTTTTTTGTTATCTTTGCTTGCCTCTCAAAACAAAAAGACATTGAATAACTAGTAATAATAATCAAAGAGTAAAAAGAATATGCTACATGAATTTACACTATCGCGGGGAAGAGCGATGATTAATTTCACACTGAAATACTGCGATACTAAACAAAAATTACTAAGTAGTTATGGATTTAGAAGAGTAGTTGAAGCATTTGTCAAAAAAATAAAGAAGGACGATCCTATTATATACGATCATTATATCAAAAGTTTCAAAACAGACGAAAACCTTGTCGAATCACTTATAGAATCATTCAAATTACTGACTGTATTCAAAATAGAAGAAGTTATCGAAGTTGATAATAAATACACCGCACTTTTTGCTGATAAAGATTTATTCATCGAACTAATCGAACTACTGCTTCAATATTGGAAAAAACTCGAAAGATATTCTATTGTACGTAATACCCGCTTAGGTGACGGACTTCAGAATGTAAGATTCATTCAGGCCAATGACTTGTTCAATGATCTTGTACTGACTACAGTACGCCGTATTCAGGAGACTGTAAACGGATTCGATCAAAGAGTATACCGTCAGACTACAGTCGGAGCAACAGCCTCTCTTACATTGAATGATGTAAACTGGAATTGCCCAATCGAATACAAAGGACTTACACCGATACCATTTATCAGTACAGTTGTAATACGTCCTCCTTTCATTACATACACAAAACGCAATACCCGAGACGGAATCTTTCAGGAACATCACCAAAATCCATTGAATAATATTATTCTGAATGAGGACGATTGGTATGTATTCCCTGCTAAAGTAGGTGCAATGCTTACATTTGTTTATTTCCACAAAGACTTTATGGCTCAGGGAATAGGTTTATCTAACCTGTTCGAGCTTGCCAAAGAAAGTGAATACATCGGAAAGAAACCTGATATCATCTACGTATTCGGATATCCGGACGGAGAAGAAGAAAAACGTACATTCTACTATAAAGATAAAAAGAATGATATCCTGATCGGATATGCAAACTATTGCGACGATATCGATTATTTCGGATACATGAAGAAGATGTTATTAACACTTCATAATGTTAAACAAATAGAAAACAATCGCTTACCTATTCACGGGGCAATGGTTAACATCGTTCTTAAAAATGGCAAAGAGTCTAATATCATTATCATGGGTGATAGCGGAGCCGGAAAATCAGAAAGCTTGGAAGCATTCCGTACGCTGAATGAAAGCTATATCCGTCATATGCGCGTAATCTTTGACGATATGGGATTCCTTAAAAAAGAAGCAGATGGCTCTATCAAAGGATATGGTACCGAAATCGGAGCATTTGTCCGCATAGATGACCTTGATCCTGCTTACGCATACGAACAGTTGGACAGAGGTATCTACAGCAATCCTGATAAAATCAATGCCCGTGTAACAATTCCTATTTCAACATACGAAGTAATCTCTAAAGGATACAAAGTAGATATTATGCTTTATGCAAATAACTATCAGGAATCCGATAAGAAGATTTCATTCTATGACGATCTGGATAAAGCAATTCAGGTATTTGAAGACGGAGCACGTAAAGCCAAAGGAACAACTACCGAAAAAGGCCTTGTGAAATCTTACTTTGCCAATCCTTTCGGACCTGTTCAGGAACGTGCAGAAACAGAAGTCTTGGTTCGCCAGTTCTTCAAAGATATGAAGAATAACGGAGTTCAAATCGGAGAAATACATACTTCTCTGGCTATTGACGGACGCAGCAAAGATGGTCCTCGTGAAGCAGCTGAAGAGTTGTTCTCTTTGATCAACAACTAAGACAAATTTAGTTCTACTATATAAAAAATAGGATTCATAAAATATGAATCCTATTTTTATTTTGAAAGCTCAACCCTTCTGAGACCTTAACTACTTTTCATCGAAAATGCTTCCATAACGGTGATATTCAAAAGCAATACTTTGCTCTTTCAGGTAATGCAGCAATTCCAATCGACCTTCTACTAAAGGCTTATTTGAAGCAATGTGCTTTCCTAATTTAGCAGCTTTAGCATAAAATTCATCCGACAAATCAGAAGAACAAGTTCTGATACGGTCATAGCGATCCATACCATTTAAAAATTCTGATTCGGACTGAACTTGTATGTTCGCATTCTTAACCATAGGCAAAGCCCATTCTAATTTCTGAGATTTAGGATCATCAGCACTAACACTTACTGTTAAATCAACAGATGCAATAGATGCAGCAAGCATCGAAAGCAAAACATCGCACAGGTCATCTTGCACCCGAACCCTAAGAGCAACCTTATTCAATGGTAAATAACGGAATACATTAGATTCTCCATAGATATGATTAACATCACGTCCTTCAGAAAATTCAGCCTTATAAACCTCAGTATAATTTGCAGCAGCAAAATTCAAGCGGTTCTTAGATACCTCATCCTGAACCAAATCACTTAATGGACATACCGATGCTACTGATTGTAAATTATTATTTTCCTCAAATTCAACAAAACAAGAGACATAATTCACACCTCCCGCTTTAATACCTCCGCCAAAAGCAGACCGTTTCATTCCTCCAAAAGGCTGACGATTGACAATGGCTCCGGTAATACCTCTGTTTATATACAGATTACCAGCCTCAAGAGTATCCTTCCACAACTCCTGTTCATCTTCGTCCAAACTTTGAAGCCCCGATGTCAACCCATATTCGGATGAATTAACAAAGTCAATTCCCTGCTTCAAATCTTCGATACAAACAACAGCCAGCAAAGGAGCAAACAATTCGGTCTTAAAAGTGTAACTTGAAGGTTTTACTCCCCATTTTACAGTAGGTTTCAGTATATATTTTTTCTCATCCACAAAAACAGGAGGTACTAACCACGATTCACCCTGTTCGAGATTTTCAACAGCATGTAATAACTTATCATTATCGTTTGTTATCATTGGTCCGATGATATTATCGGGGTTCCAGACACTGCCTGTGTGCAGGCTTAGAACTGCATCTCTTAATTTAGATTTAAAATTCTCATCCTTGTAAATATCTTTATCAACCAACAGCAAAGAGCAAGCCGAACATTTTTGACCTGCATTACCGAACGCAGAAGAAACAACATTCAGAATAGCATGATCCTGATCTCCGTTTCCGGTAAGTATAATAGCATTTTTACCTCCTGTTTCTGCAGATAAAGGTGTTCTGGGATTCTTTTCCAATAAATTGAATGCAGTATCTGTTCCTCCGGTTAAGATAAAATGCTTAACAGACGGATGTCCGGTGAGAAAGTTCAACGGTTCACGCCCATTCGGACAAACAACCTGTAAGGCATCTCTCGGAACACCTGCATCCCAGAAACACTGCGCAAATTCCCACGCTACAGGAAAAGCAACTGTAGCAGGTTTTAATATAACTGTATTACCTCCGGACAAAGCGGAAGCAACTCCTCCTACAGGAATAGCCAATGGAAAATTCCATGGTGATATAACCAAAACGGTTCCTTTAGGCTTATAAGAAACGGTTTCAAGCTCTTCGAATGACTTCATGCTGATAGGGTAAAAACGGCAGAAATCAATTGCTTCCGAAACTTCTACATCCCCTTCCATAAAAATCTTTCCAGTAATAGCAGCCATACAGCCAATAAGATCACCTCTTTTTGCCGACAACTTATCAGCAACATTATGCAGGATACGATTACGTTCTTCGAGAGTTTTTATTCTCCACCCTGATTTATCAGAATCCGCAACAGATACAATTTCTTTCATCTGATCCAACGAAGACAAGCTAGCCTCGCAGAAGCACACCGCATCATTATTACTCCGGTCGTAATACCTCTTTTTATCTGTTGTTTCAATTTCTTGATCCCCGATCTGAACAGGTATCTTATAATTATCAGATCTTACTTCTGTCTCCCACTTCTTTAATTTTTGTAGTGCCCATTCTCTGTTGATCGGTAAATCCAGATCGGTATCCGGTTCATTCTTGAACAGATTAATATCTTCTACCGGCAAAGGGGCAGCAGTTCTATCTTGTTTTCTAAAAGACTGAGGTATCATCGAGTCTTTTTTCGCATAAGCCTCAAGAAACTGACCAGCTAAAAAATCCCATTGAGGGCTATCCAGTCTCAAGCTAAAAGAATAGCTCAGGAAATTGTCTTTTCCTGTATTTTCATCCAGTCGGCGCACCAGATAAGATACTGCATTCAGGAAATGCTCTTTCTTCACCACAGGCGTATAGAGAATAATCTGCTTATCTAATTTTCTCATCACACGGGGTAAATGATTTGCCATACCTTCGAGCATTTCGAAAGTAATATAATCCTTCACATCGTTTCGCTCACTCAATAAGTAAGCATACCCTATTGTAAAAAAATTATGGGATGCAACACCTATATTCAACACCTTAGCATTCTCCGGCTGCAAGGCAATATCCAAAATATGAAGATAGTTTGCATCCACATCCACTTTTGAGGGTAGAACGGGATTTGTCCAGCCTTTCAGAGAAGAAACAATAGTCTCCATTTGCAGATTAGCACCTTTTACCAACCTCATTTTAAGAGGTGCACCACCCTCCTCTACTCTCTTTCTGGCTAGAGTCAGTAATCTTTGCTGTAGTAACCCTGCATCGGGTAAATATGCCTGAACAACTATCCCCGCAGTATAATTTTTGAATTTAGGCATACTCAATACCGTCTCGAAGACATCTAATGTCAACTCAGCATCTTTGTACTCCTCCATATCGAGATTTACAAATTTAGATTTTTGAACACCTTCGGGAGTAATATAAGGATAATCTATAGCTTGCTGATATATACGGGCTACCCGTTCGCAAAGCTCCCTCTTATTCTGTTCATAACTAAGAGGTTTTATCTGTGCATAAATACCTGACAATTTAATTGAGATATAATTTACATCCGGTTCTTTAAGAGCTTCCAAATAATGTTCGTAACGATGCAAAGCCTCACCATCACCCAAAACAACCTCTCCTAATAAGTTTACATTTTGCCCTATCTTTTTTTGCTTCCGCCCCTCGAGATGCTTAGTCAATTCGGGACGCTCCTCTCCAATAATGATTTTATTGGTCTCATCTCTTAAACGTTTTTTAAAAATTGGAATAGAGATTCCATCAAACAAGTAGCCTATTTCCGTGAAAAGTCTTAGTCCAATACGATCAAATGCTCCAAAAAAATCAGGGACTCCGTATTCTTCGATAAGTAATTTCATCCGTTTTGCAAGTTTCCTGTTATTTCGCACCTGCGATGATTCATCTAACATTTTCGACAATAATGTCTTATAAGCAGGTGTTTGTACCAATGACGCAAACTTTTGCTGCTCTTTAATTTCGTCGGGGGTTAATTCCGATTCAGCTTTTGACAAAAATCCTTTCGCCCACTCTAACACTTCTGAAGTCTTAATATTTTCCATTTAGTTTAGGAGATTTATATTTTACATCTTAATTTACTTTGATTTAATCACCATAAACAACACTTCGTTGATATTGGAAGAGGCTTGCAGCCTCTTTCCTTATTGTGTTTTCTGTATATTTTCAATAGCATTAGCCCCTTAAGCTATGTTTCACCCTCATTATCCGAGTCTTAGAGTCCTATAATTTTACAATTTTTTTTTCACAAAACAATACACACCTCCACGACGACCAAAAGACAAAACAATACAACCACAGAAATAAAAAAAACAAATAAACCAGAAAAAATAACCAAAACAAATCAACAAGACACAAAAATAATCAAAATAAAAACAAAAAGACAAATCAATTTAGATTAATAAATAGTTATCTTTGCTTTATCACTAGGTTTTTAATCCTATTTAAATACGAACATGTATTAAATGATATATATTTAGTCAGCAACAGACTCTGGTTATTACACTTAAGAAAATAATAAATAGGTCTGAGACCCTATTCATATCTTGAAAAAAAATTACATTATGCATTATCTATTATCACTTCTTCTCTTATTTGTTCCGCTAATCTCTCAATCGCAAGAATTCGATCAGTTTTTCATTGATAAAACACTCAGAATAGATTATATATTTTCGGGAAATTCTTCGACTCAAAATATATCCGTTGATCAATTAAATCAGTTACCCCAATGGGCAGGACGCAAACATAATTTATCCGGAAGTTGTTGGGCAGGAAACGGTAATATCAAAGTATATGATGTCGAAACCAACAAATGTATTTATGTAAATACATTCAGCAGCCTGTTTCAGGAATGGCTGACTACACCAGAAGCGGAACAAGTGACTCGCAGTTTCGAAAATGTACTGCTAGTTCCATTTCCTAAAAATAAAGTAAAAATAGAAGTTACCCTCACAGGAAAAGAACATAACACGCAAGCAAGTATAAGTCATATTATAGATCCTAAAGACATCTTAATACACCCCAAAGGTTATACATCAACCACCCCGTATGCCATAATACATAAAGGAACAAATCCTGATAAATGTATCAACATCGCAATTTTGGCAGAAGGTTATACAAAAGAAGAAATGCCCGATTTTCTAAAATATGCTGAAGAATCGGTTAACCAGATATTCTCCTATTATCCGTTCAGTAAGTACAAAGACAGCTTCAATGTATATGCAGTACAAAGCGAATCGAAAGATTCGGGTGTAAGTGTACCCAGACTAAAAGAATGGAAACAAACCGCTTTCGGCTCACATTTCGACACCTTTTATTCGGATAGGTACCTCACTACAGGGCATGTAAAAGATATACACGATGCATTGGCCGGAATACCTTACGAACATATCATCATATTAGCCAATACTAATGTTTATGGCGGTGGTGGCATTTTCAACGCTTATACACTGACAACTACAGGACATCCCGACTTCAAACCTGTTGTTGTACACGAATTCGGGCATAGCTTCGCCGGACTTGCCGATGAATACTTCTACGACAGTGATGTTTTGGATCAGACTTACTCACATTCGGTAGAACCTTGGGAACCGAATATTACTACATTAAAAGACTTTGCCGTAAAATGGCAAAACCAATTACCTGTAAACACTCCGATACCCACACCAACCGATTTAAAGGATAAATACCCAACAGGTGTATACGAAGGTGCAGGCTACTCTTCGAAAGGAATATACAGATCGTCTTTTGACTGTAGAATGAGAACCAATACTTACAAAGAATTTTGTCCTGTATGTCAAAACGCAATCGAAAAGTTAATTCTCTATTATCTTAAATGAAATTTAGAATAAAAAGCCGGAAATATTCGATATATCAAGTTGCTTTTTATAATTTTGCTTAGCTTAAGATAGATTACATATAAAAAAATTTAAATATATATTCCTCAGCATATTAGGCATTATAGCCGGACTAATATTGCTCTTGTACGGACTACTGAACATGTCGTCCGTTCAAAATTATGTAAAAGAACGAATAGTTACCGAGCTGAAAAACAAGCTACAAACAGATTTAGGAATAGAATCCCTCTACATAAAACCATTCAATGTCATTCAACTAAACGGGGTATACCTCAATGACAGAAAAGACAGCACTATATTAAAAGCAAATACCATATACGCCGATTTTGATCTGCTGCCATTACTTAACAGGCAACTGATATTCAATGCGGCAAAATTATCTGACTTTGATGTAAATCTGGCAAAAGACAGTGCTAATGCACCACTTAATATCCAATTTATTATTGATGCGTTCAAACCAAAAGAGCAAACCAATAAGGCAAAAATACAAATTCATATAAATTCCCTTGATATTGAAAACGGAAATTTCCGGTATGATATCAAAGACAGAGGGGTTGTAAATGATAAATTCGACGCAAACCATATTGATATCAGCAATCTGAATGCAAAGCTGGCACTCAAGTCTCTTGAACCTGATTCGCTTAATATTCAGATAAAAAAGCTAAAGTTGGAAGAAAAGAGCGGACTCAAGATTGATAATCTTATCGTAAGGGTAATCACTCAGGATAATCATTTGTTTGTCAAAGGTTTTAAACTCAATCTTCCTAAATCGCAATTACAATTCGACAAATGCGAAATTGACTATGCCGATACCTTATCCCATAAGAATATTATAGACAGAGCCATCTTCGACATCAAAATCGGGTCATCATACATCGCCCTGAAAGATATATCGCCATTGGTTCCTGCATTTAAACATTTCGAAGACCGTATCTTATTCAAAACCTCGATACAAGGAACATTAGATAATATACAGGTATCCGACTTAAAACTCGATTACGGAGATCTGATGCACTTATCAGCAGAAGGAACGTTAAATAATTTTCGTGATAAAGATAAGCTCTGGCTATCCGGAAATGTCAGTAACCTTACTGTCAGCGAAACAGGAATACCTACACTCATAAATAATCTGTCGGGAACAAAACAAGAGCCGTCCCCTATTTTAAAACAATTAGGTACGATCTCATTCAAGGGTAAAGTTTCAGGTTTTCTGAAAGAATTGAAAGCGATCGGTAATTTTTCAGCGCAACCGGGATCTGTTATCGCTACACTTGATTTTGGATTCAACCCGGATGAACGTACATCTTCTTATTTCAGAGGAAAAGTAAGTACGGATAATTTCCATTTAGGAGATTTATTAACCAACAAGGATCTGGAAGATTTATCTTTCGACCTTTCAGTAAACGTTAATAAACCAAAAAAAGGATATCTGAACGGAGATGTAAACGGTATCGTAAAAAAATTGGTGTATAAAAAATACACATACCAAGATATAAAATTAGATGGTAAATACGATGGTCTGCGTATAAACGGAGGCTTGGCTTTGGATGATGAAAATGCGGTATTTAATATACATGGTTTATTCGACTTGTCGCAAAAAGAGCCCGAATTGAATTTTGATGCCCGTCTGAAAAATGTACGCTTCGATAAACTAAACCTGAGTGACAAATACAAAGACTCTTATCTGAGTTTACTGATCGACGCTAACTTTACAGGCAAAAACATTGATGATATACAAGGATATATCAAAGCCGATTCGATCCGTTTTCTGAAACCAGATAAAAAATTCGAGATGGACAATTTTATCATTGCTGCATCAGGGACAGGAGACCAAAGAGAGCTAAGTATTACCTCGGATATTATAAACGGACAGGTAAAAGGCGAATATTCATATTCAACTATAGCTGAGAGCATGCAAAGATCACTGAACAGCTATCTGCCGTCTCTGATAAATTATACGGCAAAAAGAGGACGAAAAATTAAAAACAACAACCTCAATTTCGAGTTTGTTATCAATAATACAGAGACAGCCAGCGATATATTTCAGTTACCTGTAACTATACTCAGCCCTACCAAGATTATAGGATTTTATAATAATCAGATAGAGCGATTTAAAGTTGAAGCCTTTATGCCTTCGATGAAAGCAGGAGGCGGACAGATACAGTCGGGATATTTCGTTATCGAAAATAATGCCGATCAGATAACGTCTAATCTTGCTGGCACGTTTGTAACTAAAAAGCAAACACTAAATACGTTGTCATCTGATTTAAAAATAAGTAACGACATCATTGATATCCATACTTTATTTTTAAACAAAGACCAGACCCGCCTGAAAGGAGAGTTTTCCAACTCAATTACTTTTTCGAGATCTCAAGATAAGAACCTGCAAACCGATATTAAATTCAATAAAGGAGAATTGGTTCTCAATAACACAATATGGAACATTGGTGATTCTCATATCCGTTTGATTCCCAATAAAATTGATGTCGATAATTTCGAAATAGCAAGCACAACAAAAGATCAGAAATTAAAAATAGACGGTACGTTCTCTTCAAAAGATTCTAATGAAAAGCTTTTTGTGAACCTGCAGAATATAGACCTCGATTATGTATTTAAAACATTAGCTATAGATGCATTACAATTCGGAGGAGCTGCTAGCGGACAACTGGCAGTATCGACAATAGAAGGTCAACCCTATGCTAAAGTCAACCTGAATGTAAACGACTTTGCTTTTAACAATACAACATTAGGGCACCTGATCTTAGACAGTGATCTGGATTCGGAAACGAAAAAAGTAAACATGGTGGGAACTATCACCAACGAGCATGACAAAACAACAAAAATAAAAGGGCATATCAACCCCATAACTCAGGAACTGTCCATAGATTTTGACTCAGAAGAAGTGAATATTGCATTCTTGAATAAGTATGTATCAACCCTATTTAATAATGTACAGGGAGTGGGACATGGAAATGTACGCTTATCCGGTGATTTCTCGAATGTAACAGTAGAAGGTAAAGCATTTATCGAAAACGGCGGGCTTGGTATTAATTTCCTGAATACTTATTATACTTTCACCGATACAATATACATGAAGAAAGACCTGATCTACTTCAGCGATATTGCATTCTATGACCAGAAAGGGAATACAGCTTTAGTCAGCGGAAAAGTCGTACACGATTACTTCACTAATTTCATGTATTATGTAGATCTGAAAGGTGATAATTTCATGTTATATAACGCCACTGAAAATCTGAATCCAATGCTTTACGGTACTGTATTCGGATCGGGAACAGGGGTTATCAAAGGCGATGAAAAAGCGGTTGACATCAATGTCAATATGCGTACCAACAGTAATACCAATATCTATATGAATTTCATGGAGGAGACGGCCGAAGAATATTCATTTGTCAGATATAAAACAAAAGAAACGCCGGAAGATTCATTGGTAAACAAAGACGATAAATTCAAAATAGGACGCCTGAAAACCGATTCCGGAATGGAAATCAATATGGATTTCTATATAGATGCAACACCCGATGCAACTGTAGAGCTATTGATGGATCCCGTAGGAGGAGACCGTCTGAGAGGATCGGGAAGCGGAGCTCTTCAATTTATATGGGGAACGAATAAAGATCCCATGCTTTACGGTACATATCAGATAAATAAAGGATCATACAACTTTACTTTCCAAAAAATATTGGAAAGGAAGTTTGCAATACAAGAAGGTAGCAGCGTACAATTCCGAGGGGATCCTTTTCAAGCGAATATAGACATCACAGCCGTTTACCGCATTGTAGCAAACCTTAACGATCTGGATCAGAATCTTGCACGTACCACAGGTCAGGCTAGTGTACCGGTTAATTGCCTTCTGAATATAACAGGTGCGCTGCGAAGGCCAAATATTAATCTCGATATTGCACTGCCATCGGCCGACCCCGAAGTTCAGCGTCAGGTCAAGAGCCTGATGAGTACTGAGGATATGATAAACAGGCAGATAGTTTATTTATTGCTGCTTTCGAAATTCTATACCCCTAACTATGCTGTAACGGAACAAAGAACATCTGACTTTGCGGCAGTAGCATCTGCTACCCTATCTTCGCAACTCAGTAAAATACTCAGCCAGATAGATGATCGCTGGCAGGTTGGAACCAATATACGTACAAGCGACTCGAATTTCTCGAGTACCGAGGTTGAGCTACTACTTTCAAGCCGTCTGCTTGACGATCGCGTACTATTTAACGGAAACTTCGGATATCGTGATAATCCGATGACCCAGGATGCCTTTATCGGAGATATTGATATAGAAGTATTACTGAACCGTGTAGGCACATGGCGTTTGAAAGCATACAACCACTATAACGAAAAGTACTATTACGTGGGTAGCAATGGAGGTAATGGAGTGCAGACTCAGGGTATAGGTATCTTGTATAAAAAAGACTTCGACAGCTTACGTGAGCTATTCGCAAGACCAAAGAAAGTACAAAAAGATTCATTAAAAAATGACTCTGTTCCAAGTTTACACGATGTTGTGAAGATGAAAAAATGATTGAGCTAACATCAGATATAAAAAAATTCATAGCAGAACACGAAAATGAGGACATCAGAGAATTAGCTCTAAAAGCCTCTCGATACCCTCAGATAAATATGCAGGATGCTATCCAGCAAATAGCCGGACGACGTATTGCCAAGAGTAAAATACCCTCATGGTACGCACAGAACAACATCATATATCCACCCCATATATCAATGGAACAATGCTCTTCTGAGCAAACGGCTTCCTATAAGGCATCATTATCCACAGGCAATACAATTATTGATCTTACCGGGGGCTTTGGTGTAGATCTCTCGTTTATGGCTCAAAATAAAACTGAAGCATATTATATAGAAACACAACCACATCTGGTCGAATTAGCTCAGCATAACTTCAAGGTATTAGGTTTAGATCATATAACAGCTATAAATAACAACGGTATCAATTTTCTGAGGTCCGAAGATAAACTCTGGGATACTATATACATCGATCCAGCACGCAGAAATACCTCCGGACGCAAAACAGTTCTGATCGAAGACTGTACACCCAACCTGATAGAGATTGACAGTCTATTAAACCAAAAATCCAAACAGGTTATAATAAAATTATCACCTATGCTGGATATTACCCATGCGTTAAATTCAATCAGTAATATTACAGATATCCACATAATCAGTGTTAATAATGAATGTAAAGAACTGCTCTTAGTAAAAAGTTCTACGCAAAAAGAGGTAAAGTTCCATTGTATAAACATAATAAACAACGGTGTTCAATGTTTTTCTTTTACTAAAGACAATGAAAACAATGCAGCAGTCACATATTCTGATCACCCGGAAAAATATCTGTACGAACCCAATAGCTCTATATTAAAAGCCGGAGCCTACAAATATCCTGCAGATTATTTTAATCTGAAAAAACTACATATAAGCAGCCATCTGTACACATCAGACTTATATATACCCGATTTTCCGGGACGCCATTTTACGGTCAAGAATGTATTTGGAGCGAATAAGAAAGATATAAAACAATATCTGACAATGAAACAGGCGAATATAAGTACACGCAATTATCCACTATCGGTAGCTGAAATAAGAAAGCAAACTAAACTCAAAGACGGTGGAAATGACTATATATTTGCGACAACACTTGTCAATGAAAAAAAAGTGCTAATTTTGTGTGAGAAGGTCGAATAAAACCGCCGAACTATATTATAGTTGATTAACAGATTAACAGATCTGCTTATCAGCCCGTTTATTGACATTATAAAAAGGTCTGAGACCTTAGATTCAAAACATGGAAATCCTCTCCAAAGTAAAAAAGTATATTAAGGATAATAATCTGTTGAACGATCACGCCCGTGTAATAATCGGCGTAAGTGGAGGTGCAGATTCTATCGCACTGTTAGATATACTTTACAATTTGGGATATGAATGTATTGTAGCACATTGTAACTTTCATCTTCGGGATCAGGAATCATACAGGGACGAGTATTTCGTTGAAAAAGCTTGCGAAAAATATAATGTAGAATATGTATCTGCCAGCTTTAACACAAAAAAATATATCAAAGAAGAGTCTATTTCACTCGAAATGGCCGCTAGAGAATTACGATATGCGTGGTTCGAGAAAATCAGGAAGAAATACAAAGCCGAAAAAATAGCTATTGCACATCATCAAAATGATTCGGTTGAAACCGTTCTCATAAATTTGATTCGAGGTACAGGTATACGCGGTCTTACAGGCATTGCATCCCTCAATGGATATGTAATCCGTCCCTTACTTTGCATATACAGGGATGACATCTTAGCGTATTTGCAAAAGAAAGAATTATCATTTGTAGAAGATAGCACAAACAAAGAGGATATATATACCCGTAACAAAATAAGGCTTAACGTTCTGCCCTTACTTCAAACGATAAATCCATCGGTAATACAGTCTATAAGCCGTACTGCCGAAAACCTGACTCAGACAGAAAAAATATACCAATCGTATATAGACAAAGCTAAGAGGGCTGTTTTTTCTGATAATATCATTGATATAGATGCTCTGTTGCAGCAGGTCGAACCCAAAACTATACTTTTTGAAATATTGTTTCCTCTGGGGTTTAATACACCTACTGTCGATAATATATACGAATCGGTTAACAGCCAATCGGGGAAAGTTTTTTTCTCAACAGAATATCAGCTGGTTAAAGATAGAAACACTTTTATTATCCAGCAGATTGAAAGCCAATCGGACAAAATATATACGCTTTTTGAACACGAAACAGAAATAGCAGAACCCTTGAAGCTGACTATCGAATCGTTTCGCAAGCCTAAAGATTTTGAGATAGAACGTAATCCCAATACAATATATATCGATAAAGGTAAACTCTCATTTCCGCTGATCATCCGTAAATGGAAAAAAGGAGATAAGTTTCGACCTTTCGGAATGAAAGGACACAAAAAAATCAGCGATTATTTTACCGACCGGAAATTCAGTCTTATCGAAAAAGAAAATATTTGGCTGCTCTGTTCTGTCGATGACATTGTATGGATCATTGGCGAACGTGCCGATGATCGGTTTAAAATTACCAATAAAACAATAGAAGTATTAAAGATTAATATTGATCGAGGATAATACTTTTACATTGCTGCCGGCAAATCCTATCAAACCTAAAGATTTCCTCAATCCATTGATGTGCTTGTCAAGTGCATCTAATTTATTGCGGGTTACATTTATTTCCCCTTGATCTGTTCTGTCGGGATTCTCTATCTTCAACAGTTGTCCATAATATGTCTGTAGCGACTGTTTATATAATTCATAATATGTCAATGCTTCTCTCGGCTGCTTGAGATCAATCTCATACAATGATAATATAGTATAATAGAGATTCATCTTCTGATTATCATTTGCATACTCAACCGCCTTTTTAAAGAACTCCACAGCTTCCGAAAATTCCTCTTTACCTTCATATGAAATGGCAAAATTTCGATAATACTGATACAATGTAAAGTCGGTAGGCACAGCACGGTCTATCAATAGCCCGAAACATCTTTTTCCCGTATCATAGTCGGATCTTTCATTGGCAACTACACCTAATGCATATAAGATATTGATATTTACAGAGTCTATTTTACTGGCCTTCAGCAAAAATGTGTATGCTTTATCATTCTGTCCCAAAGAATAATAACAAAATCCCAGGCTCCGCTGCACAACAAGTGAACTATCTCCCCTATTATAACATTTTTCGAAACGTGTAGCTGCTGCTTCGTACAAGTCGGCGGCATAATAGCTGAGCGCATTCAGTAAGTTAATTTGCTGGCTAGTTGAGTCCCTTTCTACATAATGATCCGATATACGGATTGCTTCATCATATCCGGTCTTACCTTTCTTGATATCCAAATTTATAAGACCTGCAACCGAAAATGTATCAAAAAAATCTTTCGACCATGACTTATTATAATACACGCGGGCACTATCGGGCATATTGAGATTATCGTAGCATTGAGCGATTTTCCTTAACATATTATCCATCCCGTATTTTTCAGTCAAAGAGCTGTATTCAGACAATGCTTCGGCATATTTATCCTGCCTCATGTACATATCCGCCCTCTGTATCCTGAAATAGATATTTGTAGAATCTTTATTTATTAACTGATTATAACATTCCAGACTCTTATCCCATTTAGATAATGCCTGATAGCAGATTGCCAGTTCTGCTACAGATTGTTTATCTTCGGGATATTTCTTAACAATTTCCTCTCCCACCGTTATGGCATCGGCATACTTATTCAGATTTTTCAAACACAAAGCCTTCTTCTGCATCAGGCTATTAGACTCTTCCAGACTATCAATCAGCCCTAAAGCTTTGTCGAATAAATATCGGTTTATGTAAGAATCAATCTCACTCTCAATCTGAGATTGCGCACAAACAATAAAACCAATAAATCCCTTAATAAAAATCAGCACTACAAATATCACCCTCATAATCAATTTACTATTTTTTAGTAAAACTACGAATTTATTTTAAACATACAAATAAAGTCTATTGAATATTAATTATTCTTCTAAAAAATTGTTTTTAGAAAAAACTTTGCTACTTTTGTAGAACAAGAAAAGACTTCTTATTTCTTGTATCAAGAACATTTTCAATATTATATCCAGCTTATTTGCATCAAACAAAAAATTATAATAGAGTACTTTCCAGTCTCTGTACTATACTGAGAACATATTAAATTAATAAACATCATAGATATACATGCGTATATATAACATTCTTGAGCTTAATGAAAAGCTCACTACAGAACTTAGAACCCTGGCTAAGGAGCTGGGAATAAAGCGTCCTGATGCTTATAAAAAGGACGAACTGATCTATAAGATTCTGGATGAACAAGCTATTCTTGAAGCTAAAAACAAAAACTCGGATAGCTATAAAGCAGAAGATCAGGCCTCAGGTAAAAAAAATCAAGAGAAAGCTGAAAAGGTAAAGAGCAATAAACCGGCTCCTCAACCGAAACAAAACCAGCCTAAGCAAAAGAAAGACAACGCTCCTACAATCAAAGCAGAAGAGAAAAAAGAAACTGTAATTGTAGCGGAAGCTATAAAACCTGAGATAGTTGAACCTCAAAATGAGGCAGAAAAAGAAACCAAACAGCAAAACAAAGGGAAAGTTATCGTAAAAAAAGAGACTGAAGAAAAAGAAGTGCCAGCTGCAAAAGAAAAAGAAGTAGCAGCAGAAGCACCTAAACCACAGCCTCAGAAACCAACCCAGCTTGTGTTCAAATCCAACAGACCGAGAGTAAACGAACCAAAACCCGAAGTTCCGGCATTGGCTCCTCTTACAGCACTGGAAGTTGAAGCCGAACCCGAAACTATTGTTGAACCTGTAGCAAAAGCCCCTGTTCAAAATAATAATCAAAATAATCAGAATCAAAATAATAATCAAAATCAATCTGCAAAACAGAATAATAATCAAAACCAACAGAATCAAGCTCAATCTCAAGATAAGAGTTTCGAATTTGATGGTATATTATCTGCCACCGGAGTTTTGGAAATCATGCAGGAAGGATACGGATTCCTTCGCTCATCTGATTATAACTACATGTCTTCTCCTGACGACATATATATATCACAATCACAGATTCGTCTGTTCGGATTAAAAACGGGAGATATTGTAGAAGGCCCAATCCGCCCTCCAAAAGAAGGAGAAAAATTTTTCCCTCTTGTAAAGGTTGATAAAATAAACGGACGCACACCCGACGAAGTCAGAGACCGTGTTCCGTTCGATCACTTAAAGCCATTGTTTCCTAACGAAAAATTCAGTCTGACAAATGGTCGTAATGATAATTTTTCGTGCCGTGTTGTAGATTTATTCTCTCCGATAGGAAAAGGACAACGCGGACTGATAGTAGCGCAACCCAAAACCGGTAAAACAACTTTACTGAAAGATATAGCAAACGCAATAGCTAATAATCACCCCGAAGTGTACATGATCGTACTTCTGATTGATGAACGTCCTGAAGAAGTTACAGATATGGAACGCAGTGTAAACGCAGAAGTGATAGCTTCAACATTTGATGAACCAGCCGACCGCCACGTGAAAATTGCCGAAATCGTATTGAATAAAGCAAAACGTATGGTAGAATGCGGACACGATGTAGTGATTCTTCTGGACTCTATTACACGTCTGGCTCGTGCTTACAATACCGTACAACCTGCATCAGGTAAAGTACTGACCGGTGGTGTGGACGCTAATGCCCTGCATAAGCCCAAACGTTTCTTCGGTGCTGCCCGTAATATCGAAAACGGAGGTTCGTTAACCATTATAGCAACAGCTCTTACGGAAACAGGATCTAAAATGGATGATGTTATCTTCGAAGAATTCAAGGGTACTGGTAATATGGAACTTCAACTCGACCGTAAATTGTCGAACAAGCGTGTATTCCCTGCTGTTGATATTATTTCTTCAAGCACACGCCGCGACGACCTGCTATTAGATAAAGATACACTAAGCCGCATGTGGGTTTTACGCAATTTCTTATCAGATATGAATTCGGTAGAAGCTATGCAGTTTCTTGAAAACAGACTGAAAAAGACTATCAATAATGAAGAGTTTTTGATTTCGATGAACGACTAAAATTCGAAAGCTGAAAAAAATAAAAAGAAGGATTGTTTGATTTATCAACGATCCTTCTTTTCTTTGTATAGTTCAGTCCTTTTGTATTACTTTTAACAAGTATAACATCAGGTTGTTACTTACATAAGACCATAAATTATTAAATATAATGTCAGACAATCATATACATACACACAATCACGGAGTGCATTCGCATGGACACAATGCTAATAAAAAAGCTCTGACCATCAGTTTTTGCCTAATTGCAGGATTTATGCTGGTAGAATTTGTCGGAGGAATACTAACAAACAGTCTAGCTCTGCTCTCGGATGCCGGACATATGCTATCCGATGCTGTGGCTCTCGGGTTAAGCCTTGCCGCTCTGATATTCGGAGAAAGGGCTGCCACTCTCGACAAAACATACGGCTATAAACGTTTCGAAATATTGGCGGCTCTGCTTAATGGTATCGCACTTGTAGCCCTATCAATATATATATTGTATGAAGCTATCGTTAGATTATCGTCCCCGCCTTCGGTTATAGGTAAAGGCATGATAATCATATCGGCGATTGGTCTTGTTATCAATATTGTAGTAGCATGGATATTATCAAGAGGTGAAACAAAAGAAAACCTTAATATAAAAAGTGCTTTTATGCATGTTCTGGGAGATCTTCTCGGGTCAGTTGGAGCAATAATAGCAGCTCTGCTGATTATCTTTCTAGGATGGAATATCGCTGACCCTATAGCCAGCATGATTGTTTCGGTACTTGTACTATACAGCGGATGGCATATACTGAAAGATTCTGTGAATATACTGATGGAAAGCAAACCTGCAAATATAGACACAGCAGAAGTCAAACGAGCTATAAAATCTATTGATGGAGTTATAGATATCCACGACCTGCATATATGGATGATTACTCAGGAATTTTTGTCTCTCACAACTCATGTTTCCGTTAAAAACAATTCGGACAGAGACCTGCTCTTAAACCAAATAACAGAAATCATCAAACAAAAAACCGGCATAACCCACATTACAGTACAATTGGAAGGACTCGACTTTGCTATCTGCGAACATGCCTGTGATATGAAGCATTAAGAAAATTCTGCTATTAAGATATCAGTAAGGGTTTTGACTTGAAAGTCAAAACCCTTACTACATTTAACATAAACCTATAAAATCATACAGTTACAGTATAATAGCCTATTATTATAATTTGAAAATATATCATCAAATACTTTATTTAAAAGAGTGAAACCTTAAAACTCCTTTTTACCATTTACTGTTATATTTTTCAAATTAAAGTTCTTGATATAACCGGCTTGTATTTCCGAACTTTTTTTCGCAGTAATATCAAGATTCTCAAACGTAAAATCTGACAATTTATACTGATCAGAGTTTACAACTTCAAAAAAAGTTTCACATTCAAACTGAATATTACGCATTGTCACATTATGTGAATAAGACAACGGCATTTCAGAGTGTCCTTTCATATCGAAAAACTGTGTCCATGGTTTGATATACAAAAAACTGCGTGCATTCCCTTTCACATCCTCCACCAATATATACTCATAATTCTGAGGAGTATCAGGACGCATTTTGAGCCACAACAGACGCTGAGCCATATTTATGGTATTACGTCTGAAAACGATATTGTGATTATAAATCGATTCGCTGCCACAGGTCAAAGCACTATGACAGAAGCCAAACGTACAATCTTCAATAATGATATTTTTATTACCCCCATTATTCTCATCCTTATCTGCTAATGGTCCTTTCCCTCCTTTTAAAGCCACAGCATCATCATTAACGGATAAGTAACAATTCTTCACCAATACGTTCGTACATACATCCAAATCAATAGCATCAGTACTTGGAGCCTTCACCGGTTTCGCCGGAGAATAAATATATAGATCCAGTAACTTTACATTTTCACATTTATAAAAGTGAGTTGTCCAGAAAGGCGAATTTTCGAGTCTTATACCCGACAACTGTACATTTTTACTGTTGGATATATATACCAGACGAGGACGCATTTCGTCCATATTAGTACATTTAGGATTTATCTTCCGTCTCAACCAGAAAGCCGTCCAGTAACGCAAACCATTTCCATTTATAGTTCCTTCTCCCGAAATAGTAAATCCGTCCACACCATCGGCATTTATAAGTGCTGCAAAATAGTCAAGGGTTTGCCCTTCCATACGGGTTTTCAATATCTCGAAATCCGCAATGTCATCACTCCCTTTCAATACTCCATCTTTCTCTAAGTATAGATGCGTATTCGGCTTAAAGAAAAGAGACCCGCTCAAATAAGTTCCGGCAGGAATAACGATAACCCCTCCCCCTTCTTTTGAAGCTTTGTCGATAATCGCTTGTATCTTTTCGGTCTGTAAAGTCGTGCTGTCATTCAATACTCCATACTCAGTAATATCATATGCTTTACCAAGAGATTTTATATCAGTAGCTCTATTTTGCCTAAACCATTCAGGAATGGGTGTTCCATCCGGAAACATATCCTGTGCCGAAAGATTCAGCCCTAAAGCAACTGCTAATAACAAAAAAAATAATTTCATGTTGTTCCTTTTTATTAAGGTCTCAAACAGACCTTCGGTTAACTTATTTAAGATTAAATGCTGCTAATTATATGATTTTATTTAATGCAAAACTATCTATTGGTATAGATATATATATGTGTTTAAGTACAAACATATGTATTTTTGAATCCGGCCAAGGGGGAATATCTGACTTTTCTAATTTTTGAAACAAATACTCACCCAAAATAAGGTTCGACAGGTTTATAAAAAAAGGACATCTCTCGCATTGATTTTTATCTATACAGAAAGTCTATAAATATACTGATTACTCAACATGGAATGAGAATTAAAAAGTTACAGATGAATGTATACAAAAGGAGTAACCTTTGTTACCTTTTGAGGAAATTAATAATGTCTAATTGATAACTGTTACCTGATCATTGACCACCGATTTTGTTACCTTTTCTATTTTAGGAAACAATTCATAATGAGACCGTAATATATGATATCTGATAAAAAGAGGAGGATAAATATTTAAGTCTCAAAAAAAATCAATATCTTTGCACCGCTTTTAAAAGCAAATTTTAAGTTTAACCCTTTAAAGTTACTGATCAGAGCTGGACTCAGATCGTGAATAGATGATCGAATCTGATAAATTAAAAAATGTACAACCAGTTGATAATTTCGACTGGGATGCCTACGAACAAGGCGAAACCTTTTCTAGCAAAAGCAAAGAAGAATTAGTAGAAACTTATGACCAATCATTGAATAAAATCAATGACAAAGAGGTGGTTATGGGTAAAGTAACATCGATGAACAAACGCGAAGTTGTTGTTAACATCGGTTACAAATCAGACGGTGTTGTTTCGATGAACGAATTCCGCTACAATCCTGATCTGAAAATCGGCGACGAAGTAGAAGTATACATCGAAAGCCAAGAAGATAAAAAAGGACAATTGATCCTTTCTCACAAGAAAGCTCGTGCATCTCGTTCTTGGGAACGTGTTAACGAAGCTCTTGAAAAAGACGAAATCATCAAAGGTTACATCAAATGCCGTACTAAAGGCGGTATGATTGTTGACGTGTTTGGTATCGAAGCGTTCCTTCCAGGATCTCAGATCGATGTTAAACCAATCCGCGACTACGATGTATTCGTTGACAAAACAATGGAATTCAAAGTTGTTAAAATCAACCACGAATTTAAAAACGTTGTTGTTTCTCACAAAGCTCTTATCGAAGCTGAACTTGAACAACAGAAAAAAGACATCATCTCTAAACTTGAAAAAGGTCAGGTTCTTGAAGGAACGGTTAAGAACATCACTTCATACGGTGTATTTATCGACCTTGGCGGTGTAGATGGTCTTATCCACATTACAGACCTTTCTTGGGGGCGTGTTCAACATCCTGAAGAAGTGGTTAAATTGGATGAAAAAATCAATGTGGTTATCCTTGACTTCGACGATGACAAAAAACGTATCGCCCTTGGTCTAAAACAACTTACTCCTCATCCATGGGATGCACTTGATGCTAACCTGAAAGTTGGTGACAAAGTGAAAGGTAGAGTTGTAGTTATGGCTGATTACGGTGCATTTATCGAAATCGCTCCCGGTGTAGAAGGACTTATCCACGTATCAGAAATGAGCTGGACTCAACATTTACGTAGTGCTCAAGACTTTATGAAAGTTGGAGACGAAGTAGAAGCTGTAGTTTTGACTTTGGATCGTGAAGAACGAAAAATGTCTCTAGGTATCAAACAATTGAAACCAGATCCATGGGAAAATATCGAAACTAAATATCCGGTAGGAAGCCAGCATACTGCTAAAGTACGTAACTTCACCAACTTCGGTGTATTTGCTGAAATAGAAGAAGGTGTAGACGGATTAATCCACATCTCAGACCTTTCTTGGACTAAGAAAATCAAACACCCAAGCGAAATCACTCAAATAGGTGCAGATATTCAAGTACAAGTATTGGAAATCGACAAAGAAAACCGTCGCCTAAGCCTAGGTCATAAACAATTGGAAGAAAATCCTTGGGATGTATTCGAAACTATCTTTACTGTAGGATCTATACACGAAGGTACAGTTGTTGAGCTAGTTGACAAAGGTGCTGTAATCTCTCTTCCTTATGGTGTTGAAGGTTTTGCAACTCCAAAACACCTAGTAAAAGAAGACGGAACTCAAGCTCAGGCTGACGAAAAACTAGAATTCAGAGTTATCGAATTTAACAAAGATTCAAAAAGAATCATCGTATCTCACAGCAAAGTATATGAAGAAGAAAAAGGAGGAAGCGATGCTTCTGAAAAAAGATCTTCAAGAAAAGCTACCAAGAAAGATGAACCTGCTCAAGTAACATCGACTTCTGCAGAGAAAACAACTCTTGGAGATATCGAAGAATTAGCGGCACTTAGAGATAAATTATCAGGCGAAAGCAAGTAATTTATAACTAAATATAACTTAAAACGGCTTTTGCTCTGAGCAAAGGCCGTTTTTTATTTATGCCTTGTATCTTTTCATTATATTTGCACCAATTATTCATAAACATATGCCACTAATATCTGAACGCGGAATAGAAATGCCAAGCTCTCCTATAAGGAAACTGGCTCCATTATCAGACTCTGCAAAAGCAAGAGGTCTGAAAGTATACCACTTGAACATCGGACAACCTGATCTTCCGACTCCAAAAGCCGGATTAGATGCCATACACAATATAGACCGGGATATTCTCGAATATAGTCCTAGTGATGGATATAGATCATATAGAGAAAAACTGGTAAGATACTATGCCAAATACAATATTAATGTTTCGGCTGACGATATTATCATAACTACAGGTGGTTCAGAGGCTGTTTTGTTTGCATTTCTTGCTTGCCTGAATCCTGGTGATGAAATTATTGTTCCCGAACCGGCATATGCTAATTATATGGCTTTTGCCATTTCTGCGGGTGCGAAAATACGAGGAGTTACATCAAGTATAGAAGAAGGATTTGCACTTCCTCCTATTGAAAAATTTGAAGCCTTAATCAATGAAAAGACTAAAGGAATAATGATTTGTAACCCAAATAATCCCACCGGATACTTATACTCTCGGGCTGAAATGAATCAAATCAAACACCTTGTACAAAAACACGATTTATATCTATTCTCAGACGAAGTGTATAGAGAATTTATATACACAGGCTCTCCCTATATCTCGGCATGCCATTTAGTAGGTATTGAAGATAATGTTGTGTTAATTGATTCTGTCTCGAAAAGATACAGCGAATGTGGCATACGCATAGGTGCTTTGATAACAAAGAATAAAGAACTACGTAAAACAGTGATGAAATTCTGTCAAGCACGCTTAAGCCCTCCTCTTATTGGACAAATCATTGCTGAAGCATCATTGGATGCAGATCCTGATTATTTAATGGATGTATATGAAGAATACGTAGAACGCCGTAAATTCCTTATTGATCGATTAAATCAGATACCGGGAGTATATTCTCCTATTCCGATGGGAGCATTCTATACAATCGCCCGGTTACCGGTTGATGATGCCGACAAATTCTGCGAATGGTGCCTTTCTGATTTTGAATATGAAGGACAAACTGTATTCCTTGCCCCGGCATCGGGATTCTACACTAGCCCCGGACTAGGAAAAGATGAAGTCCGAATTGCATATATACTGAATAAGGAAGATTTGGGGAATGCCCTAACTGTACTTGAAAAAGCTTTAGAAGCATACAATATTCACAGAAATAAGAATTAATGAAATTACCAAATATCGATCTTACCCTACTTTCAAAATACAGAACTCAATTAATGGGTCTTGCTATGTTGTGGGTTGTAATCTATCATTTACCTTTGGTCTTTTATATTCCTGTAATCAGTGAAATAAGATGGTGCGGATATGCTGCCGTGGATATCTTCTTCCTATTGTCCGGGCTGGGTGTTTACTTCTCTTGGAGTAAAACACCATCAACCAGTCAATTTTATAAAAAGAGAATTATCCGTATATTTGCACTGTATATTCCAATACAATTACTGATACAAATTATACTTGTTTACTATCTTCACTTTCCTATATCATCAATCATACAAGCACTAACCTTCTATGATTTTTGGCTAGCAGAGCAAGGACCAACGCCTTGGTTTATTCCGGCTATCTGCCTGATGTACCTAATCAGCCCTATTTATTTAAAAGTTACCTCTTCGAAAAATATACTGCAAAATACAGTTATCGGTTGTATAGTGGGTTTAGTACTGTTCGGTCTATTTCCCCGATTCTTTTCCGAATTAGGAACACGTATTCCAAACTATTTCATTGGTATCTATGTCGGATATTTAATCAAAAATAAGGTTCAGTTATCATCAACAGGTAAGATATGCATGTATGTATTACTTATAACAGGAATAAGTCTGATTTGTATATTCTTTGCGAATCCTTATTTTAACAACATAGAGATAGGACCTCTTATCAGATACGTAATGATAATAACAGCTCTCCCGCTTTGTTTATTTATCAGTAGTATTATAAATTTGAGTTCTTCTTACAAATACCCTGTATTAAGTTTTTTCGGGAAATATAGTCTACCGATATATCTTTCACACATTCCTATGTTCTTAATATTAGATCAATGTATCGGAACTAAAATGTCCAAAACATTAACCGGAATTATTTCTATTATCCTTTGTATGATGTTTTCATATTTCACACAAAAGATTATCTATAAATATTTCAAAATAGAGAACTAAATAAGAAAAAGTGGAGGGTCTCAATTTGAGCATCTCCACTTTCTATATGCTTCTTATTTATTCTGTTGCTTTAGCAAGTCTCTAATCTCTGCAAGCAGAACTTCTTCTTTTGTTGGAGCTGGAGGTGCGGCAGGCTCTTCGATCTTCTTTTTCTGCAGAGTATTCATTCCTTTTATAGCAAAGAATATCACTGTGGATATTATTAAAAAGTTAATCACCATCTGAATAAAATTTCCATAGTTCAAACTTACAGCAGGCAAAGCATTACCCGCAGCATCAACCGATGCTTCTTTGATAACAAATTTAAGGTCTGTAAAATTTACGCCATTTAATAATACTCCGATTGGAGGCATTATCACATCATTCACAAATGAAGTTACAATTTGCCCGAATGCACCGCCGATTATAACCCCGACAGCCATATCGACAACATTTCCCCTCATCATGAAGGCTTTTAGTTCTTGAATCATCGACATAATATACTTTTTTTATAGATTATTTAGATATTATTTTTTGTATAACACTCTGCCTTATTAATTGTTTAAGATAATTTCAGTTTTCAATTGACCGGATTCTGAATAGTACGTATTCACAGCTATTTTAGAAAAACTTACTGAAAATTTTGAAAGATGAGTCCGAAAAGGAAACTCCCTTGATTCGTCTAGATTATTAGATCTGAATACCGTTTTGACTCGTAACCGAGTTTTAAATATACTATCATTCGAAGATGTTATTCTGGATACTTTCCCTCTCATCTTCAAATATCTTTCTAATACGTCCCGATCACAGGAATAAAACATATAACCGTCATAAAAAGTTAAGGTAACAGGTTTATTCTCTTTAAATAAAAATGTCGCTAATTGTTCCGAAGTAGTATATACATGCTGCTTATTCAATATTATATCTTTAGTACTTAATCTCTTACCGATATATCCAAGTTCAAGAGTATTCAGTTCTTTAAAAATTTCAAACCTATTCACCCTATTTTTCAATAAAAATACGGGAGCTTTCTGTAAAGTATCAACTTCAAGTTTATAGAGGGGATCTTCGAAATAAGATTTTAATTTATCAGATAAACCGGACTTTGTAAAATCAATACTATAGGACAATAAACTATCCGGCAAAATAGATTTATCAACAAAAATACTATCGGTAAAACTATCTGCGTTCAAAGATTCCTGTTCATATTTCGTATTAGACAATCCTGAAAACTCTAGATTTCCCTGATTATCAAACCCTCCGTTAAAAATAAAAGAATCCCCATTCTCTTTAAATATTAAATTGACCGGATAGTTAATTTTCAAATCTTTGGATAAAGATTCAAAAGAAGAATCTAAAAACAAATCACTACTGTCCGAGATATCAACAATACGTTCAAGAAACTCATAATTATATCCACCTACAAATATTCCATTGTAAAACATACAGGCAAAAAACTTATTATCTGTTCCCGGATAAAATAAAATCCGTGTTCCTTTATATACTCTTTCTTTCGGAGGAAATGCCGGATATAATACATTAGATAATATTTTGCCGATAGCTTGTTCCTGCTCAATCGTTACTTTAGCTACAATACAAGGATAGTTGTTACAAAAGCTTATTAACAAAGGATATGTTATATAAGGGCTTATCGATAATAATACAGGTTTTATCTCCTGAAAATACGAACTGAACAGTTTTATATCTTTTTGCTTATTGATCTGAAAAAGACTTGACGTTTCCGCTGGAATATACGCATACAGATCCTCCTCGAATACCTGCTTATCGTGAGTCAGTTTTCGCAACATCACTATCCCTGAAATCAATATCAGAAGAATAAAAAATCCAATAATCCCTACCTTTAAATATTTTTTTACTACCATAAATACACATACTGTTCATTACAAAGATAAATTAATTAATGTGAATCAATACTTGTATAATATCTAAAAGGTAACAAAAGTTACAGGATCAATGTACAATTATCAATAAATAATTATTAGTTGTCTATTTCAATCTTTCACCCTTCATTATTAATTCTTCATTTCCCGAAAAGGTTACAAAAGTTACAGCTAAAATGTCGACTTACTGCTGTGACCTTTTATTGATGTTTAATCTGCCGATTCGCATTACTTATAATTAATTATTACTTTTGAATATTATTCATTCTATAGATAAAATAATATGAGTTATAAAGGGGTAATTTTCGATTTCAACGGAACGCTGTTCTGGGATACAGACCTGCACAACAGAGCATGGGATAAATTTTTCGACAAAAACCAGATTAAAATGACTGATGCTGAAAAGTTTCAGAAAATGCATGGTAAGAACAATAGGGACATCCTGAACTCATTATTTAACGAACATCTTAGCGATAAAGAAATAGAAGACCTTGCCCTCGAAAAAGAATTGATGTATCAGGAACTTTGCCTGAAAACAGATATGAAACTAGCACCGGGTGTTGAAGAATTTCTCTCCTTTCTGAAAGAAAAAGATATTCCATACACAATAGCAACAGCGTCGGGTATAGAGAATGTAGATTTCTACTTCAAACACCTTGCTTTATCCGATTGGTTTGACCGAAAGAAAGTGGTTTATAATAATGGCAAGATAAAAAGCAAACCCGATCCCGAAATATATCAGACGGCCATGTCTGTTATAAAACGGAAAGCAGAAGACACTATTGTTTTTGAAGATGCCATAGCCGGACTGGAGGCGGCAAGAAATGCCAAATCCGGAAAAATAATTGTGGTGGACTCATACAACGATGATTACTCAGGCTGGGAACAATATCAAAGGATCCACCATTACAAGGAAGTTGACCGTCAGTTATTCTTATAAATCAGATAAATATCCGTTATGACGGCTTTGATAAGAAAAGAGCTAACAACTATAATATGTTCGGTTACCGGACTTGGTTTCGCTATTATATTTCTTTTGGCCTGCGGGCTTATTCTATGGCTATTCCCCGGAAGTTCAAATATATTGGACAATGGATATGCCGTTACAGACTCATTTTACAAAACGGCATCCATCCTGTTACTGATATTAACTCCGGCTCTGACCATGAGATTGATATCAGAAGAAAAACGCAGCCACACGCTTGATGTACTCCGGTCTAGACCGGTTAAAACCATTACTATCTTATTTAGCAAATGGCTTTCTGCCTTGATATTTGTCATTCTTATATTTATCTCAACATTAGTTTATATATATACCATATATAAATTGGGCACTCCCGTTGGAAATATCGATATTCGCATCGTCACATTGACATACTTGTCTCTGATTATTATTACATCCGTATTTCTAATATCAGGAATACTGGCTTCCTCGTTAACCAATAATCAGATAATAGCATTTTTGGCAGCTTTAAGCTTAAATTTTATATTACTTTATGGAATGGACATGATGAGTAGTGTCATACATAATCCTCAGGTCAAGTCCCATATATTAAATCTATCGTTGTCATTTCATACCGACAGAATCAGAAAAGGATTATTGTATCTGAATGACATAACACTATTTCTGGGATACATCATCCTTTTATTTACAATATCAATTCTGATTTTAGGAAAAATAAAACTTAGATCACTTACTATTTTAATAGGTATAACCTCTCTGTCTATTGCCATGACACTAATACCTGTGTCGGCACGCTTAGACCTGACTAAAGATAAAAGATACACAATCAGTCCAGAATCGACCGTTTTAATGGAAGCGGTAAATAAAAATAATACTTCGATAAGCATCAACATTTATTTCACAGGAGACTTAAACTATGGACTAAAACGCCTGCAAACTTCTGCACTAGACTTACTGAATGAATTAAATGAAAAAGCAGGAAATCGTCTATCCATTTCAATAATAAATCCCTATTCTCTGGGAATGGACAGAGAAACTCTGCCACAATATATGGCGGAAAAATCAATGCCTGCTATCCAGCTAAATGAAATAGACCGAAACGGAAAGATCAGCCGTCAATTAATTTATCCTTATGCGCAGGTAACAAGTAATGGAGATACCTTATCCATACCATTATTAAAAAGTATACGAGGCAATACAGCTGAAGAAAATCTGAATGCTTCGATAGAAGACCTCGAATTCCAATTTTCAGATGCCATCAGACTATTGACAAACAAAGAGAATCAAAACATTGCGTTTATCGAAGGGCATGGAGAGCTTCCCCGCACATATATATACGATGCGGAAGAATTACTTGCTAAATATTACAACATCAACAGAGGACAAATCACGAATGATGTATCAGTTCTTGACAACTTTAAGGTTGTGATTATAGCAGGGCCTACAGAAAAATACACCGAAAAAGAGAAATTCATACTCGATCAGTATTTAATGAGAGGAGGACGCATACTTTGGATTATTGATGGAGCATACGTATCTTATAAAGAACTGACTGAAAAAGGAGAGTCGCCGAGTATAAAAAATGAGGTAAATCTGGATGATATGCTATTCAATTACGGTGTTCGTATAAATTCCGACTTCATACAAGACGCTACGTGTACAACTATACCGGTAAATTCAACAGACGGTTCATCGTATATTAATCTACCATGGTACTATTCACCTATATTATTACCCTCGGCAGACAATGCCGTTACCAAAGATATTGCCGGGGTTAAAGCATCATTTGCCAGCAGCCTGAATCCGGTTAACAAAAAATTAACCGTGACACCTAAAGTACTGCTTACTACTTCTGACAAAAGCCACATAGTACGCATTCCTGAAATGATAAGCCTCGATATTGAAAAAATCCAAGACAACAAAGATTATTTCGATACTTCATTTATTCCGGTAGCGATATCATTAGAAGGCATTTTTACATCAGCATTCGAAAATAGAATGATGCCTGATAGTATTTCCATACAAAAAGATCAAATTCTCACAAAAAGCAAGCCTACAAAAATGATTGTTGTTTCATCGTCCGATATTATACGAAATGATATAGAAACACAAAACGGCTCTCCACAAATATTACCAATGGGTTATGACAGATCATCGGGAAAAACATTCGGCAATAAAGATTTTATTGTAAATTCTGTCAATTGGCTCTCAGATGACAGCAACTGGATGCATCTCCGAACAAAATCAAGGCAAACGAATCTGCTCGATAAACAGAAAATATCCGAAAATCGTAATTTATATGTATTTATAAATATTTCGTGTCCGATATTCTTTATACTGTTAGTCTGTGGTGCATTTTCAATGTATCGCAAAAAGAAATATTCAAACAAAAAAAGGAGAACTTAAGGTCTGAGACCTTTTTATTACTTTGGTAAGTAAAACATTCAAAACATGTTACAAATTAAAACACATCATTAAATCCTTTATATTACTTAAATCTGTTCTCCTTTTTATATGGGTTTCTATTTCCTTATTTAAATACTAAAATTCGTTCCGATAACGGAGACACATCTTTTTCTCCAGGTTCCTGAGCAGGAACACCAAATGGCATTTGAGCAATTAGTTTCCATTTTTTATCAATATTCCACGTCTTAGCTACTTCTTCATCTATAATGGGATTGTAATGTTGCAATGAGGCACCGAATCCAACTTCTTCCAACAGAGACCAGATAGCAAACTGATGAATTGCTGATGTCTGCAAAGACCAGCCTGGGAAATTTTCACTGTATGACGGAAATGCTTTTTGCAATCCTTCGACCACAGCCTGATCTTCAAAAAACAATACTGTTCCATATCCTGAGGCAAAAGAAGTATCTATTTTGATTTCGGTTTTCTCAAAAGCATCTGCCGGTATTTTAGCCTTTAATATACTTTTTACAATATCCCATAATTTTTTATGATTTTCACCCAATAAGAGCACAACTCTTGTCGATTGAGAATTGAATGAAGACGGTGCATTAGTTACAACGAATTCAATAATATCCTGAATCTCTGTATCAGAAACCAAAGCAGTGTTGGTCAATGAATAATAGGTACGGCGATGCTTCATCACCTCTTTAAAACTTTTTGCCATATGTTTTTTTGTTTTGTAAATATAGTCCTGAAGACTTTTAATTGTTTCCTGTGAGTTTAAGTATATCATAAGATGCTTAAGTCACCTTATATAACAAGACAATAAATAGATTTGTTTTTGCTTTTAGGTAACAGAAAGTATTTAATAACGTGTTTTTTTAGTTACAACAAACTTTTGCTGTTATGCCTTCAAAGTCAACAATTCAAGCAGTGAGAGCAAATACAAAATTTATTTTGATTATGCCAAATCGCGAGAAATGCCTTATGAAATAGCATAAATAGGTCTGAGACCTTAGAAACAAAATCAGCACTTATACAATATCATATAATCATACAATTTTAACCAATATCATATTAACAGATATCAACAAATAACAAAGCTTCTTCATAAATATCATTTTAACACCACATCTTATTTAATCAGATAAAAATCCTCCATATTAAAACAAAAAGACAAAACACAACACATCCATACATAGAAAAACAACACACATATAAAATACTATAAATAAGACACATAACACTAAAACATCAGATAACAAATCGATAAACCCAACATCATAGAACATATCCAATCCAATAGAAATATGTTTAATAACACTTTTGATTATTTTAATATCATTTTGCTAGGAGGACAACAAAATAACACCTACTTTTACATCATAAAATTAATAAAACAAAAGTTCAACAATTTAAATACTTGACATTATGAAAGCAAATGTTTTTACTTCAGCCATTGTTGCATTATTTATTTTTGTAACCAATTCATTGGTAGTGAAAGCAGATTCTGACGCTTTACTCTATCATAACGTAGAAAAACAAGACAATGTCGTTTCAACTACTTACTTTAAAGGTGACGGAAAAAGCGAAAACCTCATTCCTTTCAAAAAGAAAGTAAATACGATGAACGAACAAGGTATATGTGTATCGAAAGTTACATATATATGGAACGCAACCAATAAAAATTGGTTACCTCTCGACAAAATGGACTATACCTATGACGGAGCAACCGTTACTAAAGTAAGCCGTTATTCATGGAATGAAAAATCTAAAGATTGGGGCAAAGCTCAACATGTATCTTACGATCAAAACGAAAGCAACTTATTAACAAAGTAATATACTACTTAATTTCACTTAATTATATAAATATAAAAACGGGGATGCTGTGAAGTATCCTCGTTTTTGTCTGTATTAAGTAGTAAAACATTGATTGATGTATTTTTAAGCAATAACCAGCTCTTGCTGTCATACACAATAGGTCTGAAACCTTATTTTGTTCTCATCAGACAACCCTCTTCTAAGAGAAAAATACCTTCATCGACTTGATATCGTATAACAGCCAGTATGTTCTCTTTACTATATTCAGTCAGAGAGTCTAAAATATCCTCAAGAGCAATACCCTGATCGGCATCATCAAGCATTCGACTGATCAGATTACTTATTGAGCGAAATTTAAAAGCTGTTATCCCCGAATCATTTTTCGTTAAACAGACATCACAGCATCCACAGTCTTTTGCATTTTTTTCGCCAAAATAAGCGAGTAGCATGCGGCTTCGGCATACGTCATTTCTCTCAACATATTCGGTTATACCTTCAATACGTTTTGTAAATCTTTCTTTTCGAATCTCATAAACACTTTTGGAGATCACTACATATTTTTTAGCTAAACGAGGTTGTGTGTACACCACAAATGGTGTTTTTTTATACGGAATGTAATCAATAATATGCCTTTTCGACAACAGCTTGAGCATCTCGTATACTTCCTTTCGTGTTTTCTGGATATGGACACCAATTTCACCTTCGTTTATATTTATATAATCAGCAAACAATCCGGTATACAATCTCAGAATAACATTGATAAGACGTTCGTATTCTGGATCAAACTCATACTTATACAACTCATCCCTGTATATCTTGAAAATAAGACGTGATTGATTGTCCGCCTCATCCGTATACTCTATATAACCGGCCAGACTCAAAATCTTCAAAGCATTATGTGTCGGTAAAACAGGAAATTTATAAGCCGAACAAAACTGATGAAGATTAAAATCATAAGCCATTTCAGTACCGAATCCCTCCGCTACCTGAAAAAAATATGCTAACGATTCATATATAAGAAGTATAAAATCCCTCTCAGGATATTCGTCCGATATGCGTTTCTTTAATTTTGTACTATCCGTTTTATTATATAAGATTGTCGCATAAGCTTTTTTCTCGTCCCTGCCTGCCCTGCCTGCCTCCTGATAATACTCCTCTATTGAATTGGGCAAGTCCATATGAACAACAACCCTAACATCGGGCTTATCGATTCCCATCCCGAAAGCATTTGTAGAAACAATAACACGGCATTCATTGTCTTTCCACGCATTTTGTTTTCGTGATTTTTCATAAGAAGGCAATCCCGCATGATAATAATCTGCCTGAATTCCATTTTTCATTAGGCTCTCAGCTATTTCTTTAGTTTTAATCCTGCTCCGAACATAAACAATAGCTGTACCCTGTGTCTTTGTCAATATCTGAATAAGTGACGAAAGTTTATCATCCGTATATCGTACTATATAAGACAGATTTTCTCTCGAAAAGCTTTTCCGAAAAACATTTTTCACCTTAAAATTCAGAATCTCCTGAATATCGTCAGTTACCTCCGGTGTAGCTGTTGCTGTCAATGCTAAAACAGGAACATCCGGAAACTGCTCTCTGATAGAGGCAATATTCATATAAGAAGGACGGAAGTCGTACCCCCATTGCGAAATACAATGAGACTCGTCAACAGCCAGCATACAGAGATTCATATCTCTGAGCTTTAGCTGAAACAAACGGGTAGAAAGACGTTCGGGAGAAATATACAAAAATTTATAATCTCCCAGTATTGCATTCTCGAGTGTTGTAACAATCTCAGAATGGCTCATTCCCGAATAAATAGCCAATGCTTTTATCCCT